>ERZ772937.1918-NODE-1918-length-13907-cov-15.873592_pt1 | contig 13907 bp, 10 predicted proteins | sample MGYA00512113_ERZ772937 | MGnify/ENA primary metagenome ERZ772937 (study PRJEB29015, sample SAMEA2737649) | human gut metagenome | biome: human gut; feature: human-associated habitat; material: faeces | place: China | collected 2012 ... | reverse complement strand
GCACGGTGTGCGGCGCGGCCTTTGTAGCTATGCTGGGCCTGATGATGCTGGAAACACAGCTGGGCTGGTTTCCGCTGGCAGTATTCCCGGCGGCACTGGCCGGTGCACTGATGGCCTTTCTGCTGTGGGATTTTCCACCGGCAAAGCTGCACCCCGGCCGGTGCGGCTGCTTGTATGCAGCGGGAGCCATTGGCTGCATCCCGCTGTGCATTGGCTACGCAGAGCTGAGCATCCCGCTGGCACTGCCCTTCTGGGTGGAGGGCGGCATGGTGGTGCTGCAGGTCCTGTTCTGCCGCTGGAAGGGCAGGCCGCTGTTTGCGGCGGCACCGCTGCACCGCTGGCTGGAAAAGTGCGGCATGAGTGCAGTGAATATTTTTTACAGCCTGTGCGCACTGAGCGTGTGCGGGCTGGCGCTGGCCGTGCGTCTGGCACGCTGGGTCTGAGCGCCTGATTCTGAAAATAAGGGGGCGTGGCAATGGCAGCCACCCGCAGACAACATAAAAACCAAAAAGAAAGTGCATGGGTGCCGCCGCTGCAGCGGGACCCGGGACCATGGAACCGGCTGCTGCTCAACTGGCTGGCAACGCTGGCCATTATCATGGTGTTCGGCCTTGTAATGCTGTACAGCGCAAGCTACACCACCGGCTACCTGCGCATGGGCGACAGCCTGCACTACATCAAGCAGCAGGCTATCTGCACGGCCATTGGCATTGGCTGTATGGTAGTCATGAGCTATGTGGATCACCGCTTCCTGCGCTGGGCGAGCAAACCGCTGTACTGGGTGGTGCTGGCCATGCTGGCCGTCACGCTGACCTTTGCACCGCTGAACGGCTGCCGCCGCTGGATCCGTCTGGGCGGCCTGACTCTGCAGACCTCTGAGGTGGCAAAGTTTGAGATGATCCTGCTCTCGTCCCATCTGGCGGCAAGTGCGCCGCAGATCGGCCGGTTCAGCCCGTCGCTGAGAGAAAAAGTCAAGCCAAAGGATTGGCTGTTCATCCGCATCGTAAGGCAGCTGATCGTGCCGGTGCTGCCGCTGGTGCCGGTGGTGTTGCTGCTGTTTTTAGAGCCGCACATGTCCGGCATCCTGCTGACCACCGCCATCGTGGGCACCATCCTCATGCTGACCGGCTGCGGCGGTGTATTGACATGGTGCGGGGCCGCAGCGGCGGCTCTGCTGCTGAAACCGGCCCTGACGCTGGTGGAATCCATTGGCTATCTGCAGGACCGCCTGAACACATGGTCCGATGATCTGGAAGCGCTGAACGACCAGACCAAGCAGAGCTTGTACGCCATCGGCTCCGGCGGACTGAAGGGCCTTGGCCTTGGCAACAGCGTGGAAAAGCAGCTCTGGCTGCCGGAAAGCACCAACGACTTCATCTTCAGTGTGGTGTGCGAAGAATTGGGCTTCATCGGTGCGGTGCTCATCATCGTGCTGTTCATGCTGCTCATAGCGCAGGGCCTGATGATCGCCTATAAGGCCGAGAACCAGTTCTGCACCATGGTGGGGATTGGCATTATGGCGCAGATCGCCTGGCAGGTGTTCTGCAACATCGCCGTGGTCACCAACACCATCCCGAATACCGGCATCAGCCTTCCGTTTTTCTCGTCCGGCGGCACCAGTCTGATCTTGCTGCTGGCAGAAATGGGCGTGATGGTGAACATTGGGCGCAACGGAGAGCGGGCGGCGCAGCAGAGGGCAGCGGCCCACGCACAGCGGCAGGCTGCAAAGGCTCAGCGTGATGCGGAGCTGAAGGACCGTACCATCAATCTGGACGATGCCCGCCGTGCACGCAATGAACTGTAACGACTGTTTTGAGGGCTCAGGCCAGTGGGGAGCTCCCCGATGACCTGCCCAGATGCACTAATAATAGAGGAGGAATCGTCATGCGAGTTCTGATCGCTGCCGGCGGCACTGCCGGCCATATCAACCCGGCACTTGCCATTGCAGGCGCTATCAAAAAGGCAGACCCTTCTGCCGAGATCCACTTTGCCGGCCGCAAGGAGGGCATGGAGTACCGTCTGGTAGGACAGGCGGGCTATCCCTTCCACCATATCGAGATCACCGGTTTCCAGCGCAGGCTGTCGCTGAACAACATCAAGCGCAACATCGTTACGCTGTGGAATCTGGCCCTCTCTGGCCCCAAGGCAAAGGCCATTATGAAGGAGGTCAAACCCGATCTTGTGATCGGCTGCGGCGGCTATGTGTCCGGCCCGGTGGTGCGCTGTGCCGCCAAAATGGGCATCCACACCGCCATTCATGAGCAGAACGCCTTCCCCGGCGTGACCAACAAGCTGCTGGCACCGGATGTGGATCTCGTGTTTGCCGCCGTGCCTGCTGCTGTGGAAAAGCTGGGCGCACCTGATAAGACCATCGTGGTGGGTAATCCGGTGCGCCCGGAGGTGTTCACCAAGGCAAAGGACCGCGATGCCATCCGCGCTGAGCTGGGCGCGGGCGACCGCACGGTGATCCTTTCCTTCGGCGGCAGCCTTGGCGCACGCCGCGTCAACGAGGTGGTGGCCGACCTGTGTGCATGGGAACAGCACGAGAAGAAGCCGGTGCTGCATCTCCACGCTACCGGCCAGTACGGTGTGCAGCTGTTCAAGGATCTGGAAAAGGAAAAGAACTTCGCGGAGGGCGACGGCCTTGTGGTGAAGGAATACATCAACAATATGCCGGAACTGCTGGCTGCGGCAGACCTTGTCATCAGCCGCGCCGGTGCGCTGACGCTGGCCGAGCTGGAAGCTGTTGGCCGTGCAGCCGTGCTCATCCCCAGCCCCAATGTGGCTGAGAACCACCAGTACTTCAATGCCATGGAACTGCAGAAGGCCGATGCCGCTGTGGTGATCGAGGAAAAAGATCTGACCGGCGAAAAGCTGGTGAGCACGGTGTCCGACATGCTGGCACAGCCCGGCAAGCTGGCTGAGATGGGCAAAAATGCCCGCAGCCTGTCGGTGGATGACAGCCTTGACCGTATTGCAGACGCTCTGATGAAACTGGTGCAGAAGTAAAACAAAACCTAAACCGGAAAGGAGGTGTGCGCCATGCAGCAATACCGCAATAACAGAAACAACGGCAATATCTACGACCTGCGGAAAGACCTGCAGCATACTCCGCCGCCTTCACAACAAAAAGGATCTTCCGGCAGTGCGGACGGGCGCTATGGCTTTAACGGGGAACCACTGAGCTTTGCGCCGGACCGCACCGCCAATGGTACGGTGCGCCGCACCCGTACCGATAACAGCATCGAGTTCCCTTCGCAGCCGCGCCGCACCGAACAGAGCGGCACCCGGCGCACCAGCGGCCAGAACCGGAACCGTACCGCGCAGCGAAGCCGCACGGCCCAGCCGGAACAGCGTGCATCCGGCACGGCCCGCAAGCCGCAGCAGCGCCGTTCACAGGGGCAGAAGCCGCGCAAGACAGCGGGTCAGGCAGCGCAGCAGCGCTACAAAAACCAGCGTCTGCGTCCGGCACAACAGCAGCCACGCGACCCGGTACAGCGGGAAAAACGCAAGAAGCGCCGCCTGACCCGCGCTGCACTGAAGCGGCGGCGGATGCTGCGGCGGCTGATGGCCTTTGTGACCCTGCTGGCCGTGATCGCCGCCGGTGTTTACCTGACCATGACCATGCTGTTTAAGATCGGCACCATTCAGGTGCAGACGGCGGACGGCACCGTGGTGCAGGAGGTGGGCGGCTATTCCAGCAGCCAGATCCTGCAGGCACTGGGTGTGCAGACCGAAGAGAACATTTTCAGCTTTGACCCCGCCGCCAAGGAAGCGGAACTGGAAAAGCAGTTCCCGCTGCTGGAATCCATCAGGGTGGTTCGGGATTACCCCAACACGGTGGTGGTGCAGGTGACCGAGGCGGTGCCTACCTATGCCATGCAGACGAAGAGCGGCTGGCTGACCCTCTCGGATCAGTTCAAGATCCTGGCCTGCGAGTCTGCCCAGCCGGAAGAACTCAAGACCCTATACGGCGGCGAGCCGGTGTCGGTGACACCCGGTGACCAGCTGACCTTTGCAGCGCAGGCAGACCCGGCGGCATCGGATGCATCCGGTTCGGCAGCAGCTTCGGCAGCGGTGCAGACGGACGACCGTCTGGATGCGCTGAATGAGCTGCAGGCAAAGCTGGAAGAGTATGGGATGCTGGACGATGTGACCCGCATGGAATTTGCGGACACCGACCAGATGGCATTTTTGTATCAGGATCGTGTCAGTGTGCTTCTGGGTACACGGAACGATCTGGATTATAAGCTGGACCGCGCACGCTATGTGCTGACCAATGCCGACGGCAAGGGTTGTGCCCCTACCGACACCGGCAGACTGGATTTCAGCCATGTCAGCGCGGGCAGCACCCGTAAAATTTACTTTGCACAGGGCCAGCCGACCCTGCCCTCCGGTTATGTTGTGCCGGAAAAGACCGTGCCGGAAGAGCCTGACACCTCTGCTGCCGAGGATACTGCGGCAGACGGTGCAGAGGATGCCGCTGCGGCCCAGCCTGCGGACGATACGGCGGCAGCTGCGGAAGAAACACCGCTGACCGACCCCGCCCGCATGACCGCAAATAACGAAGAAAACCCCATGTGACAAAATGTTTTGAGGAGCGTGTGCAGTATGAAACTGGAACAGTTACTGGAAGGCGTGCCCTTTACCCTTGCGCAGGGCAGTCTGGACACCGAGATCTCGGATATCATCTACGACAGCCGCAAGGCGGCACCGGGCCTTTTGTTCGTGTGCATCGTGGGCACCCAGCGTGACAGCCATGAGTTTGCCGCCGACTGTGCGGCAAAGGGTGTCAGCGCACTGGTCATCCAGCACGACATCGACCTTTCCGCCCTGCCGGGCGTGACCGTGGTCAAGGTGGAAAGCAGCCGCTATGCCATGGCCCTGATGAGCGCGAACCTCTTCGGCAACCCGTCCCGCCAGATGACCATGATCGGTGTGACCGGCACCAAGGGCAAGACTACTACCACCCACATGATCAAGAGCGTGCTGGAAGCTGCAGGCCGCAAGGTGGGCATGATCGGCACCAACGGCATTTATTATATGGGCCGCCACAAGGAAACTGCCAACACCACCCCCGAAAGCTACGAGCTGCAAAAGACCTTTCGGGAATTTCTGGATGCAGGCTGCGACACCGCGCTGATGGAGGTTTCCAGCCAGGGCCTGATGATGGACCGCGTGGCCGGTGTGCACTACAATGTGGGCGTGTTCACCAACCTTTCGCCGGATCACATCGGCCCCGGCGAGCACAAGACCTTTGAGGAGTACCGCAGCTGGAAGGGCCAGCTGTTCAAGCGCTGCGATGTGGGCGTGGTGAACATTGACGATGAGAATACCGAAGCCCTGCTGGAAGGCCACACCTGCCGCCTTGTCACCTATGGCCGCGCTGAGCAGGCGGACTACCGCGAGACCGGCTTTGAACTGCTGCGCACCCACGATTTTCTGGGCGTGAAGTTCCATGTGACCGGCAAGGACGAGATGGACGTGAAGGTGAACATGCCCGGCGAGTTCAGCGTGTACAACGCGCTGGCAGCTCTGGCGGTGGGCAAGGTGCTGGGGCTGCCGGATCAGGCCATCCACGACGGCCTTGGCAAGTGCGTGGTCAAGGGCCGCGTGGAGCTGGTGCCCATCAGCAAGAAGTTCACCATCCTGCTGGACTACGCCCACAACGAGGTGTCCACCGAAAGCCTGCTCACCACTCTGCGGGCCTACAAGCCCCACCGTCTGGTGGTGGTGTTCGGCTGCGGCGGCAACCGCTCCAAGCTGCGCCGCTACGGCATGGGCGAAATTTGTGCCAAGATGGCCGATTTCTCCATCCTCACCGAGGACAACAACCGCTTTGAGAAGGTGGAGGACATCCTTGCTGATATCCGCGTGGGCATGAACAAGGGCAACCCGGACGCAAAGTTTGTGGAGATCCCGGACCGTCTGGATGCCCTGCACTACGCCGTGGATCACGCGCAGGAGGGCGACCTGATCGCCGTCATTGGCAAGGGCCACGAGACCTACCGTGACCGCGAGGGTGTCAAGACCCCGTTCCTGGAGCGGGAGCTGCTGGAAGAGTATGCACAGCAGATCGGGCTGGAATAACAGATAAAAAATAACGCCGTGTCGAATGTTCAGACACGGCGTTATTTTTTGCGGTAATTATGCTTTCAGCTGCGGAGCCTTGTTCTCCGGCAGGAGATTGGTCATGCTCTTCAGGCTGATGCCGATGGTGGAGAGATTATGCAGCATGGCAGAGGAGGCCGGCTGCAAGATGCCCAGAGCACCCAGCGCGATGAGGGCGGAGTTGAAGGTGAGCACGAAGCGGTAGTTTGCGTGCACGCGCTTTTGCAGAGAGTTGGCGATGGCCTTGAGGGCCACCAGCTCCTCCAGACTGTCGGCTTTGATGGTCACATCGGCGATCTCGCGGGCGATGGCAGCGCCGGAGTTGATGGCAATGCCAATGTCGGCAGCGGACAGGGCAGGCGAGTCGTTGATGCCGTCGCCGATCATCACCACGGTGTGGCCCTCGGCCTTGGCCTGCTGGACGAAGTTTGCCTTATCCTCGGGCAGCACCTCGGCAAAGAAGCGGTCCACGCCCACCTGCTTTGCAATAGCAGCGGCGGTGCGCTCGCTGTCGCCGGTCATCATGACGGTGTTCCGGATGCCCAGCGCACGCAGGCCGTTCAGCACAGCGGCGGCTTCCGGGCGCAGCGGGTCGGAAATGCAGATCACGCCCACCAGCTGCCCGCTGGCAGCCATGTACAGGTGCGAATACGCGGGCTTGAGGGCATCGAACTTCTGCTGCTCGGCTGTGGGGATGGTACACTTTTCATCCTCAAAGACGAAGTGGTGGCTGCCGATGACCACCCGTTCGCCACCTACGCGGCTTGCAATGCCGTGGGCCACGATGTACTCCACCTCGGAGTGCATCTCCTCATGGGAAATGCCGCGCTCTTTGGCGGCACGCACCACGGCGTTGGCCATGGAATGGGGGAAGTGCTCTTCCAGACAGGCGGCCAGCTGCAGAACTTCGCGCTCGTTGCAGCCGGAGAAGGGCACGACCTCCACTACCTGCGGGGTGGCACGGGTGAGGGTGCCGGTCTTGTCGAACACGATGGTGTCTGCCTTGGACAGGGCTTCCAGATACTTGCCGCCCTTGACGGTGATGTGGTAGCTGCCGCACTCGCGCATGGCGGAAAGCACGGCCAGCGGCATGGAGAGCTTGAGCGCGCAGGAGAAATCCACCATCAGGCAGGAGATGGCGCGGGTGGCGTTGCGGGTGAGCAGATAGGTGACCACCGTTGCGCCCAGACACCATGGCACCAGCTTGTCGGCCAGCACCAGCGCACGGTTCTCGGTGCTGGACTTGAGCTTTTCGGATTCCTCGATCATGGCCACGATCTTGTCGTAGCGGTTGGAACCGCCCTCGGCCTTGGCGATAAAGACGCACTCGCCCTCCTCCACAACGGTGCCGGCATAGAGGGTGGACCCCTCTGCCTTGCGCACCGGCATAGCTTCGCCGGTCAGGGCAGCCTGATTCACCATGGCTTCGCCTTCCAGCACGGTGCCGTCCAGCGGGATCATGTTGCCGCTGCGCACGACCACCTCATCGCCGGAGCGTACTTTGGTCAGAGGCACCAGCACTTCGGTGCCCTGACTGCGCACCCACACCTTGTCCACGTTCAGGGCCATGCTGCGGGCCAGATCGTCCAGACTCTTCTTGCGGGTCCACTCTTCCAGCAGAGAGCCCAGATTCAGCAGGAACATGACAGAACCGGCGGTGCCAAAGTCGCCGCGCAGCAGCGAGACGCCGATGGACAAAGCGTCCAGCACCTCCACTTCCAGCCTGCGGCTCAGCACGCAGCGCACACCCTTCCAGAGAAAGCGGATGGAGCGGAAGGCGGTGTAGGCAGCGTCAAGGGGTGCGGGCAGGAACAGCTTGCGCAGGCAGCGGCCTGCCACCAAATCGAACATTTTATCCTGATATTCCCGGTTCAGCCTGCGGCTGTCGGCGGAGGTGACCAGAGCGTCATACTCGGCCACATCGAACTTGTAGCCCGCCAGTACAGCGATGGCAGCGGTGCGCTTGCCGGTATAGGTAATGACCACATCGCCGGTGCGCTCGTAAACGGCGGCATGGACGATGGCGTCATGGTGGTTCAGATAAGCTTCCAGCACATCGGCACGGTGCAAAGTCATGCGGACGTTTTCCACATGCACGCGCATCCGGCCTTTGCCTTCATGCAGAATGGTACATTTCATATATCAAATATCCTTCTCTATCTTTTTGCCGCAGCGTCAGGCTGCTATACCCTGCACGCCTGCGGCCCCACTCTCACAAAAAAGAGCCGCCCGAAGGCGGCTCGAAAGCCACGTTGGGGCTTTCAGTGCTTTACGAACCGAAAATTACTCAGCGGTCTCTTCGGTGGTCTCCTCGGCGGCATCCTCGATCACAGCAGCCTCGGCTTCAACAGCACGAGCCTCGTTGATGGCCTTTGCATCGGCCAGAATGTCACCAGCCTGCTCCTGAACTTTGCTGACGGTCTCCATGGTGGAGTCCTTCATGCGCAGCACAGCAGCAGTGGTCTGGGTGTAGACCTTCTTGGCGTCCTTGCTGGACAGCAGCTTGAAACCGGCAGAACCGAACAGAGTGCCGGCGGCGAACAGTGCGATCTTCTTGATATCCATAGTAACTTCCCTACCTTTTCTATTTCCTGTCAGAGGCCCTGCACCGCAGGACCTGTAAGATGAATATACCGGCCCAAAAGCCGGAGAACAGGGTGGACATTTCCCTTCTGTCGAGCCTATTGTAGCACAGAATTTACCATTTTCAAGCTTTTTCTTGAATGTTAATACATGTAAACTTTTTACGATGTGTAGTTAGAAAAAGCTATCTCTAACGCGTTTTTTAAGACAAACTACAGTTTGTAAATGGAAACTAACCGGCAGATGGGACGAGAAAGAATTTCCAGCTTGTAAAAAATCCTGGTTTGGAAATGCAGGTTGCCGCCACGGCCCTTCTCTGTGAAAAAGCAACCCGGAAAAATCTGCGGATTTTTCCGGGTTGCTAAAATAAAAATCGTTTTCCGCTGAAGATGCCCAGAGCGAAGCGGCGGACATTTTAAACCGTTTTGCTTTACAGGATGCGCACCCGGATCACGGCGGGGATGGCAGCCAGCTTTTCGGCCAGCTTCTTGTCCACAGCACCGGTAGCATCCAGCATGGTGTAGGCCATGTTCTTTTTGCTCTTGTTCACCATGTTCTCGATGTTCAGGCCGGCTTCGGTGGTCAGGGCGGTGATCTGGCTGATCATGCCCGGCTCGTTTTTGTGGATGATGCAGATGCGCTTGCCGCCGGCTCTGGGCTGGTTGACCTCCGGCATGTTCACCGAGTGGATGATGTTGCCGTTCTTCAGGTAGTCGCTCAGCTCCTTTGCAGCCATCACGGCGCAGTTGTCCTCGGCTTCCGGGGTGGAAGCGCCCAGATGCGGGGTGCACACGATGCCGGGCTTGCCCAGAATGGCCTCAGACGGGAAGTCGGTCATATAGCCGGACACCTTGCCGGTCTCCATGGCTTCCAGCAGGGCTTCGGTGTTGACCAGTTCGCCGCGGGCATAGTTCAGGATCTTCACGCCGTCCTTGCACAGGGCAAGGGTCTGGACGTTGATGGTGTCCTTGGTGGTGGGCAGGTAGGGCACATGGATGGTGATGTAGTCGCACAGGGGCAGCATGTCGTTCAGGTTCACGCAGTGGCGTACCTGACTGCTCAGGTTCCATGCGGCATCAATGGAGATGTAGGGGTCGTAGCCGTAGACCTCCATGCCCAGCTCAATGGCGCAGTTGGCCACGCGGGAGCCGATGGCACCCAGACCGATGACACCCAGCGTCTTGCCCTTGATCTCGTTGCCCACGAACTGCTTCTTGCCCTTTTCCACGGTCTTTGCCATGGCGGGGTCGCCGACAAGGCCCTGACACCACTGGGCAGCAACAGCCACATTGCGGCTGCCGGCAATCAGCATGCCGATCACCAGCTCGGCCACAGCGTTGGCGTTGGCACCGGGGGTGTTGAACACCACGATGCCCTGCTCACTGCAGCGGTCCAGCGGGATGTTGTTCACGCCGGCACCGGCGCGGGCGATGGCCAGAAGATTGTCGTTGAAGGCGGTATTCAGCATGTCGGCGCTGCGAACGAGGATGCCGTCCGGGGCATCGGTGTCCACAGCCACGTCAAACTGCTTGTTGTTCAGCTTTGCCAGACCCACCGGGCTGATGGCGTTCAAAGTTTTGATGGTGTACATAGTCCAGATTTCCCTTCTATTATACAGGAACCCTCTCAGTCACGGCTTGCGCCGTGCCAGCTCTCCCGAAGGGCGAGCTTAGAAAGCGGGTTCGATCAAGTTGTCCCTCTGATAAAAAGCTCCCCCATCGGGGGAGCTGCCGAACGAAGTGAGGCTGAGAGGGTTTTATGCGTTCTCCTTGCGGAACTTCTCCATGAAGTCCACCAGCTTGTCCACGCCCTCGGCGGGCATTGCGTTGTAAATGGAAGCGCGCATACCGCCTACCAGACGATGGCCCTTCAGGTTCACGAAGCCTGCTTCTGCAGCTTCGGCGCAGAACTTCTTGTCCAGATCTGCATTGGGGCTGGTGAAGGTGACATTCATGGTGCTGCGGTAGCGGTGCTCCACAGGATTCGTGAAGAAGTTCTGACCATCCAGATAGTCGTACAGCACCTTGGCCTTGGCTTCGTTGATCTTTTGCATGTTGGCAAGACCGCCGATGTCGTTTTCCAGATACTTGAGCACCAGACCGGTCATATAGATGCACCAGCAGGGGGGCGTGTTGTACATGCTGTCCTTGCCCAGCAGGGTGGTGTAGTTCATCATGGTGGGCACGTTGTCGGCAGCGTGGCCCAGCAGGTCGTCGCGGACGATAGCAATTGCCATGCCGGCGGGAGCTACATTCTTCTGCACGCCGAAGTAGATGCAGCCGTACTTGGTCACATCCACGGGCTTGGAGAGGATCATGGAGCTCATGTCGGCTACCAGAGGCACACCCTCCACCTGCGGTACCTCGACAAACTGAGTGCCGAAGATGGTGTTGTTCTGGCAGATGTGGATGTAGCTGGCATCCTTATCATAGTTGATGGCGTTCACGTCCGGGATGTAGGTGAAGTTCTTGTCCTTGCTGGAAGCAACGATGTTCACCTCGCCGAACTTGGCGGCTTCCTTGGCGGCAAGATTCGAGAAGTTGCCGGTGACAAGGTAATCTGCTTTGCCGGTGGTCATGAAATTCAGCGGGACCATGGCAAACTGCTGGGTGGCACCGCCCTGAAAGAAACCGACCTTGTAGTTGTCGGGAATGTTCATTACCCGGCGCAGGGTGGCCTCGGTGTCCTTGATGATGGCATCGAACCACTTGCTGCGGTGGCTCATCTCCATCACGCTCTGACCGCTGTCGCCATACTCGAGCAGCTCTGCCTGTGCCTGCTTGAGAACCTTCTCGGGCAGCATGCTGGGGCCTGCGCTGAAGTTGTAAACTCGTGCCATAATGAACTCTCCCTCTCCTGTATCGCACAGCACTGCGGTTTTCTGCGGTGCGTTCTGTTGATTGCTGTAGCCGTAGTATACCGGTTTTGCAGGGATGAAAACAAGAGCATCTTTGCACAAAGATACGGCGCAAAAGCCCCTGTGCGGGCACAAAGCACACAAATGTCCTTGATAGAAAAACAAAAACAAAGACAAACGTAAAATAGAGCCGGAAAAGCCTGATTTCATCGGCGTTTCCGGCTCTTGCGCTTTGGCGCAGAAATTGGTATAATAATAAAACAAAGACAAACGTAAAAGCAAAAAAGATGCCAAAAGGAGGGAGAACAGCAGGATGTATGGCATCCCGGACAGTGTAAAGCCGCTTTCGGCGGCAGAGGAGCAGGTGATGCTGGCGGTGTGGGCCTGCCGTGCGCCCGTCACCCGGCGGGATATCGACGAAAAGCTGCGCGCAAAGGGCTGGGCACCGGCGACCGTGCTCAACTTTCTCTACCGGCTGGAAGAAAAGGGCTGGGTGAAAAGCGGCAAGGAGGGCAACCGCAATACCTACACTCCGGCCATCACCCGGCGCGCCTACAACGTGTGGAGTATGCGGGAACGGCTGGACACCCTCTTTGGCGGCGACCTTGCGGCGGCGGTGCACGCGTTGGTCAGCGAGAGCGGCTGCGGCCAAAGCGAGCTGGAACAGGCCATGAAGGTGCTGGAGGAAAAGCATCTGGAAGCGGAAGAATATGATCTGTATGACCCTTATGGGTAAAAAGGAGAGCGGAAGATGGATTGCAAACTGCGTGCCAAAAACTGCGGCGGCTGCCCGATGCTGGGCATGGACTACGCCGCACAGCTGAAACAGAAAGAAGAGACCGTGAAAAAGCTGCTGGGCAAATTCGGCCCGGTGGAGCACATCCGGGGCATGGAAACGCCGTACCACTATCGGAACAAGGTGATCTCCACCTTTACCACCGGCTGGGGTGGAAAACTTACCTCCGGCATCTATGCGGCAAACAGCCACAAGGTGCTGCCGGTGGAAAGCTGCCTTTTGCAGGACGAAGTGCTGGATAAGACCATGCTGGCCGTGCGTGCGGCAGCGGGCATCTGCCATTACCAGCCTTTTAATGAGGATAAGGGCACCGGCCTTCTGCGTCACTGCCTGCTGCGGCGGGGCGTTATGACCGGGCAGGTGATGGTGGTGCTGGTGACGGCTCAGCCGGTGCTGCCGGGTGCCAAGAACTTTGTCAAAGCCCTGCTGACCGAAGCCGGAAAGCAGGGCGTGGCCATCACCACCATCGTCCAGAACGTGAACGACCGCAAAACCAGCGTGGTGCTGGGCGATATGGAAAAGGTGCTGTACGGCAAGGGCTTCATTCTGGATACCCTCTGCGGCAAGACCTATGCCATCAGCCCACGCAGCTTTTACCAAATCAACCACGCCCAGACTGAAGTGCTGTACGGCCTTGCGGTGGACGCGGCGCATCTCACCGGCAAAGAAGTGGTGCTGGATGCCTACTGCGGCATCGGAACCATCGGCCTGACCGCCGCCGACCATGCAAAGCAGGTAGTGGGCGTGGAGGTGAACCGCGAAGCGGTGCACGATGCCATAGGCAATGCAAAGCACAATGGCGTGAAGAACGCCCGCTTCTTTGCCGCAGATGCCACCCGGTGGATCGGCGAAGCCGCTGCGGCTGGTGAACGCGCAGACGTGATCTTTATGGACCCGCCGCGGGAGGGCTCTACGCCGCAGTTTATCGAAAGCGTGGCCCGCATGGCCCCGAAGCGTGTGGTCTACGTGAGCTGCAACCCGGTCACGCTGGCCCGGGATCTGGAGCTGCTGACCCGGAAGGGATACAAAGTGGAGAGCAGCACGCCGGTGGATATGTTCCCTCACAGTGAGCATATCGAGACGGTATGTGCATTGTCCAAACTAGATGTCTACCAGAAGATTACGGTGAATCTGAAAATGGATGAACTGGATGTGACTGCTGCAGAGACCAAGGCTACCTATGAAGAGATCCGGGAGTACGTCAAGGAACACACCGGTCTGAACGTGAGCGACCTCTATATTGCACAGATCAAGCGCAAGTGCGGCATCAAGGAGCGGCAGAACTACAACAAGCCTAAGGCTGAGAACCCCAAGCAGCTCAAGTGCCCGCCGGAGAAGGAAAAAGCCATCCGGGAGGCACTGAAGTATTTTAAGATGATTTGAAATAAAAAAATAGACGGATGTCTGTCAACTGGCAGACATCCGTCCGTTTTTATGATAATCTGTTATGATCGCAGTTCCTCAAGCAATGCCGTGCATCCTTCCAGTATATCCTGCCATGTGGCTTCAAAATCTCCCGTGAACCATGGGTCTGCCACTTCACGGGGATGATCCGTATGC
>ERZ772937.1914-NODE-1914-length-13917-cov-25.190160_pt1 | contig 13917 bp, 28 predicted proteins | sample MGYA00512113_ERZ772937 | MGnify/ENA primary metagenome ERZ772937 (study PRJEB29015, sample SAMEA2737649) | human gut metagenome | biome: human gut; feature: human-associated habitat; material: faeces | place: China | collected 2012 ... | reverse complement strand
GCCCCTTTGTCTTTTACTTGCTTCCATTTTACAACCTTTTTATAACGCCAAGTCTTTCGCTTTGCTTTCCTCTCAAACGTCGCTTTCCCTTTGCTTGTTATTTTCGGGGAATTTTCGTTTTAAGCGGGTTTTGTTTGTTACTTGATACTTTTATTGTCTTTTGTATTTTCTTCGCCCTACGGGGCTTATTTTGGCTTTCTTTCGTTCCGGTACCTAAACGGCAAAGCCCCGGTTATAATTCTGGGGCGTTTTTTTATGCCTTTTCTATTTTATATTCCGACCATTCATAAACGGTTGTTACCCTACATAACGGCGTACCGTCCTTTTTATCGGGTCTGAAATCATATTCAAATTTCCCGGTGCTGTCTGCTCTGACTGCAAACAATGTTCCGGGCTTTCCCTTATATGTTACTCTTTCGCCCGCCTTAAACGGACAATTCTTTTCAAGATAACTTTCCATTACTTTGTTTCTTTCTCTTTTGTTGTACTCCAAAGCCTTTTGTTTTATCTCGGCTAATTCTGCCATTCTTTTTACGTATGTTTCTTTATCCATAACTTTATTATTTTTCTGTTGGTAAATCTACGGTTAACAATACGGGTTGCAATGGTTGGTTAAACGTCAGCATTGACAAATGTATTGTTCCGGTTTCTTTTACTCTCTCCAATTCTTCCGGGGATAACTGCCATTTGGTAATTATAAGCCCCTGCGGGTCATTGGGGATTTTCATTGCAGGTAACGGCATATATTCCGGTTGGTCTTTTGCAAAGACTACATTCACGCCGGGAAATTCAACGGGTTTCATTGCCTTGCTCCTTTCTTGGTTTCTTTCTAAACTTACGTTTCTTTCCCGGTATCTCAATACGGTGTATCTCAACACGTGCGCCAAAAGCCTTTGCCAACTTTCCGGCAACTTCTTTTACTTCTTCCGGTATATCATTTTGAGGCTTTCCCGACGCATCGGCGTTTATCTGTTTTAGCAATCCGACGATTGCTGTTTTTTCCTCTTTGTCCGTTGTCGTCTTGAAACGCTGAATCAGATTTGCAATTGGTTGCGTTCTCATAAAGTCAGCACATTTAAAACGGTCTTTTCAAATATTGCAATCATCCGGGTAATTGTGTTTTGCATCCTGCGAACTCTTTTCGTCTGCCTTTCTGAATCCGTGCCATTCGTCACGGCGGGCGATTGCTTCCGTAAATACCGCCATTGCATCAATACAAACTTGTGCCAAAATATAATCCGGGGTATCTCTCATTTCCTTTTCTAAACCGTGCTTATTAATAAGTTCGGTTAGTTCTTTTTTAAAATCCTTTTTCATACGCTTAAACTTCTACATGTTCAACTTTTGGTAACTTCTTTATGTATTCCAACATCGCCGTTTTGCTTTCCTCGGTTTCGTCGGTTCTGTTTATTACCAACTGAATAACTTCCAAAAGATAATCGCTATCAATACACGCATCATCTACGTTGGTAATATCGTACATCGGTTCTGTTATTTCCTTTGTGGCTTTCAACAAATCCTTTGCCAACTTTGCGGCTTTCTTGAACCTCATTTTTTCGTCCCTCTGAAAACATTTTCCCAATTTGCCCAATTTGCTTTCCGCATCAATTGCGCACGAATTAGCCATATCAGCCAAAAGATATGCCGTATTTGTAAGGAACAACGCTTGCTTTCTTACTTCTTCTTTTTCTTCGTTTGTCATAGTCTTTTGTTAAAACGTTCATCAAAATGTTTGTATTCCTCGGCGGTCTGTCTTTCCTGCCACTGATTGCAGGCTAAACAATTTCGGTGTTTCATTTTTTTTGCTCTTTGCAAAATCCGCCGTCGTCGCCATCCCTAATTTCAAATTTATTGCAATTTTCGCAAACATATTTTCCCGGTTCTGTGTGCGGGTGTTTTCGCATAAAATCCGGGTTTTTCTCACGTCCTGCGATTTTCTTGTACGCCATTTCCTGCAATTCTTTTTGGGAATATCCAAACAATGCTGCAATATGGAACAATACGGCGTTCAAATCTGCTAACTCGTCTATAATTTCCGACGTGTTTTCCGGTATTATTCCATTTACCAACATATCATCAGCAACAACAAACAATTCGTGGTATTCCTCTGTAAGTTTTAAAAATCTCATTTGAAAGTTTTTGCCGAAAAGTTTATTCATCTTTTCAAACAATCTCTTTTCGTCAAAGGTCAATCCGGCGGTATTGGCGTCTTTTTCTTCAAAATTAGCCATAAACGTTTGCATATCCATTTTGCCAAATTTTCCGTCCGGTGTCAATACAATATAATTTCCCTCCGGTACGTCCAACATTACGCCGTTTTCGGTCGGGAATGAATAAACCGCCAAACCGCCGGGCGTTCTCGGAATCTGCATTGTTCCGCCTCCGGTAAACATCAGCAATTTTTCCAAATTATCACGCTTTACGGGTAATGCTCGAACTTCTAACAATCGGCGGCAAAATACTTTTCCGGCATTATTATCGGGGGTGCCTAAATCTGTACGAATTTCAGTCGGCAATTTTTCGGCGTTTTCTTGAAATTCAACACTAAAAACAATTTTATTAATTCCGCTTTCAGTATTATATAAACGTTTTCCCAATCTGCCGGAAACCGCATTTTTGATTGCGGTTATTTTTTCGTCGCTCAAATTGTAAGTACAAACAGATATTTTATATGAAACCTTGCTTTGAACAACTTCCGGTTCTACTCCCGTTATGCTTTCAATCATCAAAAATGTTTCCACATCAAACGGGGTTAATTTACTTTTTTCCATACCAAATTAATAAACGGTTAATAATAAAACAATCATTCCTCCGGATATTGTGGCGTACAAATCTTTTTTATCAAATACGCCGTTGTGTTTTATGTTGTAAATTTCACGCAATACTCCGGTTAAAATTACAACTATCAATGCGATAAAACGTGCAATCATTCCCGGAATCCCGATAAATGAAACTAAACGCAAAACCAACATTACAACAATCATTCCCGCTATAATATGCAATAATTTATCGTGCGGGATTGATACTATTAATTGAAATATCTTTTTCATCGCTCTGTTGTTTATTATAAAGTAATGTTTTTAATCCATACATTTTTTTGAAATAAATTCTTTTTTTGTCTGTACGACCGTACTCGTCGCAAAACTTTGAACAATCTTTACCATCAATTACGCATAAACTGCAACGCCATTTCGGATATATATTGCCGGGCTGATTTGCCATTTCTTCTTTTATTTTCGTCCATCTTTCGGAAATTATAACCATACCCCGGTAAATTGAACGTTCGCCGGGGTTGTATTGCTTTTGCGGGTCAAACGGTTGTGGTTTCTTGGTTCTCATTATCCAAAGGGATTTTCACGTTGTCGAATAGTGTTTTCAGATTTTCGTCAGTTCCGGCAACTGATATTCTTGCATTGCCTCCGCCAACAACCGCCAAATCAGTAATCCGGCAATCGTAATTTCCTGCCTCTGTTTGTAACTTTGCCGCCTCATTGAACGGCAATATTTTTGTAACTTCTTCCATCGCTCACGTTTTTAATTTACTACCGTACAAAGTTAATATTTTCTTTTGGTTATCCATATAAAACGGAACCCCAAACCAAAACAAAGAAATTTCAATTCCAAATCGGCGTATCGGTCGTAACCTTTTACCGCATCCAACGCCAACGTTGGCAACAACACGAAATGTTTGTATTTCCACACATTACGCATAAAAAGGAAAATTCCTATTCTCCAAAATTTGAATCCGATACTTTTCATTTCTCAATCTGTTTTTGAATCTGTTCCCAACTAATTTTATCAATTACAACTTGTATGGGGTATTCAATTATTTCTCCCTTTGTATAAACCAAATTGTAAATTCCCAATTGCCCTTTAATTGGCATTTCTATAACCCGGCGGGGGTTGCGCATCAGCCAACCGAAACCCTTTGTTATCTTTTCCCGCTTTTCTTTTGGTATTCGGGTGTTTTCCCAATCCTCCGGGGTAAAATCCTTAATTGGTTTTATGTCGTACAACTCAACCAATCCCAAAGTAACGCCGCTTTCCATTCCCGGATAAACCGGGTTTGCCGACGAACAAATAAGAACGTCGCCACGGTATGACGTTTTTTTGCTTCTAACTTCAATTGATTTTCGCCCGTAAACAACGCCGTTTTCGTCTTTGTATGCCGCCGTTACCAAATCATTTGCGTATGGCTGTTTGACGGTCAACGCACGCCAACGGTCGTGCTTTTCGGGGTCATATTCTTTGCTATTAAACTGCATAACTTTATTTTTTATCTTTCCCGGCGGGTTCCTTGTAATGGGCAAAACCAATTGGTCGTATCGGTTCCGGCTCCGGTAACGGCTGCGTCCTCCTTATGTATTCAAAAGAAACAATAACCGTTCGCCCCTTTGTCCGTGTCCCAATCAGCCGGGAACCCTCCGGGATTTGAATTTTAATTTCGTTCCTCATTCTCAAAATGGCAAATCATCTTTGTTTGTGTCGGGAATTGGCGGCGGCGGTGTTGGTGCGCCTCCCTGCTGCGCTGTTGTTTGTCAGTCTTTATTTGGCGTCAACATTTCCATATTAAACCCGTAAACTTCTGTAATGTATCTTTTGACGCCGTTGTTATCCTCATAACTGCGGGTTCTTATTTTCCCCTCAATATAAAGTTTATCGCCCTTTTTTACATACTCTTTTGCAACCTTTGCCAATCCATTTTGCAAAACAATATTGTGCCATTCGGTGCGCTCCGGTACTTCTGTACCGTTTGCCGTTTTAAATGCTCTGTCGGTTGTCGCCAAAGTGAATTGCGCAACCGAACCGCCGTTGTCGAAATCTTTATACTCCGGGTCTTTTCCGACGTTACCCATTAAAATAACTTTGTTTACACTCATAGAAATATTGCTTTAAAAATCCAACTTCCAATACTCCATAACGTCCAAATGTATGACGCAACCGTTAACGCCACGAACGTATAAAATACAATTTTATATCCGGTTTGTTTTTTGATTTTCATCTACTTAAATTTTACGCCATCCAACAAATATTCTTTTTTCATATCCGACCATCCGGCGGCATGATTTATCGCTTTCCGGTCGTCGTCGTGAACAAATTCAACTATCCATCCGCCGACGTTTGATTGCTTTATTAGTCTTACCAATTTGCCGACGAAAAAAGAACGGTATCGGTAATATGCTGAATTTTCACTAACAAACAAAACACGTCTTTCTGCATTTATTTCGGGCGGATTTTCGATTTGCGGGAGTTTCTCCCTTTCCGGGTACCTTTGTACCCTTTTAAAATCATTTTGGATTGAACGGCGGGAAATCGCCCAATAATCGGGTGTTCTTTTTTTTGTTCTCATAATCTCAAACTTTGATACTCTTTTTTTAATAGTTCTATAACCCTAACGTTGCCGGGATAAATACGCATCTTTTGGCGGTCGCCATTTTCCCAACGGTTGTGCATTTCAAAACACAAAATATTAATATTGCGGGGGTCGTGTGCCATTTCCGGGTATGCGCCACGGGTCATTATATGGGAACAATACACGGCGGAATAATTGTGTAACGGTCGCAATGTTTCCTCGCATCTGTGGGGCTTATGCGCCCAAACCCACCGGAAAAACCTTTCATTGGCAACGGGAATGTCGCCACGCCCCAAAACGCAATGTCCGAACAATTCCCGTTGTATTTGAACCCGCAACCGTATATCTAAACAGAAATTACGAATATCCAATAATGGCTCATATCCACGTTTAACGCAATAGTCATATTCGCAACGTTCGGTTAACAATATAGGTTCCATTAATCATTTTCATTTGCCGGGTCGTCAACGTTCGGGAATAACCCGTTATCATTTCCGCCCTCCGCATCATTTACATAAACCAAATCGTTTGCCTCGCCATCAGCCCCGAACAACTCCAATTGGGCTTTCTTTCCTTTAAACAGAAATGCGTAAACTTCTTCCTCTATTCCTTGAACAATTGTTTCCAATCTTTCCTCAAACCCAAACGTTTCTTTATTGTATTTCAAACGTGGGGTATTAATCGCCGTTTTCTGATTATTGGAAACCGTAAACAATCCGGTCAATACAACGCTAACGTTATCATCCTGCCCGGACAAAGAAACGCCCCTTACTTCGATATTATTCAAACATTCTTTGGCGAAATTTTCCGCAATTTCTTTTTGGTTCTTTGTTGCTTTGAAATCCGGCGTTTCCATCAGAGTTTTAAACGACGTTATATTGAATACACGTCCCATAATCGGGCGCAAATCATTAAACAAATTACGCAAATCCGGGTGTATATCCTTTGCGCTCAATACATGATATTTGTTTGTGTAACTCTCATTGCCGACAACTTCCGTTACTTCATAATGTACGTCTAATCCGCCATCTTTCAATAACTTTACTTTCGATAATACAAACTTTTCCTCTGACGGAATCGGCATAACATTTTGTTTTTCTTTGCTCATAGTTTTTAATCTTTATTGTTTCCCGGTTCCTCCGGGTCGGTTTCTTCTTGGAAATACTCGCACGGTTCATCATCAGCACAACGACCGGATAAACAACATACCGGATAATCCACGCAATCAATGCACATTTTTTTTTCTTCGTTCATAATTTAAAAGTCTGTTTCATTTAACAATTTTGCAACCTTGTTTTCCGGCTCTGCATCCGGTGCAAATATCGGTTTCGGGTCGTGAACTAAAACTTCCCTTTTTACCTTTTTGGTCTTTGCGGGTTCCGGTTCCGGGTTAAACTTCAATTGTTCTGCCGGATATTCTTTTGGTTTCAGTTCTATAATACCATTTTCCACTAAAACCGGAATACAACGTTTGCAGGCTTTCACGTCCTCCAACGCATCATGCGCCGGGAATGTTTCGCCGGGGAAACATTTATTATAAAGTTCTTCCAACGTCGGATATTTGATACCTTTCCAGTTGCTTTTTTTTGCACCGACAAATTTAATTGTTTTCATCATGGTATCAATTCGTTTTCCCTTAAACAATGCGTCATCCGCTTTTGCGTCGTAATATTCACGCCCCATAATGCGCAATATCATTGCTTTTAAAATTGACGTATCAAAGTAAATATTGTGTCCGACCAACAAACGGGCTTTTTCGCAATCCTCCAAAAATTCGTCTATAATATCAGCAAATGGGACGCCCTCGGCGTTTGCTCTTTCGTTTGTTATTCCGTGAACTGCTATTGCTTCATCCGGTATTATCCATCCATCCGGCTTAATAATGTAGGAACGTTCCTTTCCATTTATCGACCATGCCAATTGTACAATATTTGGAAACTCGGCAAAATCAACGTCCCATTTTGCGCCTTTTCTTGGAACTCCGGTTGTTTCGCTATCGAACGTCAAAACATCTTTCATAATGTCGTTTATCTCATTTCATTTGCTGTCTTTCAATGTTACTTTTTCCATAATCAAATAATCTTTTTTGCCCGTCAATATTGGGCGTTTGTTCAACATAATTTGCCCGTGTAATCCACACGCAACCGCATTTCAAACATTTAACCCGGCTATATCCGTGCGGCGTATATTGGTACCGGATAACCCGCCAATCTTTCAACGGGTAACATTTACGGGGTTGGTTACACTTACAAAACATATTATTTTTTCTTTTTCAATCTCATTTCTTTTTTATGGGTGTTATACCCGGATTTAAAAGCCGACAAATAAATAAAATCGCACGCCTCAATAATTATTTCATTTTTCCGGCATAACGTATAAATGGGACAATCCCCGCATTTTATATTTTCGCTTTTCTTTCTTGCTTTTTGTTCTAAAACGCTTAATTCAATAAAAGGTTTCATATTAAATGCTTTTAGGGTCGTCAATAAATATGCTGTATTCCTCGGCGGCAATCTGCTTTAAATGCTCAATATGTTCTATCAATTCCGCATTGCTCAACTCCGGTATTTTACGCAAACGGGTTTCATATTCCCCGGTTTCAATATTCGGTATTTGCTCATACATTACCGGGGACAACTCACGCAATCGGCGTTCGGTTTGTTCATCTGTCAGACGTTCGCCCGCCTCCCAAATTCCGGTTCTAAACGTTGGTACAACGTAATTGAAATAATAACCTTTCAAAGCCTCTGACGAACCGGGCGACGCTACAATAAAACGGGCGATTATGCGGCTACCTTTGTGCGTTGCAAAGAATTGATTTAATTCCCCCATGTACATTTGTAAACCGCCGTTATTATTAATCATTCCCGTTGCTGTTATCTCTCTTTTTTTCATCGTCCAATTGTTTTACATACAACTCCGTTTTAGTTCCTTTTATAAGCGGTTTTTCTTTGCTCAATGACGCCAAACATTTATCTAAAAAATCGCTTTGAAATTCGTCCATGTAAACCGGGGAAAATGTTCCATTATCATTTTTAATAACCAACATCATCATTCCCGGTTTCAAATCATTTACACTCTGTTTCATTTTCTTTCTTTTCCCGGTCAACAAATTGTTTCATGGTCTTATTAAAAGCCTCTCCGCCTACATTCAAAATAAACGTTCTTTCGCTGCTTGAATACCCCTGCAATTTTTTATCCATCGCCGACGCATAAAGAACCGTCATTTTTCCCGGTTCAAATACTCCTTTTTCCTGCAAACGGTCTATCGGGTGCCGTTTTAATGGGGCGTTTGCGCTTATTCCTGCATTTCTCCGGGTGTTTTCCAAATCGGAAATAACCACTTTCAGATTATTATAAAATTCGGGTGTTTTCAACACATCCGCAATAGTCATGTCTTTTACTTCTTTCATAATCTTTCAAATGTATATCCGTTTACGTTATCAATTTTTCCTCTTACTTGCTTTGAAATCATAGTACAATGCAAATTAAATTTTCTTGCTGCATCCATCAAACAAGTAAAATTTCCTACGAACTCTCCGTTGTAAAATGCTTTTATTGGTATTCCTTGTTTCTCTCTAATTGCCTTATAACGTCTTTCCCTTGATATTGGGTTATTTTGATTTTCTTTCTTTGTTACCCATCTTAAATTATCAAGATTGTTATTTAAGGAATTGCTGTCTATATGGTCTATTTCGGGCAAATTATCCGGATTTGGTAAAAATGTTTCTGCCATTAATCTATGAATCATTTTATTTACTCTTTTCCCGGTATCTGTCATTATTACTACAAAATGATAACCCGACCTTAAAGCGGGTTTCATAACTTCGCCCTTAAACTCGGAAAATATTTCTCCTTTTTTGTTTATTAGATACCCGGAAACTCCGGGTATCTTTACGAATGATTTGTCTTTACATTTATTTATCGGCTTCTTCATATTCCTCAATAATTAAATCCTGCTGTCCTCTTACAACACTTTCAATAAAACCTTGATAACCCTCTTTCTTTGCCAAATCCAAAATCGCCTGCAATTTCTTTTCGCCCAAACTTTCGCCTCTCGCAATGCGGAAAACCTTAACCGTTGGGTTGCTGGCGATTATCAGTTTTGCTGCAACTTCCATAATCTGTGAATCCGATACTTTCCCGGCAACAAATGGAACGCCGTTTAATTCCAAACCTTCATCAGTAAACGATAACCCGGCAACAGGTAATTTTGATGTAGATATAAGTTTTCCACGTTCTGATGATAAATTAGCAATATCTTCGTCCATTTTTTCAGCTTGTTGTTTTTTATCATCTGCCTGTTTTTTCTTTGACAAATAATCAGATACTTTTGAACACATTTTGTTGTATTCTTCTGATTTACGCAACTGTTCTTCTGTATTGCATTTTTCCGGGTTAATTGATTCATAATTTGCAATCCATTTTTCAGCCTGTGATATTTTAGTTTCTAACTCATCTTTTTCTGCTTTTATTCCTGCAATTGCATCATCTTTTTGCTTGATAGCATTTTCTCGTTGAAACTTAGCATCTTCTTTAGCTTTAGCCAAACGATCCTGTTGTTGCTTAATTATAGTTTCAGCTTCTTGTGTGATTTTACTTAAATCAGCATCTATCTTTTTATGTTTTTCAAATAGCTTGGTTTCTTCTGTTTCTATTCTTTGAGGAATTAATTGTAATTTCGTTTTACGTTCTTCAAGTCTTTTACGAACACCCTTTGCTTTTTCAATCAATTTTGCGTTTTGATTTTGCTCATTTAGCAGATCACTAATATCTATCGGCTTAACGTATTTCTTAATATCCTCCGGTGTAAGTCCTTTTCCGGATTCATTAGCTATTGATGCAAACGTTTTCGCATCACGGTTAACTCCTGTTCTTTCGCTTTTTAGAACAGCTACTTTTTCATCAATATCAGCAATATGTTTACGAACATCTTCCGGTAACAATGATTTTACAACCTCAATCTGTTTTCTACGGCCCTCGGCTGTTTCTGACCAACGAGAAAATTCAACTGCGTCAAAATCAGTATAACCGAAAATCTTTTGCAGCATCGAAACGTTATCACTTTTCATTCCTGTTGTCTTTGATTTAATGGATAACGTACCACGTGGATTTGCCTTAGTAAATTTCAATTCAACTTCATATTCCTCGCCATCGTCTCCAACAATCATTTTGGCAGAACCTTTACTTTCTCCATTTCGCAATACTGCATCACGGTTTCCTGTAAGCAATGCACCAATCGCTTTCAATATGGTTGATTTGCCTAGTTCATTATCTCCAGTAATGAAGTACACATTTCCTTCAAAATCTGCGTTAAACTCTTTAATTACTTGAAAATTTACCAATTCTAATTTCTTAACTATCATATTGCTCTCGGTTTGTGCCGGGGTTTCCCCCGGCGGGTTAATATTATTTTTTGTTTTCTCTTATTCTTTGGTGTATCAATATTTCCACCTTAACAAATGCGTCCCGGTTTTCTTTTGCTTCTTCAATGGTGCAATCAGCAATGAAATTTTCCAAACGCCTGTATAATTCGTTCAACTCTTTGTCGCTCATTGCGTGCCGGGTTGCTCCTACTTCATCAATAAACTTTCCCATCAGAAACCCGGTTTTAATTTCAATTGTTTCAAAACTTCTTTCAACTCAGAATCTGTGTAATTTTGCGCAATCTCTTTTGATACGCAATTGTGGTTCATAGCAATTGTTATTGCTCTTTCTCTGCTAATCTTAATTTGCTTTCTTTTAATCATAGCTTTATATTTTATCCGGGAACCCGCCCGGTCGGTTCGTTGAACTTTCAACACTGCAAATATACGTATATTTTTTTAACCGCCAAAGGTTTTTCTTTTTATTTTTTGATTTTACGTAATAATTTGCCCAATACAACAACTTTCCCAATTCCCGGAAATTCGACCAACATATACCGTTTTTCCCTCTTATACATTTGCCATCAAAACGACGAACCGCCCGGCACGGCATACGTCGTAATTCCGGGCGGGTCATTTTGTCGCCTAAATAGATATAATCCATTTCGTTCATTCAAATATTCTCAATTGTTTATCAAATATCTTTGCAATAACTGCATCAACTTCGCTTTCCAATTTCTTGCAGGTCGCTAATATTTCCGGGCGACGTTGCGCAAAATATCTGCGTTGGTTGTGTCGCATCTGTTTTACTAACTCGGCGAACTCTTCCAACGTTATTTTTCCCGGATTTTCGATTTGCGGGGCTTTTTCTTCTTCCATGTATATTTTATCCATTTTGAAATTAAAATCGCTCTACGGGGCTAAAATAAACGTTCGTGCATGTTGCTTGGTAAATTCTGACGCACCCAACCGGGGTTGTTGCGCAAAATGTATCGTCCAAAGTGCATTATCAACGTGGCGTCGGCGTTCCACAATGTCGGTTTCAATTCCGGGTACAAATTCCCGGCAACCTCTTTGTATCTGCGTTTTCGCTCGTTCTTTTCTTCTTTTTTTCGTGTCGTCTTTGCTCGCAACTTCAATTCGTTTTGCCATTTCATAGGGTGTACCATGACAAACGGAATGTCGCAAACTGCAATGATTGCTTTCAATTGCTCAAAGTTTGCCATCATCTTTTGTATTCGGTACAATTTACCCATATTTACGCCATCGGCACCCGGCGTTACATCATCCTGGCGCACGCTCAATTTTTCCAAAAAGACAATTGGCGAACAAATGCTTTTCAAATACAACAAATAGTCTTTGAGTTCGTTTATATCCTTTGGCATTTGTATTGCTGTAATATTTTCATTCGGACGCCATTTAACAATACCCCCATTTGCTCCGGGGTCAATTCCTACTATGCAATCAATTTTCATCTTTATATCCTCCCGCTTTTGTAAAATAACCTATTATGCCAATTATAAAGCAAACAATAAATAATTTCATTTTTTATTTCGTTCCTCTCTTAATCTGATTTGTTTTTCTATTTGTTCCGCCGTCTTTTGTTTGAAATTCGGGCATTTATATACATCTCCATACTTTATTAAAACTGCCAACGGATATAAAAGCCCATGTTCGCAACTTCTGCCGTATGCGTCGGCAAATGTGCAATCCTCACATCTGCCGTTTACATTATATGCTGCTGCCATCAGACAAATTTTAAATAGTTATCAACTTGCATTTCCTCGGCAATCATCCGGTCAAATGCTTTTATAATCTCCTTTTTCCGGGCAACCTCAAACGCCGTAAAATCAATTTCCGGGCTTTCGGTTCCTTTTCGGCGAACTTGAAACGCCGTATATTGGTTTATCATTCCACGGGCTACACGCTGCATATACCGGGCAAACGCTTCTTTTCTGTCGTCCTCTTTAACTTGTACATCATCAGCCAACCCGCATTTTTGCAACCATTCATACAAAAACATATCATCAGTTAGCCCCAATATTAATTTCCCGGTGTATTTGTAGCAAAGGAAAATATAACGGTTCCGCCATTGTCTTTGTATCTCAAATTGCCGTATTTGCTGCGGCGTCATTTCGCCTTTTGGTTCCGGCAACACTTTAAACGCTTTGTCAATTACGACGTTCTGTTTTCGCTTGTATGCGTTCAATATCTTTGAAAAATAATCGGCGTTGAATTGTTGATAATGATTTTTATCCGGGTTTCCTTGTCTGTCTTTCGGCAAAAATTCGTCTAACTCTCCGGTCGTTGCTAATTCAAATGCCAACTTTACATCTGCCAAAGTATAATTTGAATAATACAATTTCAAAATATCCAAAATACGGGATTGTATATATTGCCATTCTTGCATTTCCTTTGGTATAATAAAACCAACGTCAATTGCTATATATTTAAGAACCGTTGCCAACCTCTCAACCAACGTTTCATCATTAATTTCAGATATTGGCGTTTTTGTTGACGCTACAAATATAAGTTTATCAATATTTGTTAATGCTTTTGCAACTTCCGGCAATTGTACCATTTTACGGCGAATCTCAATTGCTTTTGTTCCGGGCTTTGGGTTGTATATTTCCAACGCCATATTTTGAACATTTATTTTATCGGGTAACTTTTCCATAATCAAAAATCATTATTCAAAAAGAGTGCTATCTTTATTCAAAAATGAAACTGCATCAGATACGTTTATTTTGGATTTGCTTTGTTGGAATTGCGGTTTCAAATGTAATTTGTTTCGTTCTACATCGCCACGGATAAAATTCCGCACGGTCGCCAACCAACCGTTCTTTGTGCGTTTCATGTTTTTTTGGTCGCTCCAATCGGCGACGGCATGGAAATAATAAACCAAATCAACCGTTTCAAATTCCGGGGTTGCAAATTTCTTTTCAAACTCTGAATAATCAACGACCGCCCCGGTTTCGTCAAATTTTACCAACTTGTAAATTTCAGAATTACGGAACAATGTTTTTTTATCTTTGCTTTCCTCCGGTTGTTCTATAACGGGAACGGGTGCCGCAAAATCTATTTGCGGCGCAATATTATTATCATTGTTGTTTATATTATTATTTATAATATTTATATATGGCGGATTTTTTTCCGCTTCAACGGGATTTTTTTCCGCTTCAACGGGATTTTTTTCCG
>ERZ772937.1909-NODE-1909-length-13954-cov-2.690769_pt1 | contig 13954 bp, 13 predicted proteins | sample MGYA00512113_ERZ772937 | MGnify/ENA primary metagenome ERZ772937 (study PRJEB29015, sample SAMEA2737649) | human gut metagenome | biome: human gut; feature: human-associated habitat; material: faeces | place: China | collected 2012 ... | reverse complement strand
GATGAAATATTTCAAATGATTGCCGAGACGTTGTTTCTCTTCATTTACGTCCAGCTTTTCTATATAATAAATAAGTTCTTGCTCCAGACGGTTTTTATCGTAATCTACGCTCAATGTTTTTTCGAGAGCATCTGTTATGCGCTCTTTGACTTTTTCGACACGTTCTTTTTCATAGGGCGTGATAGATTCCAGTAAATGCGAGATATTGGCTATTTTTTCACGGAATTTCTTTTCCAGTGCGGCACCTTCCTGTTTTCTAAAATCTACCAAATGGCCGATTGCTTCCAGAACAGCCGCATGTACAGTGGTCCATTCCTCTTCGGTCAATTCTTGTGTCTCGGTCTTAGTTAGTACGTCCGGCATGCGGAGCAGAGTTTGAAACCAATCTGTAGGGACCGGGATACTGAGATTATCGGCAATGTCTTTTATTTGTTTATAGTAGCCTTCTACCAATGCCTGATTCTGCACTCTCCTTTTTTTCTACCCAGAGGCTGAAATCTACTTTCCCACGTTCCAGAGTTCGTGATATTTCATTGCGGATCTCCATCTCTTTTTCACGGTATGCCGGAGCAATGCGGGCCGACAGATCCATTGCCTTACTGTTGAGCGATTTGATCTCTACATTTATTTTCTTTTCGGGAAGTTCGGCAGTTGCTTTGCCGTATCCCGTCATGGATTGTATCATAAAATCGATTGTTTTCTGCAAAAGTAAGAGATTATTTTAAGATTATCGCTTCAAAAAGGGAAAAATGTGTAGCTTCTCTAATCTAATAGCAAATTAATCTATTATTGAAAAGGAAATTTATATTGAATATTTAGGTATATGTATAATTAAGTAATCTCTCCTTCAGTCACACTTTTGAGGTCAAGTAGCAGGCCGATTCGTTTGTGCGGATCTGTTGTTTAACTGAGCAATCTTTCGGAGGTTGTGCGAAGGAAGCGATTATTCCCAAGTACGAAGAAGATATATAGTACTACAGCGCAGGTTACCCATGTGATGTTTGTATGTTGTTTATTTTATTTATTATAAAATAGCGCGTTAAGATAGATAAAAGATTTGTTTATGCGATGAATTTTAACTGAAATATGCTTTAATTTATGCGACAATGTGGTAATCTGAAAATAATCAGCTAAATTTGCATCAATTTAATAATCTGAAAATTATGTCGTGTATCTTACATATTGAGACCTCTACTGCTGTGTGTTCGGTAGCGGTAAGTGAAGACGGACAGACGATTTTTGTGCAGGAAGACATGAAAGGTCCTTCACACGCTGTGTCATTAGGGGTTTTTGTTGACGAGGCTTTGTCGTTTATCGATAGTCATGCTATTCCGTTGGATGCGGTAGCAGTGAGTTGTGGTCCGGGATCGTATACGGGGCTTCGTATCGGAGTTTCGATGGCTAAAGGGATTTGTTATGGACGGAATGTTCCGTTGATAGGTATACCGACACTGGAGGTGTTGTGTGTTCCGGTATTGTTATATCATGAATTGCCGGAAGACGCTTATCTCTGCCCGATGATCGATGCCCGCCGGATGGAGGTATACGCAGCTGTTTATGATCGTGCCTTGAATGTGGTGCGCGATATTTCGGCAGATATTGTTGATGAGAATTCTTATCTTGATATATTGAATGAACATCCGGTTTATTTTTTTGGTAACGGTGCTGCTAAGTGCCGGGAAAAGATAACGCATCCGAATGCGCATTTCATCGATGATATTCATCCGTTGGCCAAAATGATGTTTCCGCTCGCTGATAAGGCGATGGCAAAGCAAGATTATAAGGATGTGGCTTATTTTGAGCCTTTTTATCTGAAAGAGTTTGTGGCTTCTCTTCCCAAAAAGTTATTGTAGAGTTTATGTTTTTCCCTCTTTAATTCTTTAATTTTTTAATTCATTTATATGCAGTATAACACTCAACAGAAAAGAATGCCGCTTCCCGAGTATGGGCGGAGTATCCAGAATATGGTAGATCATGCATTGACAATTCAAGACCCGGCAGAGCGTCAACGTTGTGCAAATACTATCATCAATATTATGGGGAATATGTTTCCTCATTTGAGAGATGTACCCGATTTCAAGCATAAACTATGGGATCATTTAGCTATCATGGCTGATTTTAAACTGGATATAAAATATCCTTACGAGATAATTCGTGAAGAGAATTTGGGTACGAAGCCTGATTCGATCCCTTATCCCAGTACCAAAATGCGTTATCGTCATTATGGCCGTACTCTGGAGGTGTTGATAAAGAAAGCATGCGAATTTCCGGAAGGCGATGAGAAGAGAAATCTGGTTGCTCTTATTTGTAATCATATGAAGAAGGATTATATGGCTTGGAATAAAGATACGGTAGATGACCGTAAGATAGCCGAAGATCTGGATGAACTTTCCGGAGGAAAACTCCGGATGGATGATGACATTATTCGTTTGATGGCGGAACGGCTTGCACAGAATTATCGTCCGAAAGTGAATTACAATAATAATCGGAATAATAATCAGAGAAGGAAGTATTGATTAGTAGTCAGTAATTAGTAGTTAGTAGTTAGAATTTAGTAGTTAGGAGATAGAATCTATGCAGCATGTTGTTTGAATTACTGCTAACCACTAACTTCCAGCTACTAACTTCCAGCTACTAACTACTAACTTCCAGCTACTAACTACTAACTTCTAACTACTAACTACTAACCACATGGCTTCATTTGTAATTGAAGGAGGGCACAAGCTGTGCGGAGATATCCATCCGCAAGGTGCTAAGAACGAGGTGTTGCAGATTATTTGTGCAACGTTGCATACGGCAGAAAAAGTGACGGTAAATAATATTCCCGATATTCTGGATGTCAATAATCTCATTCAATTGATGAGGGATATGGGAGTTACGGTTGCAAAAGAGGGAATCGATACGTATAGTTTTCAGGCGGAAAACGTGGATCTCGCTTATTTGGAAAGTGATGAGTTTCTAAAGAAATGTTCCAGTTTGCGTGGTTCGGTGATGTTGATCGGTCCGATGGTTGCCCGTTTTGGTAAGGCAATGATTTCTAAACCGGGAGGAGATAAAATTGGTCGTCGTCGGTTGGATACACACTTTGTCGGTATTCAAAGCTTGGGAGCGGATTTTAGATATAATGACGAACGGGGTGTTTATGAGATCACAGCCGATAGGCTAACAGGAACTTACATGCTGCTGGATGAGGCTTCTGTGACAGGAACGGCCAATATCGTGATGGCTGCTGTGTTGGCAAAGGGAACGACCACTATTTATAACGCTGCTTGTGAGCCTTATTTACAGCAACTTTGCAAGATGCTGAACCGGATGGGGGCGAAAATCAAGGGCATTGCTTCCAATCTTCTCACGATTGAAGGAGTAGAAGAATTGCATGGAACACAACATACCGTATTGCCTGATATGATTGAGGTAGGCAGTTTTATCGGTATGGCTGCCATGACAAGAAGTGAGGTTACCATAAAGAATGTTTCTTATGAAAATTTAGGCATCATTCCTGAAAGTTTCCGTCGTTTGGGTATCAAATTGGAACAGCGTGGGGATGATATTTATGTTCCTGCACAGGAGAACTATCAGATCGAGTCATTCATCGACGGTTCTATTATGACTATTGCCGATGCTCCGTGGCCCGGCCTTACACCGGATTTACTCAGTGTGTTGCTGGTGGTGGCTACTCAGGCCAAAGGCAGTGTGCTGATTCATCAGAAGATGTTTGAGAGTCGCTTGTTTTTTGTGGATAAGTTGATTGATATGGGTGCACAGATTATTCTTTGTGATCCGCATCGTGCCGTTGTCATCGGACACAACCACGGGTTTAAATTGCGTGGCGGTAATATGACTTCACCCGATATTCGTGCCGGTATTGCGTTGCTGATTGCTGCAATGAGTGCAGAAGGTATCAGCCGTATTCATAATATCGAGCAGATAGACCGGGGGTATCAGAATATTGAAGGGCGTCTGAATGCTATCGGTGCCAGAATAACGCGTATATGATAAGAAAAGAAGAAGTATATAAAATAGGAATTTTCAATAAACCTCATGGTATACACGGTGAATTGTCATTCACCTTTACGGACGATATTTTTGATCGTGCCGATTGCGACTACCTTATTTGTCTGCTTGACGGTATTTTCGTTCCCTTTTTTATGGAAGAATATCGTTTTCGTTCGGATTCTACCGCTTTGGTAAAGCTTGAAGGGGTGGATACGGCCGAACGTGCCCGTATGTTTACGAATGTGGATGTCTACTTCCCGATAGGGCATGTAGATGAAGCGGACTCGGGAGAGCTTTCCTGGAACTTCTTTGCCGGTTTTCGCATGGAGGATGTGAATCATGGTGTATTGGGTGAAGTGGTGGAGGTAGACAACTCTACGGTCAATACCCTTTTTGTAGTAGAATGTTCTGACGGGGAAGAACTGTTAGTACCTGCACAAGAGGAGTTTATTGTCGGTATCGATCAGAAACATAGACTTATTACAGTAGATCTACCGGAGGGATTATTGAATCTTGACGAACTTGAAGAAGAATAAAATCTGTGTTAATCTGTGTAATCTGTAATAGAAAGAATTAGTGAAATGCTTACATTTGTACGCTATACGATGAAATAATGCCAAAGAAGAAACGTAGTAAAGCCTTTTGGAACAATATAAAGTTCAAGTATAAACTCACTATCATCAACGAGAATACTCTTGAAGAGGTAGTGGGGCTTCGTGTATCTAAACTGAACGGCCTTTCGGTATTGCTTTCTGTATTGACGTTTCTTTTTGTAATAGCTGCCGTCATTATTACTTTTACCCCTTTACGCAACTATCTGCCCGGATATATGAACAGTGAAGTCCGTGCACAGGTTGTAGAAAACGCTTTGCGTGTGGATTCTCTGCAACAGTTGGTCGACAGGCAAAATCTGTATATAATGAATATTCAGGATATTTTCAGTGGGAAAGTGCGGATCGATTCTGTGCAAAGTATGGATACGTTGACAGCTATGCGTAAAGATACTCTTATGGAACGCACCAAGCGTGAGGAAGAATTTCGCCGTAAATACGAGGAAACTGAAAAATATAACCTTACTTCCATTACTTCACAACCGGATGTGAACGGACTGATTTTTTATCGTCCTACGCGTGGGATGATTTCTGATCACTTTGATGCCGAAAAGAGACATTATGGAACGGATATTGCCGCCAATCCCAATGAAAGCGTGCTTGCTACGCTGGATGGTACGGTGATATTGAGTACCTATACTGCCGAGACGGGTTATTTGATAGAAGTGCAGCATAATCAGGATTTTGTATCCGTTTATAAACATTGCGGCTCTTTATTGAAGCGCGAAGGGGATAAAGTGCAGGCCGGAGAAGCGATTGCTCTGGTGGGGAATAGCGGAACTCTTACTACGGGGCCTCATTTGCATTTCGAATTGTGGCACAAAGGGCGTGCAGTAAATCCCGAAAAGTACATTGTATTCTAACCATGAATAAGGAAATTAAAAAGAAACAAATCGTCATTCTTGGCTCTACGGGCTCTATTGGTACGCAAGCCCTGCAGGTAGTCGAAGAACACCCCGAATTGTACGAGGTGTATGCGTTGACAGCTAACAATAAAGTGGACCTGCTGATTGCACAGGCCCGGAAATTCCAGCCCGAAGCGGTTGTTATAGCCAACGAAGAGAAATACGGCCGGTTGAAAGAGGCGTTAAGTGATTTGCCGATCAAGGTATATGCCGGTGCGGAAGCAGTGTGTCAGATAGTAGAATCCGGTCCTGTGGATATTGTGCTGACAGCCATGGTAGGGTATGCCGGATTGAAGCCGACCATAAATGCCATTCGTGCCCGTAAAGCTATCGCCTTGGCCAATAAGGAGACGCTGGTGGTGGCAGGCGAGTTGATTAATGAGTTGGCACAGCAGTATCGTACCCCTATTCTGCCTGTGGATTCCGAACATTCCGCAGTCTTTCAGTGTTTGGCCGGAGAGGTGGGAAATCCGATTGAAAAAGTGATATTGACTGCTTCCGGAGGTCCGTTTCGTACCTATACTATGGAACAGTTGCAGACGGTAACCAAAACTCAGGCGTTAAGGCATCCGAACTGGGAGATGGGGGCTAAGATAACGATCGATTCGGCTTCGATGATGAATAAAGGTTTCGAGGTGATTGAGGCAAAATGGTTGTTCGGGGTACAACCCGGTCAGATAGAGGTGGTGGTACATCCGCAATCCGTTATTCACTCGATGGTGCAATTTGAAGACGGTGCCGTGAAGGCGCAGTTGGGTATGCCTGATATGCGTTTGCCCATTCAATATGCATTTTCATATCCCGACCGTGTTTGCTCTTCATTCGACCGGCTTGATTTTGCCAAGTGTACGAGCCTTACTTTTGAGCAGCCTGATACGAAACGTTTCCGTAATCTTTCTTTAGCTTATGAAGCGATGTACCGTGGTGGAAACATGCCCTGTATTGTCAATGCTGCCAATGAAATGGTGGTTGCCGCTTTTCTGCGTGATGAAATCGGCTTCCTTGCCATGAGTGATGTAATTGAACAAACAATGGGACGTGCTTCATTTGTACAGGTCCCGACTTATGATGACTATGTGGCAACCGATGCAGAGGCTCGCCGCATAGCTACCGAATTTATTGTAAATTGTAAATTGTAAATAAACCGATGGAAACATTTTTAATTCGTGCCCTCCAGTTGATAATGAGCCTTTCGCTGCTTGTTATTATACACGAAGGGGGACATTTTCTCTTTGCCCGTCTTTTTAAAGTACGGGTCGAAAAGTTTTGTTTATTCTTTGACCCTTGGTTCACTCTTTTTAAGTTCAAACCCAAGAAGAGTGATACTGAATATGCTGTTGGCTGGTTGCCGTTGGGAGGATATGTCAAGATCTCCGGGATGATAGACGAGTCGATGGATACCGAACAGATGAAACAACCTGAAAAACCGTGGGAATTTCGTTCTAAACCGGCTTGGCAGAGATTGTTGATAATGGTGGGTGGTGTACTTTTCAACTTTCTGTTGGCGCTGTTCATTTACTCCATGATTCTTTTTACTTGGGGAGACCAGTATATAAAGATACAGGAGGCACCTTTGGGAATGCAGTTTAATGAAACAGCCAAGGCTGTGGGCTTTGTGGATGGTGATGTACTGCTTTCTGCCGATGGTGTTGAATTTCTTCGCTATGATGCCGATCTGTTGAGTCAGATTGCCGATGCGCGTGAAGTAAGCGTGCTTCGCGGTGGACAGAAAGTGTCTGTATACATTCCTGAAGATATGATGCAGCGTTTGATGGCCGATAGTGTGCGTTTCGCCGATTATCGTGTGCCTTATGTGGTAGATAGTTTATCGGTTAATTCACAAGCGGCTCTTGCAGGATTGATGCCGGGCGATAGTGTGATCGCCCTGAATGGAGCGCCCATTTCCTATTATGAATTTTTGGAAGAGATGGGAAAACGTAGGAAGAACGCTGCTGCTCTGGAAAAGGAGGGAGTCGACCCCCGTCAGATAACATTGACCTATGTTCGTAAAGGGGTAATGGATACGTTGACAATGAGTACCGATTCCACTTTTCGTATCGGTGTCTATGCGCGGTCTCTGAGTCGTGTAATGCCGATGGTGACTAAAGAATATGGTTTCTTTGAATCCTTCCCGGCCGGTGTGCAGTTAGGGGTGAAAACCTTGAAAGGGTATGTTGGAAATATGAAATATGTTTTTTCTAAAGAAGGAGCCAAGCAATTGGGTGGTTTCGGTACAATCGGAAGTATCTTTCCGGCTACTTGGGACTGGCATCAGTTCTGGTATATGACGGCATTCTTATCCATAATTCTTGCATTTATGAATATTCTGCCTATTCCGGCATTAGATGGTGGGCATGTATTATTCCTTATCTATGAGATTGTAGCCCGCCGTAAGCCCAGTGATAAATTCATGGAATATGCGCAAATGGTAGGCATGTTCTTGCTTTTCGGGTTGTTGATATGGGCTAATTTCAATGATGTATTGAGATTCTTCTTTTAAAACAGAGAGCGATTTAACAGAAATCGAATAACAAATCCCACAGAGTAAATTTCCGTATAGAAAAACTCTGTGGGATTTGTCGTTTGATGGGGTATTGAAACGGGGCTTTATATTTGTAGCATTTTCTTTTCTCTTTCCAGATCCGATTCATTGAGTTGTGGTGAAGGTACGGTGCATGTTTTTATATAGTCACCTTTTTGGCAGGTATAGTTGTAATATACTTCGAGTTCGGGAGTCAGTTCGGCCCGTGGTACAATTTTTCCTTCCATTTTCAAGAAGTCATTAATGGCGGTACTGTCTGATTGTTTCATCATTACAATCCGGCGGGCGATTGGGTTATGATTGTAATCCAGGCATAAATACAGTCCTTTCAGCATATTGGGATATTCGTAATGCGGGAGTTGCAGATAGATGGTTACCATGGCGAATTGCGGCAGATCGCGTTCATTAAATATCAGATAGGAGTTTTGATGATTATTGATAATACCGCTGCCCCAATGTATTGATTTGTATGCGTTGATCATACCTACTTTTACATAGCCGTTATTGTCTGAGGCACAGATAATATACGGCTCTATTTTCAGACTGTCTGTAGAGGATGACAAGCTGTAGCTCAAGTAAATGCCACTGTAATTGAATACTTCCTGTACAGATTCTTTCATCTGTTCTTCCAATAGTTTCAGCAATGGGTTTCCGGAAGCGTCTTCCCGATGTTCCGGTTCCATTTCCATGAGAAGCAACTTTGTGGAGTTTAAATTACCGAGCAGGCGTTTTTTGGATACGTTGTTTACAAGTGCCAACGCTTCGTCCAGTGCCTCTTCGGAAGTATGTGTGTGTAGCAATTCCATATATGTGGGAAGTACGCTTGAGTATAAAGCAGAGAGTACACTGGGAGCCATATCTATCCGGTCTGCAATATCTTTCATTTTTACTCCGTTATTCCGGAGATATTCTATTCGTTTGTAGATTTCTATGAGTTCGTTCATCTGTTCTGAAATGCTTATACTGATTTTTGTTGCAAATTAAACACGGTTGTGTTATGTTTTTGTTGCATGAATATTACATTAATGTTTCTATCAAAGGGGATATGAATATAAATGAAATGAATCCTATAAATTCATTTTTGTTCTTGTGTGCCTGTCCTAATTTTGCACCGGAAACAAAAAATGATACATATGAATTTCAAAGAAAAACTATCGCCATCGGCACAACGAAAAATTTCCGATATCCTGTTTATTCTCTATGCCGGAGGTGCGGCTTTACTTTCTTACTCCTTAGTCTATGCTTTGCGCAAACCATTTACTGCTGCCACGTTTGATGGGATGGAACTGTTCGGGATGGATTATAAAATCGCGACCAGTATTATTCAGATATTTGGCTATATGGTATCTAAATTCATAGGAATTAAGTTGATTTCCGAACTGAAAAGAGAAGGACGTTTGAAATTTATTCTTGTTTCCGTATTCATTGCCGAACTTTCTTTGGTGCTTTTCGGATGTTTGCCCCGTCCGTTGAATGTATTGGCTTTGTTTTTCAACGGTCTTTCTTTAGGATGTATGTGGGGTGTTATTTTTAGTTTCCTGGAAGGGAGGCGGGTTACCGATTTGTTGGCCTCTCTTTTCGGATTGAGCATTGCAGTGAGTAGCGGGACTGCCAAGTCAATCGGTCTTTTTGTTGTGAATACACTTGGTGTGAGCGAATTTTGGATGCCTGCATTGATCGGTGCTGTTGCTTTACCTTTGCTTGCCGGGCTGGGATGTATTCTTAATAATCTTCCCAAACCAACGGCCGAAGACCGGGCGCAACGTGTAGAGAGGGTGACACTGAACAATAAGCAACGATGGGAGGTGTTCCGTAGCTTTGCTCCTGTATTGACAATTCTCTTTTTTGCAAATTTGTTTTTGACTGTACTGCAAGATGTGAAGGAGGATTTTTTAGTGAAGATTATCAATGTCGATGCTGCCGGTCTTTCTTCATGGGCATTTGCCAAAGTAGATGGTGTGGTGACTTTGATTATTCTGGCTGTATTTGCATCATTGGCGTTGATGAAAAGTCATATAAAAGTATTATCCGCCTTATTGGTGATGGTCATCATAGGAGCGGTGACCTTGAGCTTTGTTGCTTTCAATTATGATAGTTTACAGCTTCCGCCGTTGGTCTGGCTGTTTATCCAAAGTCTTTGCCTTTATTTTTCTTATCTTAGTTTCCAGACTATTTTCTTTGACCGTTTCATCGCGTGTTTCCGGATAAAGGGAAATGTGGGATTCTTTATTGCAATGATCGACTCCATCGGATATACGGGTACGGTATTGGTATTGGTCTGCAAGGAGTTCTTTAATCCGGATCTTAATTGGCTCGAATTTTATAATACGATGGCGGGAACGGTGGGTGCCGTTTGTTGCGTGGCTTTTACAATCTCCTTGATATATCTCTGGCAACGATACAGAAAAACAGTTCCTTTCTATGAACAGAAGAAATATTCTCTCGATCATTCGTCTCTTTTGGTCGGATGAACTGGAAAAACGATGATTAAATAAATATTTAAATAGAAATAAGAATGAAGAAAATCGAATGTATAATTATGGATTGGGCCGGAACGGCAGTTGATTACGGATGTTTTGCTCCGGTAGCCGCTTTTATGAAGGCTTTTGCAGAGAAAGGGCTTTCTATCGATGTGAAACAGACTCGTAAGCCGATGGGATTACCTAAAATCCAGCATATCCGTGAATTGTTGACAATGCCCGAGGTGAATGAACAGTTCATATCCCGTTATCAGCGTAGCTGGGCCGAAGAAGATGTGGTAGAATTGAACCGGCTTTTTGAGGAATATCTTTTTGCTTCTTTGGAAGAGTATACCGATCCTATTCCCGGTGTTATCCCTACGCTTGAAAAGTTGCGTACCGAAGGTTTGAAAATCGGTTCTACTACCGGATATACCCGTGAAATGATGGATGTTGTTCTTCCTGCTGCTTTAGCGAAAGGATACTGTGTAGATTATTGCGCTACTCCGAATTTTCTTCCTGCCGGGCGTCCGGCTCCCTATATGATTTTTGAGAATATGATTAAACTCGGTGTTCCTTGTCTCGATACGGTTGTGAAAGTGGGTGATACGATCGCTGATATAAAAGAGGGTGTGAATGCCAAGGTGTGGAGTGTGGGCGTCATTCTCGGCAGTAATGAAATGGGACTTACTGAGGAGGAAACAGATAACTTGACTGCCGATGAACTAGAGGATCGTATGGTTGAGGTAAGAAACCGTATGCTTGAAGCCGGTGCCTCTTATGTAATCCGTAATATCGAAGAATTACCAGCACTTATTCAAACTATAAATTTAAAAATGAATACATTATGAGACCATATTTATTATTAACTCCCGGACCGTTGACAACTTCAGATAGTGTAAAAGAAACCATGATGACCGATTGGTGTACTTGGGATGAAGATTATAACTTACATATTGTTCAGGAATTGCGTAAAGAACTGCTTGGAATAGCTACCAAGACTCCCGAAGAATATACTACCGTACTTCTGCAGGGAAGTGGTACTTATTGTGTAGAGGCTGTGATTGGGGCTACTATCGGTAAGAATAACAAATTATTGATTTGCAGTAATGGCGCATATGGCGATCGTATGGGGAACATTGCCGAATATTATCATCTGGATTATGACATGCTTGCCTTTGAAGAAACGGAACAGGTTTCTGTGGAGTATGTGGATGACTATCTGAGTAATAATTCTGATATTACGCATGTGGCTTTTGTACATTGCGAAACTACTACCGGTATTCTCAATCCGATAAAAGAACTTTCTCATGTGGTAAAAATGCATGGTAAAAAGTTGATCGTGGATTGTATGAGTAGTTTTGGAGGTATACCTTTGGATGTACATGAATTAGGCATTGATTTTTTAATCAGCAGTTCCAATAAATGTATTCAAGGGGTTCCCGGATTCGGTTTTATCATTGCTCGCCGTTCCGAATTGATGCACTGTAAAGGAGTCGCCCGTTCGTTGTCTTTGGATATTTATGATCAGTGGGAAACGATGGAGAAAGGTAATGGAAAATGGCGTTTTACATCTCCCACTCATGTGGTGCGTGCATTCAAGCAAGCGTTGACGGAGTTGATTGCCGAGGGAGGGGTAGAAGCCCGTTATGCCCGTTATTGCGAAAATCACCGGATATTGGTAGACGGAATGCGTTCTTTGGGTTTTAAAACATTACTTGAAGATGCCATTCAATCTCCTATCATCACTTCTTTTCTTTATCCAAAGGCTGGTTTTGATTTCAAATCATTCTATATGGCATTGAAATCCAAAGGATTCGTTATTTATCCGGGAAAAATATCAAAGGCAGATACTTTCCGTATCGGAAATATCGGAGATGTATACCCGGAAGATTTCAAACGGCTGGTAGAGACAGTGAAAGAGACCGAATATTAAGGGAGAGAAGGATATAACTTTTCTCCAGATACAGAACAGAGATTAGGTAAACAAGGATTCCGGCTGAGTTTTTTCGGATAACCGGCCGGGATTCAAAACAGCTCTCAAGATAATGCCGGATTAAGATAGAAACAGATACTTGGTGAAAGAATGCAGTATCCTCTTTTTTGATGAAGATCAAGCTTTTATCTACTGCTTTTTAGGTGGATAAGTCTTACCTTTGTACAAAATAGATTCATGAGATGTTATGATAAAGAATATTGTATTTGATTTTGGTGGTGTCATTGCCGATATAGATCGCGACAAAGCGGTTCAGGCCTTTGTGAAGTTAGGGTTGAAAGATGCGGAAACCCGTTTGGATAAGTATCATCAGACCGGTATTTTTCAGGAACTGGAAGAGGGTAAATTGAGTGCAGACGGTTTTCGGGAAAAATTGGGAGAGCTATGTGGCCGGGAATTGTCGGCAGAAGAGACCAGGCAGGCTTGGTTGGGCTTTTTCACAGGAGTCGATGTGCATAAACTGGATTACATACTGGAATTGAGAAAATCTTATCGTGTCTATATTTTGAGTAACACTAATCCTTATGTGATGTCATGGGCATGCAGTCCGGAGTTTTCTTCTCAGGGAAAGTCTTTGGCGGATTATTGCGACAAGTTGTATTTATCTTATCAGTTAGGTTGTACAAAACCGGATAAGGGAATTTTTTATCATATGTTGGAAGATAGTGGGATGGTACCTTCGGAAACTCTTTTCGTAGACGATGGAGATTCGAATGTACGCATCGGTAAGGAGTTGGGCATGCATACGTTCAAGCCTAAGAATGGTGTTGACTGGCGGGAAGAATTGTCCTGGTTATTATCCGGTTTGTAAAGTTACTGTTTCCTGCGTTGGTAAATAAGGTTCTGTATCGGACTATATGTGGAATAAAACTCTGGAATGTAATTATATATGATATGTGAAGAGGAGTCTGGCAGAGTGATACGGAATGAAAATATACAACAAATAAGGAACTCGGTAAAGTGTTGTGAATTAATGTTTTAATAATTACTGTTTTCCCTCTACGAGAAAGAATTCGAAACTCTACGAGGAACGATCCGAAACTCTACGAGAAACAGGCCGTTCTTCGTAGAGAAATTAGTCCTTCGTTTTTAATGTTTTACAATGGGCCTGAGTCGGTAAGAATAAATTGTTGTTTTATTTTGTAAATAGAAAAAGACAGGAGGATGGATATCTCTGTTTTTACACCTCTTGAAAAATGAATTTTTTTAGCGATGCAGCCGGATAATTCTTTGATTACTGCTTCCTCTGAATTCCAGATGAGGGGAATAGAGCGCTTGTATAAATCGTCCTTCTACAAGAACATCAATATAAGGCAGTGCGGCTGCTAATCTGGGATGTGCCTGTACTTCTTCGTAGGTATATCCCGTATAGCACCAGATATTTTGATGAGTCTCTTCTTTAATTCTCTTTACCAAAAGAAAAAATGCTTCGGGATTATAAAAAG
>ERZ772937.1902-NODE-1902-length-13983-cov-3.585727_pt1 | contig 13983 bp, 10 predicted proteins | sample MGYA00512113_ERZ772937 | MGnify/ENA primary metagenome ERZ772937 (study PRJEB29015, sample SAMEA2737649) | human gut metagenome | biome: human gut; feature: human-associated habitat; material: faeces | place: China | collected 2012 ... | reverse complement strand
CTGATTGAAAATACCGAAACCCGTGACCAGCCGAAGAACCGTGAAAATGCAATGCGTCAGTTACGTTCCATCTTGTATGATAAGGAATTGCAGCACCGCATGGCAGAACAGGCGAAGGTGGAAGCCGGTAAGAAAAAGATCGAATGGGGTTCTCAAATCCGCAGCTACGTATTTGATGACCGTCGTGTGAAAGACCACCGAACCAACTATCAAACCTCGGATGTGAACGGCGTGATGGATGGCAAAATAGATGGTTTTATCAAAGCTTATTTGATGGAGTTTTCTTCACAAGAATCATAAAAAATAAAATTAGCAAGAGTTATTTTTGGAAAGTTAATAGATTTGTACTTACTTTGTTAGCGTTGAACTTTAAAGCTAACTATTATGGGTAAGGTGAAGAAAAAAGTAGCAATTAGTAAGAAAGAAGAAGAACAAGCCCAGAAGGTTGTCAAAATAGTGTTCGTCTCATTAATTATTTTGGCATTGATTATGCTGATCGCATTTTCCTTTTTCGGCTGATAAGTTCGCCACAAATTATACGGTTAACCCAGATTGTTTGGTTATTGATAGGATGAATATCAAATCCGATCTGTGTTAATCTGCATAATTTGTGGCGAACTCTTTGTTTTGTAATGCATTTGTGTTCTCTGTAATATAAATGTAACTTTTCTGTCATTTTCCCGTAGTTAATTTGTCATCTCCGTGTATCCTCACAGTTGTACTTTTGCCGTGAATTTAGTAGCAGACAACTGAAATGAGTAGAATCAGAACAACCGTCGTTATGCTTTTGCTGGCGACAATGGCCTTTGGACAGGCAAAAGAAGATGCAGGGGATGGTAAGATGCTGGATAAGCAGACCATGGAGTTTAAGGATTATCTGCCGGAGATTCACGGAACAATCCGGGGAAAGTACGAATACCAGACAGAAACAAGTGAAAGCCGTTTTGAAGTACGTAATGCACGCTTCAGTGTTTCGGGAAATGTGCATCCGATAGTTGCTTATAAAGCGGAAATCGACCTTTCCGATGAAGGCTCTATCAAGATGCTTGATGCGTATGCACGTGTTTTTCCGGTGAAAGACCTGAATTTTACGATTGGTCAGATGCGCGTTCCTTTCACAATAGACGCTCACCGTTCACCACATCAACAGTATTTTGCAAATCGCTCATTCATAGCTAAACAAGTAGGAAATGTGCGTGACGTTGGTTTTACGGCTGGCTATACGAATAAAGGTGGCTTCCCTTTTATCCTTGAAGGAGGATTATTCAACGGCTCCGGTTTGACCAATCAAAAGGAATGGCACAAAACGCTGAATTATTCCATAAAAGCACAGCTATTACCTAATAAGAACTGGAATCTGACACTCAGCACCCAAATGATAAAACCGGAAAATGTGCGTATTAATATGTATGATGCCGGTATTTATTATCAGAATGATCGTTTTCATATTGAAGCGGAATATTTATATAAAATGTACGGGCATGAAACATTCAAAGATGTTCATGCAGTGAATAGCTTTATTAATTACGATTTGCCATTGAAAAAGGTATTCAATAAAATTTCTTTCCTGGCTCGCTATGATATGATGACCGACCATAGTGATGGCAAAATGGATGAAACGACAAAAGCCCTGATTATAAATGATTATGCTCGCCATCGTGTGACAGGTGGAATCACATTAAGTCTTTCCAAAGCCTTCATTGCCGACCTCCGGCTGAATTTCGAAAAATATTTCTATAAGAACTCCGGAATCCCTAAAGAATCGGAACGGGATAAAATCGTGATTGAATTCATGACGAGATTCTGATATAAATTGAGAATTGAAAATTGAGAATTAAAAAATGATAGTTTGATACCTCACACCGTGTATCAGAAAACTACAGCGTTTTGATTCTCAATTTTCAATTTTTAATTTATCTTTGTGTCATGGCACAAGAAATAGAACGTAAATTTTTGGTTACCGGTGAATTCAAATCTTTGGCTTTTGCGCAGAGTCGCATTGTACAAGGGTATATCAGTAGTGCTCGTGGGCGTACTGTTCGGGTTCGTATTCGGGATGATAAAGGTTATCTGACAATAAAGGGAGCTTCTAATGCTTCCGGTACTAGTCGTTATGAATGGGAAAAGGAGCTGGCCTTATCAGAAGCAGAAGAATTGATGAGGCTTTGCGAACCGGGGATTATTGACAAGACCCGTTATTTGGTACGTAGTGGCAAACATGTATTTGAAGTCGACGAGTTTTATGGTGAGAATGAAGGACTTATTGTGGCAGAAGTAGAGCTGGAATCGGAAGATGAGGCTTTTGTAAAGCCCGACTTTATCGGTGAGGAGGTAACGGGCGACATACGCTACTATAACTCACAGCTAATGAAAAAAACGTATAAAACGTGGTGAGCGTTAACAAATAAACCGTATATTTGTTCTTATATAAAAAAGAGAGCAGTATATGGATATGGAACAGTTGTACAGTTATGTGCCGCGTGAATTGGTTACTTTTGTTTTAGTAACCTTGTTTTCTTTATTAATCGGACTTTCGCAACGTCGAATCAGTCTGAAGCGTGAGGGGGAAACTACTCTTTTCGGAACCGACCGCACCTTTACCTTTATTGGTATACTGGGTTACTTGCTTTATATCTTAGACCCTACGGATATGCGTCTGTTTATGGGAGGTGGAGCGGTATTGGGATTGCTGTTGGGATTAAACTATTATGTAAAGCAATCACAATTTCATGTTTTTGGTGTAACTACCATCATTATTGCCCTGATTACTTATTGTATGGCTCCTATCGTAGCTACCCAACCTTCCTGGTTTTATGTCATGGTGGTCGTGACAGTGCTTCTGCTGACCGAGCTCAAACATACTTTTACGGAATTTGCGCAACGAATGAAGAATGATGAAATGATTACGTTGGCAAAGTTCCTAGCTATCAGTGGTATTATCTTGCCGATGCTTCCACATAAGAATTTGATCCCGGATGTAAATCTCACTCCTTATTCTATCTGGCTGGCAACAGTGGTGGTATCCGGTATTTCTTATCTTTCTTATTTATTAAAGCGATATGTATTCCATGAATCCGGAACATTAGTCTCCGGTATTATCGGCGGATTATATAGCAGTACGGCTACTATCTCGGTGCTTGCCCGTAAAAGCCGGAAAGCCTCGGAGCAAGAAGCCACTGATTATGTTGCTGCCATGTTATTGGCTATCAGCATGATGTTTCTGCGCTTTATGATATTGATTCTGATCTTTAGCAGAGAGATTTTTATGTCTATCTATCCTTATCTGTTGATAATGTCTGTGGTAGCTGCTGTTGTCGCGTGGTTCATCCATTCCCGTCAGCGACGTTCCAAAGACCTGCCGGCTGACTCGGAAGAGGAGGACAGCAGTAACCCGCTTGAGTTTAAGGTAGCCCTGATTTTTGCCACTCTCTTCGTGATATTTACCGTTTTGACACATTATACGTTGGTTTATGCGGGTACAGGCGGATTGAATCTGCTCTCTTTTGTATCCGGACTTAGCGATATTACACCTTTTATACTGAACCTGTTGCAGAATACAGGAAGTGTTGCTGTGCTGGTTGTTGTGGCATGCAGTATGCAGGCTATTATCAGTAATATCCTGGTGAATATGTTTTATGCTTTGTTTTTTGCAGGGAAAGGCAGTAAGTTACGTCCCTGGATTCTGGGAGGATTCGGGACGGTGATTGGAGTAAATCTTGTGCTGCTGTTGTTCTTCTATTTTATTTGAGTTCGTATAGTGGTTGCTATATGAAAATACCCCATTATATTTTGTTTTCTGAGAAAGTAGCTATTCGCACTAATTGAATACAATGCTATGCTTTGCTTTATAATTTTCAGAAAGAACAGGCGTAATGAAATCTGTAAATAAACTCATTAAAAAAGGCATCTGTTTCTCAGATGCCTTTTTTAATGAGTTTATTTAGAAATCAATATCGTTCATACTGTTAACCAATAACTGATATTTAATGTATCCTCCACTTTTGGAAGAATATTTAGTGTAAATAGCAGTAATGTTACCTTTAGCCCCATTTGTGGGCAGAGGTTGGAGGGCGAAGTTGGAATATCCGCTGACGCGCAGGATATAGTTCCCACTTGTAGTCGTGGCATTCTCATAGTTGAACAATGAAGATCCATAATAACGATTGCCTCCATAACTGTAAGCATAGGTCGGAGTCAATCCTTCTTCTGAATAATATTTATTCTCGTATACCGCAGTAGTTGAACCATTCGGATAAGTCGTTTCCAGGTATTGAGGATATTTGTCTCCGTCGAATGAACCTTCTGTGTAAGTCAATCCTTCGAAGCGTACCAAACGGCCGAGTGCATCATCATTCAATGCTGTTTTATAATTGCTTGAGTTGATAACTAATGTATCATCTTCTGTCAGACTGCCGAGCTCACCTTTGAACACATGTTGATCAACAAATAAAGTGTTTTCGAGATTACGGTTTGCATAACCCTTTGCGATATCTTCAGCTGTTGGCATTCCGCCTACACTTAACATATAGCGATAGCTTCCGATAGCCAATCCTTTGGTCTTGACAAAGAGAGTTTGTCCTACGTGAAAATAAACATAGTTGCTAACCATCAGCTTCAGTTCGATTGCCGATTCGGATGATTCATCATAGATGTATACTGATTTGTATACATTACCGGCTTGGTCGCTTGAGATTACTTTTCCACTGATGACATAATCTTCTGTGACTTCCAACGTTTTGCCAAGGCTGGAAGCACCGTTTCCATATTTGTCATAGAAAAGTTGCTTAAAGTCCTTGATAGAGATGAGTTTGCTATCTGCGAAGTCTGCTTTCGTCCAGACTTTGGCGGGAGCAGGCTCTTCGAATTCGTTGTAGCAGCTGCTGAAACCGAGCACTACTGCCGCAAGCATAAATAATTTAAATATTTTGTTCATAACTGTTCTTTTTACTTATGATATCCTTAGAAACGGAAATAAATGTTCATGTAATACGTTGTACCGAACATATAGAAATATTTCGAATCAAACGGTTGGTAAGTCTGATAGCTCTCGTCTTTGTTCTTCAGCAGACGAACTTGTTCATAACCGCCGGTCTTGATGTTCTGGTTGTTGAGCAGGTTCTTCACTTCTAAGCTGAAGCCAAGAGTATAGGCACGGTTGATGTACCAGTTCTTGCCAACACTTGCATTAAATACACAAGCTGAGTTGAATTTCTCCTGATTACGCAAGGTTGCAATGTCTTCTGTAGTCATTCCCGGTGTTAATACGGCATCTGTACGATAGAGCGGACTCATTGATAAGTACATGTTATCATAGTAGTTCATATCTAATGACGCAAATATGTTTTTAGGACCACGATATGACAAGCCTACGTTCAGTGCAGTCTGCGGAGTGCTTTCTACACGGAAGTTCTTCCAGTATACTTTACCTTGATTTTTAATTTCTCCACTATTGTCCTGAATCTGTACATAATCCGGATTGTTGTCATAAGTGAATTGTCCCCAGCTGATAGCTGCATTCAGAGAAAGTCCTGCGTAGATGGGTACGGAAGCCGCAGCTTCAAGTCCGAAATGACGTTTGTTGATACCGCTCATGGCAAAGTTAGAGAAGGTAGCTTCTACGTCATCATAATAAGAAAGGACTTTAGACTGATCCATAAATTTCGTATAGTATCCGGAGATACGTGCTTTAACATCTCCCCAACGCAAGTTGTAAGAAGCATCTATACCGAATACCTTTTCACTTGAAATGCCCGGAGTCGCAGAGTTACGAGTACGAGGTGAAACAAATGAAGCCTGGAAAGCGGGAGCATCCTGCATATAAATGATGTTGGCGTCAATAGAATGAGCGGCAGAGAACTTGTAGCTGAAGTTAGCTTTCAACTTATAAGTCAGGTAATTCTGCTTCTTGGAATCTCCCTGAGAATTGTCAAGGAACAACCCCTTCTTCCAGATACCATGACGCCATAAAGTAGTATGCCCGAGTTCTCCACCCAGATTAACTCCGAGATTATCGAAACTCTTGCTGTATTGTGCCCAGGCACGCGCATTGATTATGTTACCGTAATAGTCGTAGCTATATTTATCTCCCTTCTTTACTGCTTGTGCATGACCATGCTTCTCATAGTATTCCATGTTGTTCTGGTAAAGAACAGGATTCATACCACCCATGTCACGTTCGGCAAACTTATCTACGTCTACCCAGTAGTCGCCGCCCAGCAAGTCTTTCACTTCGCTATAATATTCCGTACGGTTACGGCGGAAGTTCAAACCACCGTTGATTTTAGAGTTATCACGGAAGAGATGAGAGAATTGTGTATAGAGGTTCCAGTCCAGTTGGTCTGCATGGCGTTCTTCAATCATGTTGATGGCACGATGACCGGCTCCATAAGTCGGATTTTCTTCCTGGCTTTGGTTGATATGATACAAGTTGTCCCAGTTGATATGGCGGATGTTGTCCGTATTTCCCATCCATGCTTCATACAATTGTGCTCCGACATAAGTGTTGTCGTAGAAACTGGGTAAATAACGGTAGTAGTCAGGACGTGGGTCGGGACCGCCATACCAGGTTAGAGCAGAATAACCGTTCTGCCCGAAACGCAGAGAAGTTGCAACATTCAATTGCGAACGGTCATTGATGTCGAATGTATAGTTCAGCATGGTGATAGGTTCATGGTAGCTACGCACACGTGCATTGACACGCTTGCCGTTCAGCCAGCCCCAGTTCGGGTTGTAGTAGTTGTTGCCTACCAAGTCATAAGCTTCCTGAGTAGAAGCCTGTTGTGCGCCACGCTCTGTAGGAGCACCCAAGATGCTTAATGCCAGTCGGTGTTGCGAATTGAATTGCTTTTCCACAGCAGCAAAATATCCGAAAGCATTGTAATACACACCGTCTACATACGAGTTTCCTCCCTGGCGAGTCGATACGGAGAAAGCATACGACCAGCCATTATCCTGTATACCGGATGCATAAGTCAGCATACCGCGGAAGCGATACATGGAGTTACCGTTCACTACGCTGGCACGAAGTCCTTTACGCATCTGTGAAGGGCGGGTATTGATGTTTGTTGTACCTGCGATACCGCCAATGCCCATGTCGCCCATGTTCAGCGCAGATGTGATTTCCTGGTTACGGGTTGCATCATTCAGGCCGCTCCACAAAGACCAAGGAGTGTATCCTGTCATTGCGTCGTTCAGCTGAATACCGTTCATATATACGTCTGAGTATTGTGAATCATAACCGCGGACATTGAAACGCATCTCGCTGAATTTGTAAGAGGCGATGTTGTTGAATACATCTTTGGAAGCCGACAGTGATGAAGGAAGCGACTGGGCATCGTCCAGCGTTTCTGTATCAAACTCGGCAAAGATTGCGTCGTCCATAGTTGGAGCGACATTGTCGGGAACCATGATTACGTTATTGATATCTCTGATCATCTTATCTACACGAACTGCAAGAGTCAATGGTTCGAACTCTGCTGCCTCGAAAGTAAGAGTGTATTCTCCTTTTGCCAGATTTTCGATAACGAAGTTACCCGACTCATCGGTTCTGGTCGTTACATCTCCCGGAGTTAATGTCACTTTTACGCCGTCTATAGCCGCACGTGTTGTACGGGAAACGACTTTACCTTTGACACCACCATTGTTTTGTGCAAAAACGGTGAATGACATCAAAGATAGCATCATGAATAGGAATGTTCTGATTTTCATATAAACTTATTTTTTTTATTTACCTATATAGATATATACGGGGAAGTGGTCACTATATCCTCCTTGGAAATTGTTACCCACATAAGTGCGCAATGGATATCCTTTGTATTGTCCTTCTTTCTGCACCATATAATGTTGCTTGAAGATATTTCCGTAGAATTTAGAACCGGATGCTTGCTGTAATTTAAGTTTTCCGGTCGAACCTTTGGCCAAATTCTCAGAAACGACAATGTTATCAAATATATTCCAGGCGTCACCATAAGCTAATGTTCCGTATCCTGCCTTGAGCATGTCGGCATAAGGAGCAAAGAAATCGCCTTCTTTCAAATCCTTTAATTTGAACTTAGCTCCCAAGCCTTGAGCAATACTCTTGTCAGTCGGGTCATCATTAAAGTCTCCCATCATAACGACCTTTGTATTAGGATTTGCCTTCATGACGGAGTCGGCAATGCTGCGCATCTGTTGACCAACTGCAATACGTTTAAACTCCGAAGCCTCTTTGCCTCCTAAACGTGAAGGCCAGTGTGCTACCATAAAGAAGAAAGGTTCGTTTTCAATCGTTCCCCATAACGTGAGGATATCACGGGTTTTGAAGTCAGGAAGTGAAGGGATGACTGTTCTCACAGCTTTTTCTCCTTCTATCTTAAACACATCCGGACGATACAGAAAAGCTACATCTACACCACGGGCTTCAGGAGAATCGAAGTGTGAGATTCGATAGTTTGCCGGAGCCAGTTTGCGAGTTGCGATAATATCTTCCAGTACACTGCGGTTTTCTACTTCTGATACACCGATAATGACCGGATAATCCTTGTTGATAGCTGCGATGTCAAAGAATACCCGTTCGGTATTGGCCAGTTTCTTGTTGTACTTGGCTGAGTTCCATTTTTTAGGACCTTCGGGAGTAAATTCATCATCGTGAACTTCCGGATCATTGATTGTATCAAAGAAGTTCTCAAGATTGTAAAATACAACCTTATACGGTTTCTGTGCAAAGCTGAACGATATCAGCAGCGCAAAGAGCGCGGTTACTAATAACAGTTTTTTCATAAGCTAGCGTATTAGTTAATCCCCCATTGGGATGGATTATTTTGTTGTTTTACACTACTGGATACTTGTGGGAAGAACGTAAATCCTGTTTTGGATTCAATATCTGCTACAGAAGTGCAAATAGACTTAGGAGGCTCGATATTTCCATATGATTTATGGTCTACCCAAAATCCTATTGATATCAGTTCACTGTCCGAACAGTCTTTGATGTTCTTTCCTGTTTTGCCACTCTTCGTACGCAGAAGTACTTTGAAGTAGTTTGTAGGAACCGGAACTGTATTCTTTGCTCCATCTGTAGTGGTGGTTGCACCTGCTCCAAAATATGCACCGGTAACTACATACAGCGTATCAGAACAGTTGTTTGCCCGAACTTTGGTTTCAAGTTTAGCCCACATATCCTGATTCAGACGATTAAGCTGTGGAGTCATGTTTGACATATAGAAAGTTTGAGCATTCATCTCATCTGTTCCCAAGCGGTCGGCTGATGGAAGCTGATGTCCACGGTCATAAGAACCTCCATAGGATTTTAATGTGCAATCGGCTTGATAACTTTGGGGAATGATCGGATCGAAAGCCCAACGGTCTGTACGTTCTCCTGATCCTTTGAGGTATGCAGTATGTATCGGATATGCTACCCACAAAGCTGCTTTCTTTGTCTTATCAAAACAAATGGAATAATTACGTATTGTTTTATCATTCAGAAGAGCATAATGAGTTACATACTGATAATTTGCATTCTCTTTGAAGTCTGGTACTTCAGCCCACAACTTGAAAGCCGGCAGGTTCTGCTGCGATTCAGACAATTGTACTAAATCAAAGACTTTAGCTTCTTGATCTGCAAACTGGATTGAAATCTTGGCTACACGCTGTTCTTTACTTGTATTGCTATTATAATATACGTATAGAACATTGAGTCCGTCTTTTACTTCTCCGGATTTAGAGGATAAGGTCAGATCATTGCTACTGAAAGAACACCATGTTGTACCCTCAGTGATCTCTGCATTCCATATGGTCCCAGGAGTACCTGTGATGATTATGGCGGATGATCCGGATGCAGATTTTACAGTGGAGGAAATCTTCCAGTAGGCTTCACCTGACTGTGATGAGTCTCCACCGTTAGAGTCATCATTGCTACATGCAGCTATACATAATATAAAAGCAGTTAGCAAAAGAAACCTGTAATATTTGTATTTTTCTGTCATTTAAACTTGTTCCTTGTATCAATTATTGGAGGAAAGAAACCCTTGGAGGTATACTCTAGTGTATCCTCCAAGGGTATTGTTGACTAGAATCTTTTATTCGTAAATAAGTTCTAAATTCACAAATTGGGCATTATTGCCATTAGCTATATAAATTCTATATTTAGTATTAGTAGAAGTACCAGATAGATTGTATACATATTCAAGTTGCTCGTTTTCCTGAGCCCATAATATAGCTGCCCCACCTGTAACTTCATTGTTATTAGTATCTACAATGCTTACAGTTACTTTCTTAGATGCTCCATTCCGTGTCGTGGCTGTAACTTTTGTTAACTTCTTTCCAGTGATAGCAGGTAGCTCAATGTATGCTCCTTGTTTTCCTGTGAGTACATAAGGAGTACCCTTATCCATGGCTTGATAATAGCCATTCCCTGTAGAACCTGCAAATACAAAGTCATAGCCTCCAAATGAGAATGTTTGCGCATCCACTTGTTTGTTGGCTGATAATTTAGGGAATGTGCTTGGATAATTATCTGCTATAGTGAAATCAACAGATATAACAGTTTCATTACCTGATGATGGCGCTTCAACTATAATTGGAATATCTATACTATTTCCATTCGTTAAAGTTACTTTTAAAGTTTGTTTGATCTCACTTGCCGTTGAATTTGCTTCAGCAGTAACTGTTACTTTAGTTCCATCTATTGAAGCAGAAAGAATACCACTTAATCCTGAATAGGATAATGTATTACTTCCCATGTTTGCAACACTGATTTCGATATCTTTAGTGCCTCCTGTTGATGGGAAACTCCATGATGCCGGATCAGCTGATAGAATAGTCGGTGTTGATGATTGGAAGTTCTTAACATCTTCAAGATTACGAGGAACTAGCTGACCTTTATTTGAATTAACTGCTGCCAAACCAGATATAGCACCTGTAGCTACTGAATATGGTTGATCTATAAATGCCGTAGCATCTTTCTTGCAGAATACAATAAATTCAGTACCACTAGCTGTAAAGGTATGGGAAGATATAGAGTTAGTATTAGCCCATACACCAGCAGTTGCAGTTGTTGCATTTTGAATTGTAACTGTCATGCCTTGGTAATCTGCTAATTTATCTGCCGTAATGATAATAGGAGTTATGGTAGCAGTACCTAGTTTCTCTATTTTAGCCCAAGTATCATCTTTGCCACCTGTAACTTCAAACATACCATTGTAATTGACTGTTTTGGCAAGTCCTTTATAGAGAGTTACTTTTACTTTATCTCCCTTCTTAACGTCAATAGCGGTAGGTTCTACTTGGTTACCAAATAGCGTGATACCATTACCTGCAGTTGTTGCATTTTCTGTTGCAAGAATCAGATTATTGAATGAGTAATTTCCACCTTCAACGTCATTCTGCACTACGGCTTCAAAATAACGGTCAGCTGTTGCATCAACCGGAGTTTGAGTAGTAGTCATCATTGCATTCAACTCAGGTATTGTGATAACTTTAGCTTCTCCCGGTTCAGGCTCTTCACCACCTTCTAAATCTATTATTGTACCTCCATTACCAGTAGATAAAGTAATGTCATCTACACGATACTTAGAAGAATCTAATGCTTTAAATTTAATGTAAAGCGAAGTTATGGCCTGTTTTAAAGTAAAGTTTGCTGTAGCAAAAATCCAGTTAGGTTTTTCTGCGTCTCCATTATCTTTAGTATATGTAAGTGGTACCCATGTTGTTCCATCACCGCTTAAATATACTTCAAATTTACTCATGTCGAAAGTGTAGTCTTTATTGTCGTAGTCCTTCACATAAATACTACCGAATGTAAGTTGGAGTTTTGTTTGCTGTTCAGTAAGTGGTATTTTGTTAATGATGAACTCAGCAGGGGCACTTGCGAAGAAGACGTTGTTAGGGCCAGAAGCTCCATCATATCCTCCTGCATTACTTTGGCTTGCACGAACAGTGGCGTTAGTTCCAGAGTAAGTTACCTCTTTATTATCCCAACCAGTATATGCACTTATGGCTGGATTACCATCAGCTGATCCTGATCCTACTGTTTCTTTATAAATTTCAGTAGGAGCAATAGTTTCACCGCTTTGGATGGTTACTGTCTCTGACATTAATACACCTACTTTGTTAGAAACTTCGATAACAATGCTAGCGTTGCCATTGATATTTTCCGGAATGCTAACTTGGATAGTAGCAGAACCTTCACCTTCATATTTTGATAGAGTAACCCATGATTTATCATCCTTTACTGTAGCTTTCCAACTACGGTTAGTTGAAATGTCAAAAGAAGCTTGGCTTCCGCTGGCTGGTTGACCGTCTAAGCCGAAAATCAAGGTTGTAGGCGAAACTTCGAGGTATGGAGCCTCGGTATCATCATTGTCGTCAACGCAACTTACGAAAGCTGTGCTAACCATTACAAGCATAAGCCCGTAGAATAACTTCAGAAAGTTCAAATTTCTCATTTTGTTGCTTTGTTAATTAATTAATAAAATTTTTGTGAATCATTTATCTTTTTATTCTCTCTCGATAATAATAGTTTAGCAAAGTTATTTTTTTCTATGAAACATGCAAAGTTTCTAACGTCTTTTTCGTATTACAACTGTGTTAAATTTTAGTGACTTAGGAATCGGTTATGAGGTGATTTCTTACATTGACGAATAGATTGATTCTTTTTATCTTCGATATATAACATTGTGAAAGAATTTAGAGAAGTTTATTACTTTTTTGAAAGATTTGCATTACGTCTTTATTGGGCTTGGGTTGGTTGGTAATTGCGTGTTTACGGAGCATTAAATGGAATTTCTTTTGAATGAATATCATTTGTGATTTGATGGATAGAATCTTAGTCGTATAAAATTATTTTAATATTGGAATACTGAAATACAGTATTGGAGATGAAATCGTCTTCTTGCTTTTATCTTGATTATGAAATCTCATTGTATAAACTATTTATCTCTTCTTTTTATGCTTTGATTTTAGAATGTTCTGTGCCGGCTCGGTAACTCTAATTCTTCTCCATAACCTCTCCATCCACCCATCCTCTGTTTTGCTTAGCGTATCAGACACCATCGTGATCACCTGTTGGTTTAACCTGTTTTGTTCAGTTGCCATCGCTTGCCGTTTTTCGAGCAGTGCGATTGTTTTTTGCTGATGCTGAAGGTCTTGTTTTTGTAATTCGATGACTTCAAGAGATAGTTTGCATATTTCTGCTTGATTCATACAGAGTTGCTCCAACGTCTGAATGTATTCTTGGGTAGGAAGAGCTTCGTGCCAGCACAGGAATTTCTGAAGGCTCTCTTCGTCAATGATAAGAGTAGTCTCAGTGAAAGATGCGGTAATTGCTTCCGTTTCTGCCCACAAACAGACGTCTTCCTCCTTGACTTCGTATTTGTGTACGGCTTCGTCTATGCTAATCCATTTCGGCATAGTGTTTCTTTGTTTATGTGTTTAACAAAAAAGAGTGAATAAGTCTTGGTAAGTGTGGTGCAACAAGCATCCCTGCATTTTGCTTTCCAGTCGGAGGGTTGTGGGGTATGGGGATTATGAAGGGAACCGACCGGATACAAAAGAGGCATGGATGCTGTTGAACCATTATCTGTACTCGAGGTCTAGCAAACCCTACTAAAAGATAATGATAACAACAGACATCCACGCCAATCGTTTATATATAACACATCCATAACTGATATGTTGATATATAGCAATTCACGTGGAGTATCTGTTGTATCATCTCTCTTTAGTATGAAATTGCTAGTTTCGAGTACGAGAGACAATACGTTATTTACTCCAATAAAGTAATAAAAAGCACTACCCGCTTATTACATCTCGCTGATGTGCAGAAAGTGTATGACAAAGATATATGTTTTTGGGGAATAATATGGAAAAACGGAAATAAATAAAAGAAGTCCGATATTTAGAATGGCTTTTTTGTGTTTGGTTGAATAATGTTTTCAAGATGTTGTCTACCATTATTCATAGCGCATTTATCTCTTTCGTAAAGCAATGCTTTGTATCTTCAAAAGCTAT
>ERZ772937.1891-NODE-1891-length-14014-cov-37.341214_pt1 | contig 14014 bp, 15 predicted proteins | sample MGYA00512113_ERZ772937 | MGnify/ENA primary metagenome ERZ772937 (study PRJEB29015, sample SAMEA2737649) | human gut metagenome | biome: human gut; feature: human-associated habitat; material: faeces | place: China | collected 2012 ... | reverse complement strand
GGGATGGTTAAGAAACCGGGAAGATAGTATTTTATCTTCCCACACAAACTGATTTGCAGTAACCAGCAGACAACAACGGGGCTTATAAGTACAGAGAGCATTGGCAGGTCAGTTTATGTGAGGAGATAAAGTGTGCACAGGATATCAAATCAAAATAAAAACAGGAATGGAGATTTTAAAATGAATAAAGCAGTTATATATTTTGGAGCAACAGGAAATGAGGCAGCGGATCAGATGGTAATGCAGGTTCTTGAGGAGTATTGCGCTGTGAATGGATATGAGGTGGTTGCAGTCATTTCGGAGAACGCAAGACCGGAGGGAATGACATTTCCTATGAAGTTTGCCTTTGTCGGTATGGCAGAAGTAGAAGATGTTGATGTGGTTGTTACTCTTATGAGTGATATGGTGGGCGATTGTGAAGAAACAATTATGGATAACATCATTATGCTCGGAGAGCACGGCATTACGGTTGAGACAGCAAACGATGATATGGCTGGATATTATCAGAAGATGGAGCAGGCAGGGAAAAAGGAAGATAACGGTATTGTTTCACTTGCTGATTTTATGGCAGTATTTTTCAAGCGTCTCAGAGCCGACAGATAGGAGGCTCTATGAGTAAGTGTTGTGTTATCTGCGTAGGCAGAAATGCCGACAGAGCCGCAGACAGGATAGAAGCATATGCGAAGAAAGCGGATTTTGAGATTGTAGAAACAATCTTTAAAGATACGAAGTCTGTGGAAAGACTTAAATTTTATATCGAAAGAGATTCCATTATCAGTATTCTGGTAAGCAGTATCTATGATGTCTCATCGGATAAAGATGTGGTGAAAGGTATCATGGAACTTGCAGCAGAGCACGGGATCAGCATTAACGACGAGAGCAGGGGCTATGAACCTGCTCTCATCTCATTTGAGGAGGACAATGCCGGATAAAAAGGAATTAAGCATAGTGACATTTTCATCAGAAACCGTGGTGTTTGATGGGAAAGGAGACAGAGTTGTTGCCTGTCCTACGGAACAGGAAGCTGTCGAATATATCCGTGGGCAGGAAATACCAGTTGACAGACAAGGAAGTGAATATTATGAGTGAAATAAGACGGGGCGATATCTGGATGGTTGATTTTGGAGTACCGGAAGATGAGAATGACCACAAGCTGCACGGTATCAGACCAGTAGTGATTGTGAGCAATGACAGTGCAAACAGACACAGCACGGTATTCCATGCAGTACCGCTTACAAGTAAGATTCATAAAAAGACATATCTGCCAACACATATTTTTATCAGTTCGTTTAAGGCTGTTGGATTAAGAACGAACAGTATCGCTCAGTGTGAGCAGTTATGTGATGTGAAAGATACGAACCTGATAGAAAAAATCGGGAAAGTAAGCAAAAACCAGTTAAGACAGATAACAAAAGGTATGCAGATCCAGTTGGGTATGAGTACAAAACATAATAATCCAATTGCATAAATTCCAGCCGGGGCGAAAGCTCCGGTGTTACATAGCCGTCAGCATATCTGGCGGCTTAATTTGATTGGAGGGATAGGATGACAGTTGAACAGTTGGACAAAATATCGGCACAGAGATTAGAAGATGTGGATATTGATACATTGGTGGAAGTAAACAGCATAAAGTACGCTGACGGAATGCCTGTGGAAAAGAAGGTTGCGGGAATGATTGCAAAGACAGGTAATCCGTATTTCCGCAGGTCAGGAAAGAGCAAGATTAAGATTTCATTTTCCGATAATGGGGAAAGCCTGAAAGACAATTATATTGCTATGCTTGCCAATGTATAGAGCAGTCAGCCAAAATTAGGGGTGGAAATTCAGATGGATTTGTGATATCATTACAGACAAATAAGGACATCTAACCCGAAAGGGTATCAATTTCATATTTATGTTTCCATTCCTCTTGATTTGGGACTTCTAACTTAGAAAATCGAAGGAGTGGTGGACATGAACAATTCTAAAAGAATTTACAGAGCAGCCATCTATGTTAGATTATCTAAGGAAGATGGCGATCTTGATGATGTGAGAAAAGCTGAAAGTAACAGTATCTCAAATCAGAAATCCCTGATACTTAATTATTTAAAAGACAAAGAAGATATTGAAATAGTATCAATCCGTGAGGATGACGGCTATTCAGGGGCAACTTTTGACCGTCCGGCATTTAAACTTATGTTGCAGGATGTGAAAGACGGTATTATAGACTGTATCGTTGTAAAAGATCTTTCGAGGTTTGCAAGAGAGTATATCGACGCAGGGCGATACATTGAGCGGATGTTTCCTGCAATGGGGATACGATTTATAGCGATCAATGATGCCTATGACAGTGCAGATACACAGGCACAGGGAAACGAGATAATCATTCCGTTTAAGAATCTTATCAATGACGCTTATTGCAGGGATATTTCCATAAAAATCCGAAGCCACCTTGAAACAAAGAGACAGAACGGAGAATTTGTAGGAAATTACTGTGTCTATGGCTACAAGAAATCTGAGATTGACCATAATGTGATTGTCCCGGACGAATATGCAGGTCATGTGGTACAGGACATTTTCCGCTGGATAAAGAACGGAATGAGCCTTGATGCCATAAGCGATAAGCTGAATGTTCTTGGTATCCTGTCACCTATGGCATACAAACTCAGCAATGGCGAAAATTATAAGACAGCATTTCAGAAGAAAGACGAGCTGCTGTGGACTCCTGTTGCGGTAAGGCGTATCGCAACGAATATTATTTATACAGGAACACTTGTACAGGGAAAATTTACAACACCAAACCATAAGGTTAAAACAAAGATATTAAAGCCACAGGAGAAATGGGCAGTATGCCACAACAATCACGAGGCACTGGTATCTTTAAGGACTTTCCAGATTGTACAGCGTCTGTTGTCAGTGGATATGAGAATGGCACCGGGAAAAGATTCTATCTATCTTTTATCCGGAATAGCAGTATGTGCCGACTGTGGGGCACTTATGACACGAAAGGTGTCTACGGTAAATGGAAAAAAGTATGTTTACTATATGTGTTCCAATAACAAGAAGAATAAGAAGTGCAGCTCCCATAGGATAAAAGAGGCAGACTTGGAAAGCCGTGTATTTGATACCTTGAGGGATATGACAGCAATACTTCTGGATGCAGATGAGGTAATAAAGGAAGCTGGCAATAGTGCCAATTTCAGAATAGACCAGAAAAAGACAAAAGAGAGGATCAGTGCAAAAGAGAAAGAGATAACCAAATACAACCAGATGCTTGTTTCGCTTTATGAGGATTACCGAGATGGAATTGTTGATAAATCAGATTTTGCGATTATCAAGGAGAGTTTTGAGGTAAAAAGAGCAGAGGCGGAAAAGGCAATCGACAGGTTGCAGAAGGAAGCGGAAAACATTGCTGCCGGGATTGAAAGAGATACCGAGTGGCTGGAAGAACACAGGAAATGGAAAACAATGCCTTCTCTTACCCGTAATGTGGTAGTAAGCCTTATACAGTCTGTAAAGGTATATGAGGGCGGTGATATAGAAATCGTACTGGACTGTGACGATGAATACAGAAAAATCGTTGCAAGAGCCGGGGAGCTGGAAAGACAGCATGATGCGGAAAGGCTGGTGGTTTAAATGGCAAGGAAGTCAAGAACACAGCCGAAACAGTCCACGGATACGCTGAAGGCTTTATCCAAAGTGTATAAGACTGCCATATATGTGAGGTTATCTGCGGAAAAAGATGAAACGAGAGACAGAAAAACCCTGATCAATCAGAGAAATCTCATTAAGAACTTTGTGGATCAGCAGATGGACATGGAAGTTTATGACATCTATATGGACGATGAAATTTCCGGTACAACATTCGACAGACCGGAATTTGAGCGTATGATGTCGGATATGAGGGCAGGAAGGATCAACTGCATTGTCGTAAAGGATTTGTCCCGCTTGGGTAGAGATTACATTGAAACGGGCAATCTGGTAGAGCGTGTATTCCCGATGATGAATATCCGCTTTGTAGCGATTACGGATAATTATGATTCCTCAAAGAAAGACGCAGACCTTATGGTTGCGGTCACGAATATAGCCAATGATCTGTATGCTAAGGATATTTCAAAGAAAATATCTGCCAGTAAGCAGGAAGCGATGGAAAAAGGTATTCCGACTGGAAATGTGGCTTATGGCTATAAGGTAGTCTTTAATGAAAATAAAGTCAAGGTAATGGTTGAGGATAAGGAAGCCGCAGATGTTGTAAGGTGGATTTTTAATGAGGCAGAAAAAGGTACACTGCATTCTGTGATAGCGGCAGAACTGAATGCGAAGCATATCCTTACACCTGCCCAGTACAGAGTAAGGCATAATATAGAGAAACTTGAAAAGCTGAGTGGAGTTAAGTGGACTGTTGATACATTGTCACAGATTTTAAAGAATGAAGTCTATATTGGAAGATATGTGACTGGTAAAGACAGGGTATGCCTGTACAGACACGAAAAGAGGCATACTACCAATAAAGATGAGTGGTATGTTTTTGAAAATCATCATATTGCACTTATTGCAAAGGAACAGTTCTATGCGGTACAGAAGAATAAAAGAAAGGTAATAAAGCCAACAAAAAAGCAGACAGTGAATATGCTGAAAGGCAAAATCATTTGCGGCTGTTGTGGAAGCAGTATCCATATTCACCCAGAGAAACACGCAAAGGTTTATCTGTGTACGCATAGAAAAAGATATGGAAAGGATAGTTGTAACTGCCTGCCTGTAAAGGTAGACGATGTATATGCAGCGGTGCTTGCCGTTATAAAAGAGCAGATACAGGTCTTTGTTGACAGGGAAATGATATTAAAGGAACACCACAATGACAGCAGGGTAATCAGACAGGAACAGGTATATACGGAAGCCGTGAATAAGTGTGTCAAGGAAATGGACAGGCTTATGGAATTAAAGAGCGGCTTGTATGCAGATTACACAGAAGAACTGCTTGATGAAAAGGAATACCTGCAACTGAACAGGGAGTATTCGCAGCGTATTGAGAAATTGAAGATACAGGCTGATGAATACAGGCAGGCGGCAAGTCAGTATGAAAGTGCTGAAAAGACCGTTGCCCAGTTAAAAGCTGAAATGCTCCGTTTTAAAGGAAAACGCAAGTTGACGCAGGAAATGGTCGATTTGTTTGTTGCACAGGTACGCATATACGAAAACAAGAATCTTGAGATCGTTCTGAACTATGAAGATGAACTGAAAAAATTCGCAGAACTGAATATGGAAAGAGAGGCAGGATAATGGCTGAGAAAAGAAAATTAGCCTTTTATATCCGTCTCTCTGATGCGGATGAGGAGGTAAAAGCAGGAACAAAAGACGAAAGTAACAGTATTACAGGACAGAGAAAACTCTTGTATGCGTATATCAAGAAAACAGAGGAATTTGCAGGTTTTGAGGTACTGGAATACTTTGATGACGGATATTCGGGAACAATGTTCAATAACAGAGCAGAATTCCAAAGGCTCATACAGGACGCAGAGCTTGGAAGATTTGAATGTATCATAGTAAAAGACTTTTCACGATTTGGAAGGGATTACCTTGAAGTAGGCAACTATCTGGAGTTTGTATTCCCTGCAATGGGAATGAGGTTTATTTCTGTCAACGATAATTATGACAGTGACAGAAACTTTGGTGTTACCGGAGGAATGGATGTAGCTTATAAGAATCTGATTTACCAGCTTTACAGTATGGATTTATCAAGAAAGGTAAAGAGTGCCAGAAGGACAAGAAATCTGAGTGGCGAATACACGGCATCATTTGTCTGCTATGGATACAAGAAAGATCCGGACGATAAGCATAAGCTGATAATAGATGAAGAAGCTGCAAAGGTTGTTGTGGAGATATTTTCACTGATCATTGCAGGATATAATGCAAGTGAGGTTGCCCGCATATTAAATGAGAGAAAAATCCCGACAAGAGTTCAAAACCAGTGGAAGAATGGAATCAATTATGTTCCGGTTCATAATAAAGGGGATTATATGTGGGATAATTCAGAAGTTATAGCGATTGTCCAGAATGAGCAGTACAAAGGAATAATGATCCAGAATAAATGTGAAACTGTTGGTTTTGGAGATAATAAGAAGGTTCGCAAACGAAATAAAGAGGACTGGTCTGTTGTAGAAGGTGCAATACCAAGAATAGTAAGCGATGAAATGTTTGATGAAGTCAATAAAATGCTACGGGTTGAAGCCAGAGGGATTGAAAAGAGTACAAAGAAACGTAAGAAAAATCTTTTTATCTGTCCCTATTGTGGAAGAAAGCTGATGAATTCCAGTGCAGTATGTACACCGAAGCTCCTCTGTCCAAAACGCAGGATGGTAAGGACTGGCGAATGTCAGCAGATTTTTATGCTGAAGTCAGAAGCACAGGACAAGGTGCTGGAAATCACAAAGGAAATCTGTAGAACACTTATACAGGAAGAAGAACTTAAAAGGGCATCAAAGGATAAAAGGAAGGTGACAAGCGATGAGTATTTGATTAGTGAGCTTAAAGCGGAGTATGACAGAATATCAAACAGCACAGTTTCTTGTTATCAGTCATACAGAGAGGGAAAGTACACAAAAGAAGAATATGTGCAGCTAAGAAAAACAAACCAAGAGCTGTTAGCTGATCTGGAGAATCAGATATCAGATTTGCAGGAGAAAGCTGCAAATCAGGAGCCTGACACAGAGGAGAAGATAGAACAGCTAACCCAGTATAGTATGCTGGAACAGTATGACGGAGATGTACTTTCCAACATAATTGATAAGGTGCTCATTTACAACGACAAAGATATAGAGGTTGTGTTTAAGGGTGAGAACTTTATCCGAAATGCAGTGTAGTAAACAAAATGAGTAATACAGAAAGCCAGTAGTGAAAAAGCTGCTGGCTTCTTCTATGGGTAGTAACGAAAAGGTTAAGAGTAATAAACTATTCTGTACTTTAAAAATCAGTAAGGGTTTGATAGAATATGTACAGAAAAAAATAAAATTTTTTTTGTCCCAGTCTTGACAGATGCAGGCACTCCCGGAGGGTGTGCCGGATGCTTTGTTATTTTGAAAATATATGGGAATAAAAATATTGTTAAAGATTACTACTCACTTTCAAATACACTTTATAGTGGGATAGTAAGCTCTGTTTTGAAACCGCCATAATATTCACTGTGCTCTATTATAACAGTTCCACTATGACCATCCATAATCTGCTTCACAATCAGCAGCCCTAAACCATGTCGTTGTTCGGTAGTGTTTGTATCACAGACCATATAATGCGGTGTGTGATTGAGCTTTTCTATTTGTTCATCGGAAACTCCTATACCGTTATCTTCAACACAGATAATACATTTGTTATTATACGTGGAAACTGATACATAAATCGCACATCCGTTTTCGTTATGAGTTATGCTGTTCTGAATAAGATTTGAGATTGCCCGTTTTAATAAATCCTTATCTGCGTTAATGTTGCAAACGGTCAGTTTATCATCAGTTTTCCATTTAATTGGAAATCTATCATCAATATCCATATTCATAAAATCTACAACGACTTGACGAACAACGGCAACAGCATTTTCCTCTTTTTTCATAATTGGTTGCATATTATATTCGAGCTTTGAAGCAAGATTAAGGTCGTTAATCAAATTCTTCATTCGCTCACTTTGCTTTACAATTACAGTAGCTTTTTTACGCTCTGTTTCCGAAAGACTTGGGGAATTTTCTAATTGTCCAGCATATCCCATAACCATTGACAGTGGTGTCCGAATATCGTGGGAAACACCCGCTATCCAATTTGCCCTTGCAGTTTCCTTTTTTATTAACTGCTTTTTTTGCTCCTGCAAAATATCGGAGGTGTGATTGATATTAACGGATATTTCTGAAAGCACACCTGTTTCTGGAATGTGGACATTCTCTCCAATGGATAAACCTTGTATTCCCTTTGTAATCGGCTTAACTGATTTTAAGAGCTTCATATTAGCTATTAAATAAATTGCAAGGATAAGCATGATATTGATAAATAACACATTTAGAACAATTTGCGGAAAATTTGAAAGTAGGCTGTAATCCCAACTTGGTTGTGTATGTTTCCAAAAGCTGTCTTTTGGAAATCCGAGGACGACAACACCGTATTCATTTTCACCTGTGTAGATTGGATAACCGTCAAGATATCCCACACTCAAATTAGCTATATCGGACAAAGTATAATCATTCGGAATAGTAGAAGGAACATTTTCGGTTTTCCATGTGACTTTCAATGTATTATTATCAACCAAAATCGCCCATGCTCCACAATCTGTCAATTTAGCAGACATATTTTCTGATAAAACATAATTTCCACCTGTGGACGATTGTAACGTTTTTCCTGTTTCTCTGGCTATATTGTAGGGAGACGCATCTTTATCGGGAATGTAGCTTGCCATAAGTACAACAAACGCAATAAAATTTATTAACACTATAAGTATAGAACTTAGCAGCAAAATACCTACAAAACGCCGTATAAGTTTTGGTACGCTTTTCATGTTACTTGTCCTCCACAATCAACTTGTAGCCTAATCCCCTGATTGTTACCAACGAAACAGGCTGTGAGGGATTTAGTTCTATTTTTTCTCTGATACGGCGTATATGCGCCATTAAAGAATTTTCATATCCAAAAGGATTATCGCCCCATGCAGCTTCACATAATGCGTCAATCGTTATAATACGTCCGGCATTTTTGTACAGGGCAGAAAGTAGATCATGCTCCTTTGCTGTCAGAGGAATATGTTCGTTATTTTTTATTACTTCGGCACATGAAAAATCAATCTGACTGTTTTTCAGTTTCACAATAGGGTTTTCACTCTTATAGCTTCTTCTTAAGATTGCCATGATTCGAAACAATAGTTCTTTTGGAAGAAATGGCTTTACTATGTAATCATCAGCACCTAACCCAAACCCCTTAAATTTATCATCATCTTCACCGCGGGCAGTAAGAAACAAAATAGGATAATCACCATATCGTTTTAACTGCTCCATTAAATCAAATCCATTCCCGTCTGGAAGCATAACGTCAAGAATTGCTAATTCTGGACGGAATTTTTGGGATGCTGCTATGGCATCTTTCATACTCTTGGCAGTCGTTATATTATGAAATCCGTATTCATTTAGGATTGATAAGACCATATCTAAAAGTTCTTGCTCATCATCAACGAGTAGTAAATGCTTGTTCAACAAGTAATCATCATTATTCATGGTGAAACCTCCTTTCACATTTACATTATACCATACTAAAAATGAATTTTTGAGTGTCCTGCAAAATGTAAGGTAGATGTAAGGTGGAGAGAATGTTGCCGCAAGGTTGGCGCAGTATCCTAAACTCATGAAAGGAGATGTTGCTATGAACTATATTATTACAACAGAACAGTTGACAAAAAAATACAAATCTTTTGTCGCTGTTAATGATGTTTCACTTCATATTCGGAAAGGAAGTATTTACGGCTTTCTTGGTCCGAATGGAGCAGGAAAATCAACCACTATGAAAATGCTTTTAGGACTGACTGCTCCCACGAAAGGAGACTTTACAATTGACGGGAAACAATTTCCAGCTGACCGCATTTCCATTTTGAAAGAAATAGGCTCATTTATTGAGTCACCATCTTTCTATGCAAATCTGACAGGTAAGGAAAACCTCGATATTATCCGTCGCATTTTAGGACTACCCCAAAGTGCAGTTGAAGACGCATTGGAATTGGTTGGTCTTTCAGAGTTTGGTGATCGTCTTGCAAAAAAATATTCACTTGGCATGAAGCAGCGGTTAGGGCTTGCCGGGGCGTTGATTGGTAGACCGCCTATTTTGATTTTGGATGAGCCAACAAATGGACTTGATCCGTCCGGCATACACGAAATCCGAAATTTGATTAAGTCCCTACCTGAACTTTACGATTGTACAGTACTTATTTCTTCTCATATGCTATCTGAAATCGAGCTGATGGCAGATGACATTGGGATACTCAATCATGGGCGGTTGTTATTTGAGGGCAGTTTGGATGAACTACGGCAGTATGCCTTACAATCTGGTTTTGCCACTGATAATTTGGAAGATATGTTTCTGTCTATGATTGAGAAAGACAATACAAGCAGGAAGCAGAGGGCAAAACTATGAGAACACTTGTAATCGAACTTCGGAAAAGCAAAAGGACAGGCGTTATCCCTCTGATGATTGCAGTGGGTATCGCGGGTGCAGCCTATGCTTTTATAAATTTCATTGTCCGAAAGGACACATTATTAAATATGCCTTTAGCGCCTATGGATGTTCTTCTTACGCAGCTTTACGGCATGATTATGGTCTTAAATATGTTCGGTCTCATAGTCGCAGTATGTATTATTTATAACATGGAATTTAAGGGAAGTGCAGTAAAAAAGATGTATATGCTGCCTATGAACGTTCCTACCATGTACCTGTGCAAATTTCTGATTTTAACAGTTCTGTTGTTGATTGCTGTTTGCTTTCAAAATTTGGCACTTGCAAAAATCGGTGTGACAGATTTACCGCAAGGCACGTTTGAAGCCCATACCCTGATATCTTTTGCGGGTTATTCGTTTCTTACGTCAATGCCTGTATTGTCCTTTATGCTTTTGGTATCGTCGCGATTTGAAAATATGTGGGTGCCACTTGGAATTGGAGTAGCGGGATTTTTAAGTGGTATGGCATTGGCTTCGTCAAACATTACGCTTTTTATGATACATCCTTTTGTGGTTATGTTAAAACCCGCTGTTGCTATGAGTGCACAGCCAAATATTGCGGTTGTAATTGTATCCTTGATTGAAACAATCCTGTTTCTATGTGCGGGATTGTGGGCAGCTAAAAACCTACGCTATGAATAAGGAGGTGTATAGAAATGAGCTTTTGGGAACTGCTTAAAATTGAATTTATAAAAGTAAAGCGTAGTAAGATCATTCCATTGATTTTTATTGCCCCGCTGCTTGTAGTTGCGTCCGGCGTGGCAAATCTTCATAGTTACTTTACCCCGGAATATACAAACGCATGGGCGGCTATGTTTATTCAAAGTGCATTGGTCTATTCGTATTATCTGCTTCCGTTTAGCATGATTGTCATTTGCGTGATGATTGCAGGACGGGAAACAGGAAATAATGGGATATTGAAGATGCTGGCACTACCTGTTAGCAGATATGCGCTTTCTGCTGCAAAATTTTGTGTGTTGTTATTTTATCTGTTTATGGAAATGGTTGTATTTCTTGCAGTATTTGTTATAGCAGGATTGCTTGCAACCAGTGGCACAGGGATTACAGAAACACTTCCGATTATGTATCTATTGAAATGGTGTTGTGGGCTGTTTTTGACTATGCTTCCGAGCGTAACGACTATGTGGGCGATTACTGTACTTTTCGATAAGCCGCTGTTATCCGTTGGATTAAATATGTTCCTTGTTATTCCCGGTGTGTTAGTAGCAAATACTCCACTTTGGATAGCCTATCCTTATTGTTACAGTGGCTATTTGGTTTCCTGTTCTTTGCGTGATTTTACGACAATAGGCATAGGCAATGGATTTCAGTTATTTCCATTTTTGCCATGTGCCATTGTGATTTTTGTATTTGCATTTTGGGTAGCAATAACACGTTTTGGAAAAAAGGAAATGAGGTGACAAACTATTATGAATTAAAAGAAATTTCAAAAATTGAGTGTGGTAGCATTGATTATAAGCCTTCTGCCATTGGTAACATTTATCCCGGTTTTACTCCATATTACATTGACAGATGGTGTACGTTCTGCATGGGCGGGGGTCAATATCTTTTGTATTTTTGTAGGATTGATAATTTCGGTTATTTGTGTCAAAAATCGTGATAGCAGAAATGTAATAAATATTATTTCGACAACCATTAGTAGTTTTTGGGTGTTGCTCATGGGAGGTATTGTTGTCCTTGCCTTGTTTATCGGATTTGTTCAATAGGAATGGTATTATGCTTTCGATAAGGATAAGAAAATTATTTGCAGCTATATTTATAACTTTATGGGGCTACATTTTGTTGTAAAACAGATTTTGAACTCTTGAAAAAATAAAAAATTATAATTTTACGATAAAATGATAGTTATATAAATACCAGATTTTTATCTAGAGAAATTAAGGGTATTAACAGTTCTTATTTTAAGTATGATGGGAGGTGATTTCTTTGGGAAGGTGTTGATTTTATCGTTTAAGGATGATGAAGAACATATTATCAATCGCATTTTATCCTGTATGAATAAAGAGATAGAGATTTTGCATCACGGAAATGTTCAAAGCGGACAACTTTATTTCGATGGACTTTGTGTTGATGAACAGAAGAGAATTGTAGTTCGTGAAAATAATGAGATTGAGTTGACCTATACGGAATTTGAAATATTGCTTTTATTGGCACAGAATATGGGTAAAGTATTCAGCAAAGAACAAATATATGATAGTGTTTGGAAAGAACCTTATTTTGGCGATCATAATATTGTCATGAGCCATATCCGTAATTTACGAGGAAAGATAGAGGATAATCCAAGTAAGCCAAGAATATTTGGAGCGATAGGAACAGTGATATTAACGATACTTAAATGGATAGCAAGGATTATTCTTGCAATCCTTGATACAAACTGCTTTCTGCGGCTCTTTTCAAAGTCACGCTCTGTTGCAACAAGAATACTTGCTGACGGATAAAGTCTTAAAAACTCACTTGCAGTCTGCCCGATAAGTGGCTTTGGAACCACCATGATTGTCTTATTGGCAAGTCCAAGTCTTTTCTGTTCCATACATGCCGCCATCATCTCAAAACTCTTGCCGGCTCCTACGCAGTGGGCAAGAAGTGTGTTTCCTCCGAGAAGGATTCTTGCCACAGCATTTTTCTGATGAGGCTTTAACTCAATCGCCGGATTCATTCCCGGAAACTGTAAATGGCTTCCGTCATACTCACGCAGACGGATGTTGTTGAATGTGTTATTGTAATACTCCACATACTTCTGTCTGCGTTCCGGCTCGGAAAACAACCATTCCTTAAACTTTTCCTTGATCATGTTCTGCTTTTCCCTTGCAAGCATAAATCTACTGCTAAGAGCATAGTCGATGAAGCAAAGGCAAAGGGAAGAGCTGCATTATACATGGTGTCGGAGCTCTTAGAAATTAAGAAAAGACTTCTTGATATGCGGGAAAATGTAAGAGGTGCAATCAAGATCACGGATAAGGATATAGCAAAGACAGCACTTCTTGCAAAAGGATTTCGAGAAGCTGGTCAGACAGCAGCCAATGCATTTCGGACTTTTGCTGACAAGCCGGAGATGGATTACTCACAGAAAGAGCAGAAACATCCCATTACAAAGACGGTGCTTGCACCTATGAAAGCAGTGAAAAAGATGATTGTATCAATGAAACTTCATCTGGATGCATCTATTGATAAGCTGGATAATCTGGCTATGAATGTGCAGCTTGATAAGGAAAAGCATATGGAGAAGGAGCAGAAACAGACAGAGCCGGAGAGGGTAGAAGCTGAACGAGTGGAAACGGAGATTGTATACTCTCCAATGGTTGCTGAACCGCAGGAGTATCGGTATAATGCAGATGCATTTGAGGCTAGAGGAGTGGATGATGTGAAGCAGGAAGCGGCACATAAGGAAGTATCAAAGGTAAGAGAAGATAAAGCCAGATAGATGTGAGGACGTGGAAGAGATTCTGCGTCCTTTTTTAATGCAGACAAATATTATAGATGTTATAATGTGAAAAGATAAATGCGAAACATGCGTTATACTAGCAAAAGTTGTTAATTATATAAAGGTGGGAGAAATTTGGCGAAAAGTAAGAAGACAAAAATCCATAAAAAGATAGATGGTCAGCTTTTACAGATGAACAAGAAGTTTAGTAATCTCAAGATGAAACAGAAGGATAAGATTACAGGCTGGGTGTATGAAGAATACAAAAAATATGTAACAGAACATGAAAAAGTACCTGATTCATTAGCTGATGAACAGATTGTTGAAGCTGTACTTGATAAGATAAATGAGGCACAAATCTGGA
>ERZ772937.1885-NODE-1885-length-14108-cov-4.142176_pt1 | contig 14108 bp, 10 predicted proteins | sample MGYA00512113_ERZ772937 | MGnify/ENA primary metagenome ERZ772937 (study PRJEB29015, sample SAMEA2737649) | human gut metagenome | biome: human gut; feature: human-associated habitat; material: faeces | place: China | collected 2012 ... | reverse complement strand
TACCCCACGGCACATAGATGGTAATATCGCCGGGCACAGGAGTACAACCGCGTGTAACGCCCCCGGTCGTCAGAGCCGGAGAGGGATAGAAAATTTTCTCCGTTACATTGTTGTAATCGTTCAATGTCACTTCAAGCGGCAGACGCGAGAGGAAATCCCGTGCAGCAGCATTATCTTCCATCGTTGCGGTGACCGTGCGGCCACCGACCGTTATGTTTACAGCCAATGAAGATACATCGGGAGTTTCGGGTTGACCGGGAGTTTCGGATTGTCCGGGTGTAAACGGCTCATCATCGGAGCCCTCGCATGCTGCCATCGACAAGACGGTCAGCAGCATCATGGGAATCAATAATAACTTTTTCATTTCATTTCTTATTTTGATGCAAATATAGATGGTATCTGCCACATGCTTTGTAGACAAATCCCCGGTATTCATACCCGAACTACAGATTCTGCAAAAAACAATATGTCATTCGAATTAATCACTGCTAATCAACATCCTAACATGGATTACAGAATAGCTAACACGAATTACGGATTATGATGCTCATAATATGAATATCCGAAATAAAACACTTATTTTTGTAGTGGAGTAAACAGATGCCAGTGGAGTAAACAGATGCCGAATGATGAAATAAACAGATACCGATATGGAGAATATAATAAAACTGGAAACCATTCAAGACTATAACAATTTATTGGGAACAAAAACCCTGCATCCTTTAGTCAGTGTAACGGATCTTTCTACCCTAAAATCGATCAGACATTGCCGGAAGAACTTCGGTTTTTATTGTGTGTTCTACAAAGAACTTGCTTGCGGAACACTTCAGTATGGCCGTAATAAATACGATTATGAAGACGGTACACTGGTTTTTATCTCTCCGGGGCAAATAGCCGGCATCAATGATGACGGCGAAACCGTGAATCCCAAAGGCATCGTGCTGATGTTCCACGCGGACTTGCTATACGGAACTCCCCTCGCCCGCAGGATGAAAGACTATACTTTTTTCTCTTATGAGGTAAATGAAGCATTGCATCTTTCAGACCAGGAAAGAGAAATCGTAACTGATTGCATACATAAAATCAGGATCGAGCTGGAACACCCTATCGACAAACACAGCAAGCAACTCATCGTGCGAAACATCGAACTGCTGCTGGATTACTGTATGCGTTTCTACGAACGGCAGTTTATTACACGTAATCAGGCGAACAAAGATATTATCGTAAAATTCGAGCAATTGCTGGACGAATACTTCCAGAATCAGGTGGCAATAACCGAAGGACTGCCATCCGTGAAATATTTTGCAGACAAGGCATGTCTCTCTCCTAATTATTTCGGAGACCTGATAAAGAAGGAAACAGGAAAAACTGCACAGGAATATATCCAGTGCCGGATTATCGAACTGGCAAAAGAAAGAATACTGGAAGGTGTTCAAACTGTCAGCCAGGTGGCTTATGAACTGGGATTTCAATATCCACAGCACTTCAGTCGGTTATTTAAAAAGCATGTCGGCTGCACCCCGAACGAATATAAACAAAAAAACTAGACGTATTTTAGATACAGGAGTCTCAACATCATGGGAGATAAAGTACTCAAAATAGGAACCGTGCATCAATGCAATTGTTGCCTGGGGAGTAAGACACTACACCCGCTGGTAAGTGTCATCGATCTCTCAAAGGCTGACTTGTCAGCTCATACGGGCATCAAGTTCGACTTTTATACGATTCTATTGAGTGAGTGTAAATGTGAAGCGTATATGTATGGTCACCAGTATTATGATTTTTCGGATGGTACTTTGCTCTGCCTTAGTCCCGGAGAGTCTATCAATATGAAGGAAAACAGTAAGAATTTTCCTTCCAAAGGATGGATATTGGCTTTTCATCCCGATCTGATTTGTGGCACTCCGCTCGGACTTAATATAGATAACTATACTTTCTTCTCTTATCTGCCTGAAGAAGCATTACATATATCTTTGCGCGAGAAGCAAATCATTCTGGAGTTTATGGATAAAATAAACCAGGAACTCGAACGTTGCATTGACCGACATAGCAAGAAGATAGTTTCCAAGTATATAGAACTATTGCTGGATTACTGTATCCGTTTCTACGAACGCCAATTCATTACACGTAACGAAGTGAATAAAACGATTATCAAACAATTTGATAAAATGATAAATAACCATTTCGAAACGAAGCTGGTACCGGCTGTCGATGTGCTTTCAAATGAGTATTGCGCTAACATGCTTCATTTATCTCCTGAATATTTCAACGACTTGCTGAAACACGAAACGGGTAAATCTTTTAAAGAATACATCGAGTTCAAACGTTTCGAGATTGCCAAAGACTGGTTGCTGAATACTGATAAAACAGTTAATCAGATAACACAAGAACTGGGTTTCCAGAATCCGCAGTATTTCAGCCGGCTATTCAAGAAAGTTACCGGTTGCTCTCCGAATGACTTCAGAGTACCTAACTAGAAATGAAATCTAAAAGGATTGGAGGACGACAAAGCAACAAAAAGTCTTAATAAAATTTGAATTGAAATATCCAATTCTTAATCTATGTTATGAAACATACTTTTTTGCTTGGATTATTTGCTAATTTCCCAAGAGTCCGTATCTTTGCAATGTGTTTTTCATAGTATTAGATTTAAGGTTAACAAAGGTTGGAGCAAGGCGTTGCTCCTTTTTTTATGTCCATACGTAAGCTCTCCTCTTTAACTTCCTAAGTTACCATTTCCCGAACAGTTGTTCTTTCTTATGAATGACGGTATTGGAATTACGCTATTTTTCAGTAACTTTGCAAAGAGAGATGTATCAATTATGTCCCGGTAAAGCAAATCAAAAAGTTCTCTTTTTACGTTATATATAAAAAGAAAATTTAATCCTTAGTAGAATAATGGAAACAATGCAACAATATTATCGTCTGATGAAATCAATCCTCTTCGTATTATTTCTTTCTTTCGGCATGATTTCGTGTGAGAAAGAAGATCCGGTTTCTACATCTCCCAACACAAGGCAGACGGACAACACTGATCCGACAGATCCTGATCCTACCGACCCGGTGGTTCGTTCGGATAATGAACAAACTGTATTTATGTATCTGCCTTGGTCGACTGACCTGACTTCCTTTTTCTATCAAAATATTGCTGATCTGAAAAGTATTATCGGACAGAATATATTGAAAAACGAGCGGGTTCTCGTATTTATGTGCACAACGGCTACAAAAGCCACTCTCTATGAGCTTTCTTACGAAAAAGGCGCAGCTGTGCAGAAGGCTTTAAAAAGCTATAATTATCCGACTCCCAGCTATACAACGGCCGAGGGTATCACTTCTATCCTGAATGATGTACAGACCTACTCTCCCGCCAAACGATATGCAATGATTATCGGATGCCACGGGATGGGATGGATCCCCGTATCAAGAACGCAATCACGCAGTAGCCTGCAAACAGTCAAAAAACATTGGGAATATGGGAATACACCTATGACACGTCTCTTCGGAGGCAGAGAATCCAAGTATCAGACGGATATTACTACACTTGCCGAAGGAATATCGAGCGCAGGATTGAAGATGGGTATATCCTTTTCGACGACTGCTATATGTCGACAGTAGAGGTTGCTTATGACCTTAAAAACGTAACAAGTCACCTGATAGCATCCACTAGTGAAATTATGGCTTATGGTATGCCATACGACAAGATCGGCCAGTACTTAATCGGAAACATAGATTATGAAAAGATTTGTGATGGTTTCTATTCTTTTTATTCAAATTATGTCACTCCCTGCGGAACAATCAGTGTCACAGATTGCTCGGAAATAGATAATCTGGCGGCCATTATGAAAGAAATAAATCAACGTTATACGTTTAACGAAGAATTAATTTCTTCTTTGCAGAGTTTAGACGGATATAAACCTTCCATATTCTTTGATTGTGGTGATTATGTTGCAAAGCTATGCTCCGATCCTGATTTATTGGAGCAATTCAACGAACAACTGAAACGCACAGTTCCATATAAAAAGAATACGGAGTATTATTTTACAGCAATATCCTCCTATTATGGAGAACGAAAAAAAATCAATACTTTCTCCGGTATCACTATTTCTGATCCAAGCACTAGTGCAGCTGCTTTGAAAAAGAACGAAACAGCGTGGTATGTTGCCACTCATTAAGGCTACTAAAAGAAATAGTACGATAATGGAGCTTTACTCTTGTCTGTAATCGGTCAAATCTCTTAATAAAAATAGATTCGAGAATACAAATTCTTAATCAATGTTATAAAACATACTTTTTTTCTTGGATTATTTGCTAGTTTCGCAATAGTCCGTATCTTTGCAATGTGTTTTTCATAGTATTAGATTTAAGGTTAACAAAGGTTGGAGCAAGGCGTTGCTCCTTTTTTTATGCCTATACTCCAAATTGCCTTTGTTTTTCTCTTCCCAGTACATGTGTCAATCACCCTTTAATAACTGCCATTGGAGCAAGTTCCACCAATGGTTTCACCAAATCCCGCTCATTCGCTATCACTTGCGCAATATCTTTATAAGCTCCCGGCGCTTCATCCAGTTCATCCTGCGAACGGAGTCCGTGAATGATTCCTTGCTGGTTCATTCGCTCTTTCTCTTCATCCAGTGACAAACGGCGACAAGCATCCTTTCGTCCCATCAATCGGCCGGCACCATGCGAACAGCTTTTGAAGCTCTCCGGATTACCCAGTCCTTCAACGATATAGGATTTAGTACCCATAGATCCGGGGATAATACCAATCTCACCTTCATAGGCACGCGTAGCTCCTTTTCGGTGCACAATCACATCCTGATCGAAATGGTTCTCCCAGGCTGCATAGTTGTGGGCAATATTAATCATAGGCTCAAAGTCCGCTTCAGGTTTCACTGCCTGGATGGCTTCACAAATACGGGTCATCATCAACTGACGGTTGGCAAAGGCAAAGGCCACACAGTAGTTCATTTCACGGAAATAATCCTTTGCCATCTGCGTCTCCATTGGCAGGTAAGCCAGTCCCGATACCATTTCAGAATACCATTTCTCATTCCAATATTGCGCAATCTTATTATAGTGATTGGCAACCTTCAAACCAATGTTACGGCTTCCGGAGTGAATCATCACCCACACATCAGACGTTTCGGTATCTTTCTGAATCTCAATAAAGTGGTTTCCTCCTCCCAAGGTTCCTATCTGCTTCAAACAAGCCTCGTACTGATTCTTCAATATAGGCATCTCCTCAAGGTCGAATCCTTGTGGAAGTAACTCCTGGTCTTGCTTTTTAGTATGATGATCGAATCCCAAGGGAATGGCCGCACGAATCTTCGACATGATGGAAGTCAAATCCGTATAACTAAAATCTTCCGCTTTTCGATTGGTCTTAATCGCACACATTCCACAACCGATATCTACTCCCACAGCATTGGGAACAATCACACCCTTCGTAGCCAACACACCGCCAATTGGCATTCCTTTTCCTGCATGGGCATCAGGCATGATGGCGATATGTTTAAATGCAAAAGGAAGTGAAGTCAAATCCATAATCTGCGACATACAAGAGTCTTCTACTTCATTCAACCAAAGCTTAGCGGGCAAACGTGTTCCCATAATTACTTTTTCCATACTTCTTTTCTTTTATCCATTCATATAAATCTCGTTATCGGGAGCAAAGTAAGATGGGAAGTACGAAATCTATTTGCGCAATGGATATTATTTTCTATTTTTGTAGAAATATATGCAAAAAAGTCGTGTCTCCGCAATGATTGTATCATCAAAAAGTCCGGATATGGCGCCTTGATATCTATAACACTATATATAATAGAACCTAATGAAGAAGATATTGATTATCGGCGCCAATGGATTCACCGGACGCCAAATATTGAATGATTTATCTGTTCATACACAATATAAGGTAACGGGGTGCTCTCTGCATCCGGATATTCTTCCGAATGATGCAGGGAAATATCGTTTCATTGAAACAGATATACGGAATGAAGCGGACATTAAGTGTCTTTTTGAGGAGGTTCAGCCTGATGTGGTCATTAATTGTTCCGCCCTGTCCGTACCGGATTATTGCGAGACGCATCATGAAGAGGCTTATCTTACCAATGTGACCGCAGTGAGCCAACTGGCTGTTTTTTGCGAAGAATATAAAAGCCGGTTCATTCATCTATCGACGGATTTTGTTTTCGATGGAAAGATAAATGAAGATGCCGGACTGTTGTACACAGAAGAAGACATCCCCGCTCCCGTCAACTATTACGGATATACCAAGTGGAAAGGAGAAGAGAAAGTGGCAGAAACTTGCAGCAGTTATGCTATTGTCCGTGTAGCAATCGTTTATGGCAGAGCGCTGCCGGGACAACACGGTAATATCGTCCAGTTGGTAATGAACCGTTTGAAAGCCGGACAAGAAATCCGTGTCGTATCCGATCAATGGCGGACACCGACTTATGTTGGAGACGTATCGGATGGTGTACAGCGTTTGATAGCACATCCAACGAACGGTATCTTTCACATTTGTGGCGTTGAGTGCATGAGCATTGCGGAAATTGCTTATCAGGTAGCAGATTATATGGGACTGGATCACTCTCTTATCCATCCTGTCACGACAGAGGAAATGAATGAAACCACTCCCCGTCCCCGTTTTAGCGGAATGAGTATCGATAAAGCACGAACAATGCTTGGATACGAGCCACAGAAGCTTAAAGAAGCTCTTGCGAACTGGGAACATTTATAAGGAAGAGGACAGATTATCAATTATTCAAGGATTATCCATCATTTTACGTAAGCAGAAAACTACAAGAGGAATTCTGTGGTTTCTATTTATATAATAAGAGAGTCCCCAAATGATGAACAGTGGCTATTTACACAAAATACGGGATAGTGCCCAAATTGAAGACAGTGGTAGAATTGGAAACAATACTACTTTTTACAACAATCTATTTCATTCCGAATAATTCTTTCGCTTCATTTATTGCATATTTATTTTAAAAATATGCAATAAGTTATTATCTTTGCACCAAAATTAAAAAAGACCAATGATGAATCAAACATTACAACTACATAACGCTAATCTTTTTCTTGCAGGAATACCGACTTTCTGTAAGTCTTGCTGCGTGCATGTACATTGGTTCAGTGGATTCATCTAAATTACCCTATTATTTCTTAACAGGAACTATCTGCTGACTTGTTTCACTATTCACAGCAGTATTCCTTTCCGATTTTCAAGCAGATGTATCATCTTCTTTGAGAATTCTCTTGTGTGTTGTCAATAATCAGTTTAACCTAACCAAAAATATATACATTATGTTCTCTATTATATCTACTATGTTTTTAGGAATCGGCATCGGTTATGTATTGCGTAACTGGAGTATCTTGCAAAAGACAGAAAAGACAATTTCTCTTACAATATTCCTGTTGCTCTTTATTCTCGGTGTATCTATCGGTTCTAATAGCCTGATTGTGAACAATCTTGGTAAGTTCGGATGGCAAGCCATTGTTCTTGCTGTGTCCGGTGTATTGGGAAGCCTGATCGCTGCCCGTCTGGTACTGCAATTGTTTTTTAGAAAAGGAGGCGAATAATAAAAAAAGGAGTCTGATTTCTTTTAAGAGGAAAAAAGACGCGTTTATTCAAGAAGGAGGTGAACAATGAAAGGAAGTTTGAGCGTTATATTATTCTTTTGTGTAGGTTGTGTCATGGGAGCTTTCAACAAGTTCCAGTTTGATACGCACACAGTTTCGATGTATATACTTTATGCGTTAATGCTGCAAGTGGGAATCAGTATCGGTTCTAATAAGAACCTGAAAGCGATTGTTTCACATTTGCATCCTAAAATGCTGTTGATTCCGTTGGGAACGATTATCGGTACGTTGCTGTTTTCTGCTTTAGCAAGCCTGCTATTGCGCCAATGGAGCGTGTTCGACTGTATGGCAGTGGGAAGCGGATTCGCATACTATTCGCTTTCTTCTATCCTTATCACCCAGTTCAAAGAGCCTTCTATCGGGCTGCAACTGGCTACGGAATTAGGAACTATCGCACTGTTGACTAATATTTTCCGTGAGATGATGGCACTTCTCGGTACTCCAATCATCAAGAAGTATTTCGGGAAACTGGCTCCTATTTCAGCGGCAGGAGTCAATTCGATGGATGTACTCCTGCCCTCCATCAGCAGATATTCGGGAAAAGAAATGATTCCCATCGCTATCTTACACGGTATTCTGATTGATATCAGTGTTCCTGTTTTTGTTTCTTTTTTCTGTAATCTCTGATATTTCTTGCGATGGTTTGACAAGAGCAAGAATGAGCATTGTGAACGAAAGACAGAGATATTTTTATGTTTGGGGCTAGGTCCAAACATAATTAGTTAATGTCCGGAAACAGCCAATACAAACTTTATATCAGCATAGGAGACATCGTCTCCTAATGCTGCCTTAATGGCAAATATTCCCATGTATTCATGTTCTTCCAGATGCTTACGAATCTTCGCCAGATTTTCAGCTTTCACTACTTTCTCCACTTTAATCTTTCCTAAACGGACATAATATTCCAAATGACCGGCAATGGTTCCCGATACCAATTCGCGAGCTTTGGCTATTTCATCTATGCTCATTCCCTGGCAGAACATTTCATAGCTGACTAATTTTGTATCTTTTTTCTTCTCCTTCTCCGCTTCTTTTTTCTGTTTCTCTGCTTCCTTCTTCTGTTTTTCTTCCTCTTTCCGTTGCTTCTGTTCTTCTTTCCGTTGCTTCAGCTCTTCCCGTCGGCTTGCGGCTTCCCTATTATCAGAGATGAGCATATCCATTATTTCCGGTCTTTCCAATTGATTTTCCGCCATATACTTACGGACAATGCCTAATATTTCAAGTCCATACTTTTCCACCCCTTTTGCTCCGAAATAGGGTATCGCTTCCAGAGCTCTTGGATTATCCGGTAGCAGATTCACAATTCCCATCAACGCTTTCTGCTGCATAATAACATACGCAGGAAGATTCACCTCACGTGTTTTGGCTGTCCTCCATTCAGATAGGGCGCGGTAAAGCTCCGGATGCAAAATATCCGTAGGCACTTCCACTTTCACCTTTTCAGCACCGCTACGTGTACGCTCTTTCCGTTCCTTCCGTTCTTTCTTTTCTTTCAACGCTTTCGAAGAACCGGAAGAGGAAGAATCATCCTCAAGACTCAACATTGCTTTAGCCTTCAACTTCAAATAATCCGTAATAGCGAATCTCCCTCTCGCAGACACAGCCTCCAACAAAGACTCTTTAATCCACAATGCATCATCCAACGCCTGCATGCGTTCCGCCAACAGCTTTCTCAACTCTTTATTGTCAAGAGGCATATTAGTCTTATTATACAAAGCCCGAACCGGCTCCAACTCTTTATGAAAATATCCGGCCCCGGAACGAATCCGCTCCTGTAACTCCTGATTCGTCGCATAGTCTTCACTCTCATGTATCAACCGGGTATACTGGTTACGAAAACGCTGGGACACTTCCACTATTTTCTCTTTGATGCGAGGTTCCAATGCCTTATATTCTGCCAACTGCTTCGGAAAGAGCTTATACAAATCTTCATCTATCAAACGAAGCAATCGTTTATAAGCCTGATCGATCGAATAGAAATTAAACAAATCGCTCAACAAATCAAAGAAATACGCCTTTTGCATATCGTTCAACTGCTGACTGCCCGGCTTATTCTGCTCTACCGCTTTGGTGAAATTATCCACCGTAGCATCACTAATAATGGCTTCCCTCCGCAAAGGAGACTCTAACACCATCCCTTCTAAAGTCTTACAACGGCTCAACGCCACATAAGTCTGTCCGTGCGCAAAAGAGTTACGTGCATCAATAATGGCACGCTCAAACGTCAACCCCTGACTTTTATGTATCGTAATGGCCCATGCCAGACGGATAGGATATTGACGGAACGTTCCTTCTATCACTTCCGTGATTTCCTTTGTTTCCTCATTCAGTACATACTTATAATTTCCCCACTCTTCCGGCAACAACTGAAATTCTGATTTATTCCCCTTCCCCCGCACAATAATACCTGCATCATTAACAGTGACCACCTCACCAATCATACCGTTATAATATCGTTTCTCGGACGATGGATCATTCTTCAGGAACATAATTTGCGCTCCTTCCTTTATTGTCAGGAGTTCATCCGCAGGATAGGAATATTCGGGGAAATCTCCTTCTATCTCGGCACGAAAATGATACGCCTTGCCGGACAAAGATGCCAGTTCACGGTCATTTACTTTCTGTGCCTGATAATTATGTGTCGTCAGCCGAATATATCCTTCTTCTTTTTGTGGCTGGAAACCGGGCTGATAACGACGGTTCAGTTCATTCAGCACTTCATCGTCAGCCTTATTTTCCCGGATTTTATTTAATAAAGACAGGAAGAACGTATCACTCTGCCGGTAGACTTTTTTAAGTTCAATGGTCATATATACCGTTTCTTTCAACGCATGGCTCGCAAAGAAATAAGGGGTTTCGTAATGCTTCCTCAACAGTTCCCACTCATTATCTTTCACGACGGGAGCCAATTGCTGCAAATCTCCAATCATCAACAGTTGCACCCCGCCAAACGGTTTCTCTCTATCGCGATACCGCCGCAGAGTTGCATCCACCGCGTCCAACAAATCGGCACGCACCATACTGATCTCATCAATAACGAGCAAATCCATGCTACGAATTATGTTCCGCTTTTCTTTACTGTAACGGTAATGTGTTTGGGAAGAATTAAAGGTAGTTTCCGGCACAAAAGGGGCAAAAGACAACTGAAAGAAAGAATGAATCGTTACTCCTCCCGCATTGATGGCTGCGATCCCTGTCGGTGCTAATACAACCATGCGCTTAGGGGTGTGTTCTTTCAATCGTCTAAGAAATGTCGTTTTTCCGGTTCCGGCTTTTCCGGTAAGAAATAAATGTGTGCCTGTATTTTCTATGAACTGCCAAGCTAGCTGCAGTTCCGGGTTATTTTCCATGAAAGTTATATTGTTTTGTGCAAAGGTACAGAAAACTATATAGAGATTGAAATAAAAGTAGCAAACTTTTTCTGGTAGAGATGAGAAGCAATCGGATAAAAGAAAGTCCCGGTCGTTTTCATTAAATAACGACCGGGACGAGAGAACAATAAAAACACCAAATGTTGTGTTATATGCTTTGAGAGTTAATTTACATGATTGTTATACCAATCCGTATATTTTTCTCCTTTAGAATCTGCCCAAGCTTTAAAGTTAGGATATTCGGTATCAATACTCTTTTTTTCAGTTACTGAAATAAAGTTCAAGATAGGAATATCAATAGCAAACGGATAAGCTCCTTCTTTATCTATGTAATAAGCATCCTTTTGAGTACCTGCTAAAGACAAGTCCGCAAGAGATGTTGCCTCATGCTTAGGCAGATGCACTTCTGTACGACCTTTTTGCCCTTCGGCATACTTCACTATGATATAAGGATTATATGACTTTAAATCTTTCTTATTGAAAGAACCGCCTGTAAATTCACGGGTTATAGTATATACCTTTTGAATAGCTTGCTTCACATTCGGACAAACAATAATAGAAGATGTTGCAGATTCCGTATGTATCCCTTCCGTAGTAGCGGAAAAAGTCATTTTACCGAATTGTCCCTTATCTACCTGATAAGCAAAAGCATTCGCAAACACTGCACCATCATGTACAGGAGTAAATGTATCTACAATTTTAGTTACCTGGTTCTTTTTATCAAAAGATACGGCACGATTATATTCTACGATTACGTCATTCATATCATAATCTCCACCGCCAGGCCATATATCTTCAAAAGCTAATGTACCGGTCTTCGTTTCAGTTACATCCGGTTTTTCTGGTTCATTTCCATCATCCGGAGTTATAACAGGTCTGTCATTGGGTTCCTCAATAGTTTTTGATGCATTTACATAGAATAAAAGATCACAATAACTATTATTTGCCCCATCTTCTACTCCGATAATAACCTTGCCGCTTGTCTCGTCCTTTACAGATACAAAATTCTGTCGCTGCTGTCCCAACACCTGATTAGAAGCTAATAAATTAGAGAAACCTGATGCAACTTGTTTTGTTATATCAATTTCATTCTCACTCTGATTATATCCATCAGCATACATAAACCATCCTACCGTATAACCGGCTGGAAATTCCTCTTTAGCATTACCTTGTTCATCAAAATAGAGCAAACGTACTTTACTGCCACATTTCAAAATAGGCAACTGACCTCCATATACAGAGAAAGAAACATTTGGAAATATGATATACTTCTTCATATCTGACATTCCGCGCATATCAGGTTCCTTAGATGTTTTATAATAATAATACCCGAACGAATTATTATACATGGCATCCCGATTCAGGAAAATAACATCCAATGCAGTCCCATCTTGTGTTACCGTAATATTTGTAGTTCTGGATTGGGTGACTAAATTCATATTATCAACATTCGCTATTCCATCAGGATTAAAGAAATTCTTCAAACGTTGCGTCAAACTTCCAACCGTTTCATCACCAACGTTCTCTTCAAATGACATATATTTACTGTCAAGACTTCCTCCCTCTCCCCATTTACATAAGGAATACAGTTTATTATTTCCATTCAAGACATAAGGAACCGTCCCTTGAAAACCATAAGACCGTGTATTATTTTTTGCTTTTACAGTAGAAGCTCCTATATTTGACATATCAAAACTAACCATACCATCCTTTATTTCCAATGGCATACACCTTGGTAATCCCCAACTTTCCGTATATAGGTATATCGATTTTACAGAAGTAGGAATATTCATCTTTCCATTAAACTTTCCGCTTTCATCTGTGTAAATCTTGAATAAAGCTTCCACTCCTTGTTTTTTTACAGGTGTATTATCCACAATTTCCATCGGATCAATGTCATAGACTTCAATAAGAGCCGCAAATCCGGGTAATGCATAATTCACATCAAGCGACACATCTCCACGTGTTTCGAATCCAAAATATTCTTCAGGACCTTTTACAGGTTCTTTCCCATAATTAGGATCATACAAATCCTTTTCTGCACATCCTACTGCCACACCGATAAATACCGTTGCAACGAAAAAGTTCAATAAATGCTTAATTCTCATAATCTATATATATTTTTAAGTTTGTTTTGTCTAGGCATAAACCCATAATCAAGCCTAATTATGCCACAAATATATATACAAATATCCCATTTTTAAGGCTTATCTTAAAAATGGGATACCGAATCAAAAAATATTGTTATTAATCCTTGGAATCTATTTCATTGTCCCCCCTACAATATCCAGCAACTCATTCGTTATCGCCTGCTGGCGTCCCTTATTATACTGCTTGGTCAAATCCTGAATCAGTTCATTCGCATTATCCGTTGCCACTTGCATAGCCAATGTACGGGCAGCATGCTCGGATGCATTAGAATCCATAGCGGCTGTAAAAACCTCCTGGCACAATACTTTCGGAATCAAATCGGCGATAAACTGCTCGACTGACGGTTCGACAATATAATCGTTCATTACCTGATTTCCTTCCATTTCTTCAGCCTGTTCCTCTTCTATCCGGGTAAGATCGATCGGCAAATATTTTTCACGAACCAGTTCCTGTACGCCCATCGATTTGAAATGGTGATAAATCAGTTCTACACGATCGATGTCCTTGGACACGAAAAGTTCCATTAAATGTTCTGCAAGAGCAGATGCCTCTTGATAAGTGGGCTTATCAGCTAACTGCTGATAACTGCCTTTCGGGAAAAAGCCCATCTTCTTCACTGCCTCCTCCACCTTACGCCCGATAGGATAAATCAAGATATTATCCTGACCCAACTTGCGGTATTCACCGATGGTATGCAGAAACATTTTGATAACATTGGCATTGAAAGCACCACACAAAGAACTGTTGGAAGAGAACAAGACAATAGCCACACGCTTTACCTCACGCTCCTCCACATAGGGAGATTCGATCGAAAGATCGCCACTGAGAAAATTATGCAGAATCTTGTTCAGTTGCCTTTGATATGGCAACATATGTTCAATGGCTCCTTGCGCCTTATGTAATTTGGCAGAAGCCACCATCTTCATTGCTGAAGTGATC
>ERZ772937.1882-NODE-1882-length-14118-cov-27.574842_pt1 | contig 14118 bp, 14 predicted proteins | sample MGYA00512113_ERZ772937 | MGnify/ENA primary metagenome ERZ772937 (study PRJEB29015, sample SAMEA2737649) | human gut metagenome | biome: human gut; feature: human-associated habitat; material: faeces | place: China | collected 2012 ... | reverse complement strand
TTCTAAGAGACTTCCCAACCGCTTGATTAAGAAGTCTTTTAGAGCATACAACACCAGCGGCCAGCTTATATTTCTTATACTGGCGCACCGCAAAGTGGTTTGGCTTCTCGGCTTCCAGTGCATCAAACATCAGGTCTACGGGGTTTTTGAACTCCTCGTCATCCTCACGGACTTCCATGGCGTTGATGAACTCAATGAGGGTGGAGAAGTTTTGTTCCTCCACCGGAGCCTCATAATGGATATAGCCAATAAGCGCGCAGTACAACAAGGTTTCTGCTTTTACCCAGAAATCGTCTCCGGCCTTGCCTTCGCCTTTGGTATTGGCGATCAGCGTTGTTACCAGCTTCAAGATGTCCTTTTCGCTATGGATATAGGCGAAAGGGTTATAGTGCATGGACTTCTTGAAGTTGATGGTATTTAGGACCTTGATTCGGTACGGCTCATAAATGACCTTGCCGTGCTTATCCTTCATAGGCTTTCCGTCTTTCCCCAGCTTGGGTGCGCCCCTTTGGAGCATTTTTCCGCACTCCACCAAAATGGTTCCCTTGGGCTGCCTTTTGTCAAGATAAAAAATCAAGATGCTGCTGTAAATTCAAAAGTTACCAGCTTTCGCTTCTTTTTGAATGATTTTTCGCATTTGAGTATCCAATGTGCTCTTCGCGTTCGGATTGAAAAAGATGTTGACGTTGTAAGTTGTGTTTTTGACTCGCATGGTCAACATTCCATCCGCAGGGCGATGTTCGGTCAAAGTGACAGTTTTGCTCATTTGTGCTTCTCCTTTTACAATGTGTGTTCCGTTGTCTTTTGATAGGGCTGTGATTTTTTCTCTTCAAGAGCCACCTTGCTATCATTCAGCTTTTTCAGTACCGATTCCTTTTCCGGGGTCTTGCCGCCCGGTGCGGAAAGCTGTTGCTTATTCAGCACAAGGTCGATATACTTGCGGATATTTTTCAGAGCAGAGATGTCCGGCTGCAAGGTTTCCAGTTGGCTGCGCAGCTCTGCGCTGCCGGATTGCAGCGCAGAAAATTCGGCATCCAATGCCGAAAAATCTACCGCTGTGCTGCCGTTCAGTTTCATCAGGGTACGGACAGCTTTGTTGAATGCGTCCAGCTCGTCCTTGTGCTGGGCAGCATAAGCGTCCTTTGTCAGCTTGAAGTTCTTCTTTATAAAGATGTCGTGGATGGGCTTCAGCTTGGCATGGATGGCAGCAGCATCCTTGATCTGGGCGATTGCTCGCATCTGGCTCTCGTTCTGCTTCAACTGTCTGCGGAGAGGGGCGGCGGTCTGGCTCAGGCCTTTGATTGCGGCGTTCAAATCCTCGATGGTGTTCAGAGAATGGGCCTTCAGGTAGTCCACCGCCTGCCGAATCTCCTCAAAATCCCGGACGGTGCATTTCAGTTTTGCCTTGCCAGACCAACCGCTGCGCTGCTCGTTGCGAAGGTTGAAGTAATCCACCAGCAGGTCGGACAGCGTGGGTTCTTTCGCCTTTTCCAGAGCGTCCAGAAGAAGCTGCTTCTTTTCGGTCAGGTCTGCGATCCAGCGTTGCAGTCCCCGGATGGTGCTGCGGATGGACTGCATCAAGCTGTTGGCGGCACGAATGTCCCGGTTCAGGTTGCCGAGAAAGGTTTCTATCCCACGTTTTTCCATCTGGTGAGCAGCGGGGCCGAGATGCACGGTCGGAATCTGCTGCACGCCCTGACGCTCGAATGAGCGGAGATCAACACGTTCCGGTCTGCCAGCGGCTTCCAGATAGCGGTTGGTGATGGTTTCCCAGCCATGCCGCCAGACCTCGGCGTACTTCTGGTCGTTCCAGTCCACCGTGTTTTCCTTGTGACACTTCCAGTTCCCGGATGGAAGCCGGATGCGTTCGCCGTTCTCGTCAAGGTCGTATACCTTTCGGGCTTTCGGGAGCCACTTGCCGTGTTCATCCATTGCCCGGATGGTCAGCAGAATGTGGGCGTGTGGGTTGCCATCGCCCTTGTCGTGGATGGCGAAGTCGGCTATCATACCTTTGGAAACAAACTGCTCGTTGCAAAATTCTTTGAGCATGGGAAGATACTGTTCCTTCGGCACCTCCACCGGAAACGCCAGCACGATGCGCCGAGCAAGCTGCGAGTTCCATTGATTTTCAACGGATTCTACTGCGTTCCAGAGCGTTACCCGGTCTGCATATCCGGACGGCGCATGGGGCGGCAGCATGATTTCGGCATGGACGAGTTCTTTCTTCTTGTTGTAGAATTTCGTTTTCTGGTCGTACTCGCTGAACAGCCGTTCGCCGCTTTGGTAGGCTGCACCGGCAACAACGGACTGCCCTTGGCTGCGTTTTACGATGGAGATTTTGAAATGCGGACACGGAATAGGAATCACCTCCTTGTGAGCATTTGAAACGTTCCCTTGTAAAAAATGTGGATTTATGATACTATTATCTTGGATAAGTAAACAGAAAGCTGGTGAGCCGATGTCAGAAAGAAAATCAGAACAAGAACTGGACTTTGAGCAGAAGCACAAGGAAGATTTGCAGCGGATTCGAGAGTTTCGTTTGATTGATGATGATTTTATGGCTGCGGTGTTTGAAGACCACGACTGCGCAGAGTTCTTGCTCCGAATCATCCTGAAGCGGGACGATTTGGTTGTGCGAGAGGTTCATGGACAATACAGCATTAAAAATTTGCAGGGACGTTCGGTTCGGCTGGACATTCTGGCGGTAGACCGAAACAACCGTGCATATAATATTGAAGTCCAGCGCAGTGACCGGGGCGCAAGTGAAAAACGTGCTCGCTACAATAGCAGCTTGCTTGATGCAAACCTGACAGATTCCGGTGAGGAATACGATGCGTTGAATGAAACTTATGTCATCTTTATCACAGAAAACGATATTTTGAGGGCCGGGCTTCCGATTTATCATATTGACCGAACTGTTCAGGAAACTGGTATGATCTTTAATGATCAGGCTCATATCATCTATGTCAACTCGCAGATCAAGGATGAAACGGCGCTTGGTAAATTGATGCATGACTTTTTCTGTACCGATTCCAGCAAAATGTACTATCCCATTTTGGCCAATCGAGTATGGTACTTCAAAGAAAACGAGAAGGGAGTGGCAACTATGTGCAGAGCTATGGAAAAAATGCGGGATGAAACCGCAGCTGAGCAGAACATCAAAACTCTTTTGGTGTCTGTAAAGAATCTGATGAAAAACATGAATCTCAGCCCAGAACAGGCTATGGATGCCATGGGGATTTCTGAGGATGACCGTAAGATGTTACTGCAAAGAATTTGATGCTCTTTTGATTGAACTTTATCCCTAAAAATTCAAAAGCCGACTAGGATTTTCCCGGTCGGCTTTTGTACTTTATATCGTGTTCTTCTGCAAAAGGATAGCTGCAAAGCAGCGCAAGGAAAATGCAGTTTTCCTTGGGATGGAATCGGGCTGGCGCACAAACGCCAGCTTCGATTTCATCGAGCCGTCTGCAAGACCGCAATTTCACCGGAACGGTGTATAATTGCGCCCTTTATTCTAAAGGGTTTTGGACGTTGCTGCGTTCGTGAACATCATGCACCATCTTTGCAAGTGCCAGCACGACTTCCGGTTGACGGAACGAGATCTTCAATAGCTCCATCACCTGATCGTCGGTCAGTTCTCCCGGACAGACCAGAAAACTTTCCAGCATTCCGGCACGGGTGCAAAGACGATGCACACGCTCTCTTCGGTTCAGCTCTGACATCTGGCGTTCAAGGATTTTCTCCCGGTGCTGACAAGAGCGCAGCTTCTGCTCTGCTTTGGCTTTTTCGTTGCTGAGGTAGGCAAGGTTGTTTTTTGGTTGGGTCAATGGCATCACGCTCCTTTGTCCAACAGGCTATTGAAGTTTTACGAAAAGAGGCCCGCTCACTCTTGTGAACGGACCTCTCAATCATGATACAGCAAATGCAAAAATGGATTTAACCGCAGATTTCTCTGAATACTTTTTCCATCTCTTCCAAAGCTTCTTCGCCAGTTTCAAATTCGATTTCATAGAGCTTTCCATCAATTCTTCCGGTATTGCTGTCAAAGCTCAGAAAATCACTGACGCTAAAATCATCGAAAAAACAAAAGTCATTATAGAACTTTTTAAGCTGTTCACAACTGATTTTCCCGGAACCATATAAGTAAGTCAATGTGCTAATCATCGACCAAAAAGGATGGCTCTCAACGCTTCCACAGTTGTCAAGTGCATCATATAGAGCGTTACCATTACGCGCAAACACATTGCTAATAGTGTGTTCAATATGAATTGCGCAATCCCGAGAGAGGTCAGGCTTTAAAATTTCTTTCGATTGGTTAAAATTATCAGTATTCATTTTTTCTCCTGTCATGTAATTGTCTTAAGTTTCATTTGTAGTCGAGTGGAATTTTGCTGTATCATTCCTGCCACGGCAGTCGAATATTCTTCCAGTCTCCAACAGCGCATTGGCCTTCATCACTGGAGCCAACCGACACAACAGTTCCATCAGAACGAAGTCCAATGGAACTATACATTCCTGCCGAAATTGCAACAATATCCTTCCAGTCTTTAACATCGGAGCGACCATTTTGATTATTGCCAACTGCCACAACTGTGCCATCAGAGCGTAAACCCAGTGTATATCCTGCGCCTGCAGAAACGTCAATGATGTCTTTCCAGTCAGAAACATTACATTGACCATCATTAAAAGATTCTGTGCCAACTGCCACAACGGTACCGTCAGAGCATAATCCAACTGTGTGGCTGAGGCCTGCAGAAACCGCAACAATATTCTTCCAGCTGCTGACACGGCAGGAATCATCATAACTTTCACCAGCTGCTACAACTGTACCATCGGAGCGCAAACCAACTGTGTGGGATGTTCCTGCTGAAATTGCAACAATGTCTGTCCAATCCGCAACATTGCACTGCTTGAAAGAGTTGCTTCCAGTTGCCACAACTGTACCATCAGAACGTAAGCCAATCGTGAAAGATTCTCCTGCAGAAATAGCAATAATATCTTTCCAGTTACCAACATTGCACTGCCCAGATTCATTATTACCAATGGCTACAACCGTACCATCGGAACGCAAACCAACTGTGTGAGATAGTCCTGCGGATACAGCAATAATGTCCGTCCAATCATCAACATCACATTGACCATGATTGTTTGAGCCGACTGCAATAACCGTGCCATCCGAACGCAGAGCAACTGTATGGTATGCATATATCGAAATTGAACTTTTGCTCTTACCCACTCGCACCATATTAGTTATAGCAGATTGACAGGTCTGAATCAAATCATCAGAATCTTTATAGTCACCCAAACTTTTAAGAACAGTTAGAGCTCGTGGATAATCACCAGAGTTCATCAACGCAACAGCATTTTTATATTTGTTGCTCGGAATTATAACGAAATAAATAACTGAGCTTACACAAGCAATGACAGCGATGAGCACGGTGATAAGCAAAATCTGTTTTTTTCTCTTTTTTGCGGAGGCTTCCGCTTCAGCTTTCTTTTGCTGTTCTCTACGTTGCGTCTCAAGCCGTTCTTTTTCTAATGTCTGCTGAATCTCTGCTTTTTTATTATAGCAGGTTTTCAAAAGTTCATCCGCATCACACCAATCATCATGGTAGCCCCGGACTGTTTCCAGTATCTTGATTGCTTCATCGTATGGTTCAATTGAAAAGCCATTCATTTTAGACATGGCAACTGCACAGATGCCTTCCTTCTGGCAGTTGATAGCCATTTCATCAGAATCTTTATAACCAGTGATTGCAGAGAACAACTTTTCAGCAGCTTCAAATTCACGCTGATTTCTTTTGAATTGCGCAACTTCCAGTTGATGTATAGCACAATTATAGAGGTGGGCTTTTGACAATGCGAAACACTTTGCAGCTAAATCTTCTGCGTCCCGGTAATTAGCAATTTTCTTGAACTGTTCACCAGCATCTTTGAGTTGATTTACTGCTTCAACGCTCTCTGTATCAGAACCTTGTTTCATCAAGTCAAAGGCTTCCTGATAGGCTTTTGCAAGCCTTTCCTCCTCCCACTGCTTGTCGTTTCGGTCAAGAACCGACGTGACCTCGGATTTCAGTTTTTCATCACCAAAACGCATAACCTTTTTATAATTGGCATTCGGCTCAATGGTTATGCTTCTATCCGAAAGATCATTTAACTTAGAAACTCGACGATCTGCCAACAACTTTCCAAGATAGGCCTGCGCATTTTCAGGTTCGAGATCAAGTACTTTTTCACAATATGCGTTTGCTTCTTCCCAATTTTTATCTTCCAAAAATATAAATGCACGTTTCAGAAGAGGAGCAGCATTCGCCGCAGATGTTTCTGTTACTACAGTTTCTTTTACAACAGTAGTCTTCGGAGCGTCTACCTGCGTGATTTTCTTGATACCACGAATCAAATCCTGCATGAAGCCCAGTTTGGTCATATCCTGAGCCTGCAAATGCGAAAATTCTTCCGGCAGGTCATAGGGGTCCATGTCCTTATATGCGGGAATCAGAATTTTCTTTTGACCTGCCTTGATCAGTGCCAAATAGCGGCTCCATTCGTTCTTGACCCAAACGGCATTGAAATACTCCGGCTTCGTGCCCAGAACGACCATCACTTTTGCAGAGTTTAATGCCGCAAAAATGTAAGGTTCATAGGCAGTGCCCAGTTTATCTTCCAGCGTGATACGGGAGAAAAAGACCTTGAATCCTTCGTTCGTCAACTCATGATAGAGTTCATTTGCCAGAACACTGTCTGGCGTTCTTCTGCCATCGGAATCGCTCTCTTTGTAGCAGATAAATACGTCGAACGGATCTTCTTTTGCAGAAATCGCAAGGATTCCTTTTTGAATCTCATTGATGGTATTTGCCTCTGCTTCATAGACGCTGCGTTGGAGACTATCAGCATATTTCAGTGCTGACTTATAATTGTCATCGTCAAAAATAGAAGTGAACTGGGCTCGATTGACCGTTGGCACACGCTTATGGGTGGCAGGGTCTTCCACATACTCAATACCATACCGGCAAAGTACCAAAGACCAGTAGGCTTCCGCATCCGAATTATCCTCATTGAGAATTTTCTCGTAGATGCCCATAGCCTTGTCGAATTCATTGTTTCTGCGGAAATGGTTTGCACGGTCATACAGATTTGCACGGCGCTCATCGTCGAGTTTCGGCAAGGTCTGCTGAGTACCACAGTATTCGCAGGTGGCAACAGTTTCGTTAGGGGATATCTCCAATGTGCCGCCGCACATTTTACACTTGAATATTGACATTTTAATTTGAACTCCTCACTTATTTCAAGTCTGCACTTCCGAATTGCTCACTTGAACATTTTGCATTTGCGGTTACGTTCGGCAAGCAAATCAGTTATTTCATTTGCAATGCGGACAGTTTGCTCTGTTTCGTTTTTATTCACTGTTTCAGTTAAACTTGAGAGCTTCTGGTCGATTTCATCTTCCAGAGAGGCAAGTGCTGTGTTGCTGACGGGGTCTGAATATCGTGCAGCTTCGTAAAGCTTCTTGACTGAAGATTTTGCTTTTTCATCTTTGGCTGCTGACAAAAGGTTCTCTGCATCTACGGTCAACGAGCGAATAAACGTCGTACTCTGGCTCAACTTTTCTTCTGTGTCTATTACCATGTTACCAGCAGCGGCAGTTTTTATTACTGCAATTGCGTTGAACGCCAATGTTGCTGCACACAGGATCGTACCAGCCCAATAGGGCATGGTAGAAATCAACATACACAGTCCGCCAAACACAAAGGTCAGAATCAAGCCCATGCGTCCGACAGAAAAGAGCGACAAGCTGAAAAAAGACCTATCAGGGGCATCATTCTTCAAGGCATAATTGGTACAAGCCAGCTGCCCAAGAAATGCAATCGTGATGGAAACATAGCCAATCCAGAACGAGCTGGTATACTTTTCCTGCCCAGTCCAACCAACAGATACAAAAGCAATCACATTGAATAGAACAAGCAGTACCGCCCAGATAGCTAGATAAGACTTGAACATTTTCTTCATGGCAGTCTCACCTCGTTAAAGTTTTTCTCCACATTCGGGACAGAATTTCGCACTGGCAGGTAACTCTGTGCCGCATTTAGGACACTTGTGTACCAATGGAGCACCGCATTCCATACAGAATTTACCTTTGTGCGTCTTTTTACCGCAAGCGGGGCAAATCATTTCGTCATTGCCCAACACCTCAATCTTAGTTCCACATTCCAGACAGAACTTCGCTCCGGCAGGAACCTCCGCTTTGCAATTCGGACAAATAGTCTTTTCCGGAGTGTCTGGCTTTTCTGTTTTACCCACAGAAAAGTGGGTGCCCATCTCTTGAAACATTTGTCCAACGTGACCGTTTACTGCTCCAGCAGCAGCCATGCCAACGCCAAGACCGATCATGTCGCCAGCTACGCCGCCGCCAGAAATGTGCATATTGCCAAGCCCCTGTGCATAAGCCTTCTGTACATCTGCCTGAAGGATGTCACGCTTATCGATTCCCTGTGCATGCATCACATCTGCCTCTGCATAACCAGCAAGCCGTGTCTTTTGTGCTTCTGTTTGCGCACGGATCAGATCACGTTCGGCTTCTCGACGTGCCAGTTCGGTTTCCGTATTTTGCTGTTCCATGATTGCCTGCCGCTGCGCTACCGTTACGGTGGTTGCCGCTTCAGCTTGAGCAGTTTTGATTGCAGTATCAGCTTCTACCATCCGTCTTTGAAGCGAAATTGTATGCAGTTCTCGGATGCGTTTGAAGTTAGCATCTCCCTCTGGAAGAAGGACAGTGGTAACATAAAATTCCGGGATAGTAAGGCCGTATTCTTCAAATCCTGCCTGAATGGGCTGCTTCAAAACTGTAGATAGCAAGTCCAGATGTTCATCCACTTCCAGAATATCAATGTTCTGCTCCTTGATACACCGTGCCAGATTTGTTTTGACTGTCGATGAAATCAGCGGGCGGAACGAAGAAGTTAAGGATTTTGTAAAATTGCTGCCTTGAGCATCCCACGAGATACCATTCATCGTACCCACAAGTTTCAAGAGAAGTTTCCGAGAATCACTAACCATCAGGTTCATTTCGCCGCAAGCACCGATCTCAAGGGGAACTCCATAGATTGGGTCAATGAAACGAACTTTGCTATCAGTGCCCCACTTGACAGCCATCTGAACGGTTTTGTTGATGAAATAAACCTCGCAGTGGAACGGAGAATCGCCGCCAGTAATCTGATTAAGAAGTTTACTAATGAGCGGAATATTCTCGGTTTCCAGTGTATGCCGCCCCGGTCCAAACGAATCAAGAGCCTGACCGTTCATAAAGAAAATCGCTTCCTGCGTTTCGTGAACAATCAACTGGGTGGCGGTATTGAAATCTTCACAAGGATGTTTCCATATGAATGTACTATTATCGCCCTCATATTTTATAACGCTCGCTATAGGTGCCATACAACGCCCTCCTCATGTGCTTTTGAATGGTGTACCTTTTCAAAGTTGCTAAACAAGAGCAATGAAAAGTCCAAAAACTGTTGAATGTGCCGCATTTTTGCTGTATACTGACAATATACAGCATCTGGCACAAAATTCGGAAAGGTACACCTTTCAAAATTTCACAAAGAGTTTGTCTAGGTGGCTTTTTCAAACTGAATCGCTTTCCCATAGAACGTACCTACGGGCAAATCACAGGCTTCAGCGGCTTCTTTTAACGTGATTTTCTTATCTCGCCATGCCTTGTGAACCTCGTAGAAGTTGTCCGGGAGCGGGCGGGGAGGCCGACCAAACTTCACACCACGGGCTTTTGCTGCTGCAATGCCCTCTGCCTGTCGCTGCCGGATGTTGGTGCGCTCGTTCTCCGCCACAAAGGAAAGCACCTGCAAAACAATGTCGCTCAGGAAAGTGCCCATCAGGTCTTTGCCGCGCCGGGTGTCCAGCAGCGGCATATCCAGCACCACAATGTCGATGCTCTTTGTCTGGGTAAGCAGCCGCCACTGCTCCAAAATTTCAGCATAGTTGCGTCCAAGACGGTCGATGCTCTTGATATAGAGCAGATCGTCTTTTTTCAATTTCCGAACAAGCCGCTTGTACTGCGGGCGGTTGAAGTCCTTGCCTGACTGCTTGTCAATGAAGATGTTCTTCTCCGGGATGTGCAGTTCTCGTAGCGCAATCAGCTGCCGATCTTCGTTCTGGTCACGGGTACTGACCCGGATATAGCCATATAAATTTGCCAACAAATCGCCCCTTTCTGCTAAAAATGATTTTTATGTAAAAAGCCAAAGCATCACTCTGACGCTTTGGCCGTTGCGCTCTATTCTACCATAGCAGAGGGGCTTACGTTCAGGACAGCAGCGCAGGCTGAATCAGCACCGCCGCATTTCTGACCTGATACGTCACGCCGCTGGCTTCTCCCTTTGCCTTTCGGCAACACACCTCCGGGTGCAGCGTAGCAAGGTCGGAAAGCTGTTTCTGCAAGTCAGGATTCAGCGTGAACACGCTGTAAGTCCCGTCCTCGCTGGCGTAGATCATGGTTTCCAGCTTACACATCGTCAACGAGTTCGTCATCTTCGGTTTCCTCAAACATTTCAGGCCCCCAGTCCTCATCACGTTCGATGTCCTGCGCCAGCTTCTCCATCCCGGCATAGCACTCCATCTCGGAACGGACGAAGTAGAACATCTGGTCGTACCAGTCTGCCAGCGTTTCGTCCTCCAGCTTCCGGCAGAAGTCAAGCACCAGCTTGTTCTGGTCGGGGTCAACCGTCAGCCCGGCAATCTCGCACAGCCGCTTGCGGGTCAGTTCCAGATCGGCGCAGCCATAGGTGTAGAGCAGCTTCTTTTCTTCAAACGTCAGTTTCATAGGCGTGTACCTCCGTATCAAAAAAGGGCCTGCCGTGTGCAGACCCGATGTAACGAAAAGACCGCCTTGCAGTCGTGCAGGGCGGTCGGAGATGCGATATTGTATCAGACAAAAATCAGCTCGGTCTTGATGATTTCTTCGGCACGGCTGCGGATGCTGTTCATCCGGCGCACCCATTCCAGTTGGTTATCCTCTTTCAGTGCTTCAGTTACGCCCTCTGCATCCTGCATCTGACGGATGATGAGGGCAAGCTGTTCGTTTGCCTGTTTGTCCAGACTGGCAAGGTAGCTGGCCAACTCACCGGACAGGAGCAGTTGATTGTACCGGATGGGATGCTGCTCCTTCAGGTACCTCTTATGTAAGCGGCCCCACCGCCCGGTGGGGTGCTGCTCTGCCGGGGCTGCTACGGTCAGGTTCGGCAGATAGTAGTCGTTAACAAGGGTGTAGTCCAGACCGTTGGCGTTGTCATGGGTGGATTTTTCAAGTTCGTTCATGCGGATTCTCCTTTCAGTTCATCGGTTGGTTCAAATTGAAGTGCGGTTTTATCGGCAAGCTCTTGTTGAGCCAGCTTTTTCTTTTGGGCATATTGGCGGCAGCGTTCCCGGTTTTTCTGCAAGAGTGCTTCGTACTCCGCTGCTGCCTGCGGGTCAGTTTTAGCAGCTTCTCTCAAAGCCGCTCGTTTTTTCTTGCGGTTTTCTCCAGATGTTTTTTGGTACTTTTTACGCTTGGCTATCTGCTGTTCTGTAATCTTTTTCGCATCGTCGTGGTTGATCTCGATTTGGCTGGGAAAAGTGTCGCCAATGAAGTTGAAATAAATGTCGATTTGCTGCTGACGGTAAACCGTTCTGCCGCCGGATGCCGAATGAATGACAACCTTTTCAACCAGTTCGTACAGCATATCATCGGTCAGAACTTCGCAATCTTTATATTTCCGAATCAGTTTGATAAAGCGTTTCAAATCAACTTTGGTCGTTTCCGTATTATCCAGTTCTTTTTTCAGTTCTGCCATACGGGTTTCACAGCCTGTTTGTTCTTCATCGTACTGTGCCATCAGTCGTTGAAATTGACGCTCCGGAATTTTTCCCATAACGCTGCTTTCATATAGGCTGCGAATCAAAGTATCAAGCTCATCCATTCTCTTTTGCACAGCGAGCAGTTCTTTTTTGAACTCATTGGAAGATTGGTTATTCTGGCTTTCCCATAATGCCCGAAGCTGCTCTGCAAATTCCGCTTCATCCTCAAGAACTTTTTGCGCCATTGCTTTTATTGCCTCCAGAATGGCGGCTTCAATCGTCGAGGTTTTTATAAAATGGGACGTGCAGGAAGTGTACATATTGCGGTACTTGCTGCATTGCCACGAGGAATCCGAATCATATACCACCCCAGAATCCCGGTGTTTTGATTCAGGACTGGAAAAGCTCATCCGGGAGCCGCAGTCAGCACAGAAAACCATACCCGACAGCCGATGTGTATATGTCCCATCCGGCAGTCTTTTCGGGCAACGTTTCCGAAGACGTTGTGCCTTATCCCATGTTTCTTGGTCGATGATAGCTTCATGAGTGTTTTTGAATACGATTCTTTCTTCCGGGGTTGCAGCGCGGCGCTTTTTTAGCTTGAAGTTTTCACGAATACTTTTGCACAGCACCGTATGCCCAAGATACTCCTGACGGTCAAGAACATAGGTCAAGGTGGTCGTATTCCATCGATAGGGGTCGTGGTACGAATGGTGCCGAGCAGATTCAGGATGATACTGTTCTTCATATGCAGACGGGATCAGCACTTTTTCATCCGAAAGAGTCTGGCCAATTTGTGCAAGACTGGCACCGCTGGCTGCCATATCGAAGATTCTACGGACAACGGCAGCGGCTTCTTCGTCCACATAAAGCGTCTGCTTATCACCGGGAATCCGTTTGTACCCGTAGGGAATACTGCCACTGCACCGTTTGCCGTCCTGCATCCGGGACTTGAACACCGCACGAATTTTGTTGCTGGTATCTTTGGCGTACCACTCGTTCATAATGTTCAGAAAGGGCGTAAAGTCGTTGTCTGTTGGATTGGCACTGTCTACATTATTATTGATGGCAATGAACCGAACACCTTTTGATGGAAACTGAATTTCGGTGTAAAATCCAACTTCCAGATAGTTCCGTCCAAAACGGCTCATGTCTTTTACAATGACCGTTGCAATATGCCCAGCTTCGATTTCGGCAATCATTGACTGAAAGCCGGGGCGGTTGAAGTTTGTTCCGCTGTAGCCATCATCAGTAAAATGTTTGATATTGTTGAAACCACTTTTGCGGGCGTAGTCTTCCAGATACTTTTTCTGGTTCAGGATGCTGTTGGATTCACCTTGCAGTTCATCATCTCTGGAAAGCCGTTCATACAGAGCCGTGATTTTTCCTTGGTTGGATTTTGCCATAGTTTCACCTTCTTTGTTTTTTGGTTGGGGTTTGGTTGCTTGATATGTAACAAAGATACGATATTTTTATCCTTTTGTAAACGCATCTTTGTTTTATCCTTGTTCATTATAGCCCTTCGGGTCTGTGACCACATAGGAACTGTGCATCTGCATCAGATTCGGTTTGAGCCAGAAGCGGGTCTTACCGGAACCGGAGCCGCCAATCACCAGCACATTTTTGTTTCTGGCGGTCTTTGGGTCCTTGGGGCGGCTGTTCATTGTCAGGCTCTCCGTTTTCGTCAGAATCACATTGTTCTGGAATACCGGGTCGATGTAGGGTGCAATGTCCTCATGGGTTCCCCAACGGGCGGAACCGTATTCCATGCCGTGCCTGTACTTCTTGGCGTTCTTGCTTTTCAGGTACACAGCCAGCCGCAGGCCGCCGCCGCAGCACAGGCCCACCAGCAGGTCCAGCGGGTGCAGGCTGGGCCACCAGCTGGCCAGCGCCACCGGCAGCGTGGAGAAGAACGAGAGCATTTTTGCCGAAGCGTCCGCACCCACGGCCATCCGCCACGCTTCACCGAAGTTGGTGGAGAAAAGCCCCATCAGGATATACGGCAGATTCAGCAAAATGAGCTTTTTGATGTTCAGCTGCTTTTTCATCGTTCCAGCTCCTTCCGCTTGTTCCGGTCCACGACGGCGTGTTTTACCAGTTCTTTGAACTGGCTCAGCTTTGCCAGCACGGACGGGCGCTCGGATTTCTCAGCCTTCTTGACCTTTTTCCCGGTGTACTCGGTAAAAGCAGCGGTTAGGGCATCCGCGTCCCGACCCTTGAAAAAGATCAGGTACTTGGGTGGGGAGCTGCTGCGGTCCTTCTTCACCGCAT
>ERZ772937.1879-NODE-1879-length-14125-cov-2.772779_pt1 | contig 14125 bp, 16 predicted proteins | sample MGYA00512113_ERZ772937 | MGnify/ENA primary metagenome ERZ772937 (study PRJEB29015, sample SAMEA2737649) | human gut metagenome | biome: human gut; feature: human-associated habitat; material: faeces | place: China | collected 2012 ... | reverse complement strand
CATACAAAGCTTTTCCGGCAAGCTGCTCTATATACGTCAAAACGAAAAAAGGACTGAAGCCGGGAAAATTCTCCCTGACCACAGTCCTTCCGACCTTTCGCACAGTCAGCAAACCAAAACTCTCTCGAGCGGTCACATACATTACTGCTGCTTCTGAGCCAGATACTCGTTAATCACACTTACAAGTTTTTCTACCGGAATTCCGTGAACCATGCAAGCCTCTTCCAGAGACTCCATCTGAGAAGACGGGCATCCGATGCAGTGCATTCCAGCGCCCATTAAAATCTGAGCCATATTCTCATCAACCTGAAGAAGCTCACCAATGAGCATTTCTTTTGAAATCTGCATGATAAATCCTCCTTTCACCTTCGAAATCTGCCGCGGGCAATTTTCTACGATTGTTTCCGGCATAACAGGCATACTGCCCTTATGCCAGCATATCGAGAGTATAATACTTTTTTCGTTTCTTGGCAAGGTGGTTTTGCAAAATCTGCTGGTACAGCCGCATCATGCAGTTACAGTAAACGGGCACTCCATACCCGCGTACAGTAACCATCATGCATTCCTGTATGATATGGTATTTCCAGTTTAGAAAATGCCTGTCCGCATATGGTGACCATCATGAAATACTTTCAGCCGAATGACAGCCGGGTTGATTTTTGTCTGCAAAGGTAAGAATAGACTAACTCGAGTTGTGACTGTCTAACCGCATGTTTACTGGATTTTTGTTCCTCATTAGGTACATTTTTTCACAATTTTCCCCTTGAATAATTTAACCGTTTATTATAGAATGAAAGAAATAAACAAAGGAGGTATTTTGTTATGGCATATGTAATTAACGATAGCTGCGTTAGCTGCGGTACTTGTGCTGGTGAATGTCCGGTAAACGCTATTTCTCAGGGAGATGGACAGTACGTAATCGACGCTGATACTTGCATCAGCTGCGGTACTTGTGCTGGTGTCTGTCCGACAGGCGCAATCAACGAGGGTTGATCACAAACGCAAACCAATACATAAAAGCCGTTGTTCTATTCGAACAGCGGCTTTTTGATTTCTGTGGATTCTGATCCAGAATCCGGATCTTCGCGAAAGGAGTTCTCATTTTTGCTCTCATCAAAGCTTATTCCCATTTCTCCCAAACTTTCTCTTTCTGAAGATCGACGGCAAAAACGGCGCTTTCGCCGCCGCAGCTTCCGCCCTCCCTTTATTCTCCTTCTGATAAAGCCGGATCGTCTCATCCAGCTGCCGGAACCGCTCTTCGTCCCGCTCATCTGCCACCCGCATCAGGTAATCGATCTCCTTTAACACTTTATCGTTCACCATCCGGCTGATATCCTGGCTCAGCTTCTCGTTGTTCTCCTCGATGGCCTGTCCGATCATCTGGGTAAGAAACTCCCTGAACTGCTCCGCTTTTTCCCGGTTCATGAGTTCCGCGGCTTCCCCCGGATCCAGCTTTTCCAGATCTCTCTTCTCCTGCTCCGTACATTCCTTCAATGCCGTCATAACATCCTCCTCAAGAACATCCGTGGGCGCCACCGATTCCCCCTCCGCGTCCAGCGTTTTCGCCAGCGCTGTCTTGATCGCCTTTAACTGATACCCCTTTTCCTTCAATTCCTTGATCTGTTTAAAAAGACGGATATGAAAATCCGTATAATACCGATGTCCCATCTCGTTGCGAGGAATGTTCATCTCCAGTTCCTCCTCCCAGTACCGAAGTACATGAGATTCCACATCAACCTTTTTCGAGGCATCGGAGATCAGATAATGTGTTTCTGACATGGTCGTCCTCTTCCTTTCACATGATTTTCGTCACAGTTCGAAATTTCTGCCATGAACCGCAACGATTGTTCGACTCTGTTTGATCCAGTTTCTCAGCATGTCCACAGACTGCCGCATGCCTGCAAAACCGTTATCAGATTGCTAATAATATATGTGAAGCCATGTCCCAATATGACAAAAACGCCCGCTTCCGATGAAATTCCTTCAAATTCCATTCGAAAGCAGGCGCTTGACCATGCATTTACTGCTGCTCCTTCGCAATATTCACAAACCGGGTCAGTTCCGGTTTCCAGCCAAGATATACGGTTCCGATCGGGCCGTTACGCTGTTTCGCGATAATAACCTCCGCCGTGTTCGGGTTATCCGTATCCTTATTATAATAATCGTCACGGTACAGGAACATCACAACGTCGGCATCCTGCTCGATGGCTCCGGACTCTCGAAGATCCGAAAGCATCGGTCTGTGATCCGTTCTTGTCTCACAGGCACGGGAAAGCTGGGACAGGGCGATCACCGGGACGCTCAACTCCCTCGCGATGGCCTTTAAAGATCTTGAGATCTCAGAGATCTCCTGCTGACGGTTGTCTCCGTTCTTTCCGCTGCCCGACATTAACTGCAGATAGTCGATCATAACGAGGTCGAGACCATGTTCCAGCTTAACCTTCCGGCATTTGGAACGAAGTTCCATGATGGAAATACCCGGCGTATCGTCAATTACAAGCTTGGAGCTTCCGATCGTACCGATTCCTTCCACGACAGCGTCCCAGTCCGCATCCGTCAGGGTACCGGTACGGAGCTTCTGGGAATCCACGTTGGACTCCATGGACAGCATACGGTTTACCAGCTGCTCCTTCGACATCTCCAGACTGAAGATCAGGCAGGTCTTCTGTCTCCGGACCGCGATATAGTCCGTAATATTTAACACGAACGCCGTCTTACCCATAGACGGGCGGGCAGCGATCAGGATCAGATCCGAAGGCTGGAGGCCGGACATCCGGTAATCGAGATCGATAAATCCGGTAGGGAGACCCGTCACCGTGGATTTTGAGCGGGTCGCCTGCTCGATCTTATCAAGGACGTTCAGCGCGACCTGACGGATCGGCACGAAATCGCCGGAAGCGCGGCTTTCCAACAGGTTGAAGATCTGCTTTTCCGTGTCAGCCAGGATCACTTCCAGACTGTCCTTTCCGGAATAACAGTTGTTGGCGATCTCCTCGTTGATCCTGATCAGTCGGCGGAGAACCGCCTTTTCATGGACGATCGTGGCATAGGAGCGCACATTCGCGGAAGTCGGAACCGTTGCCAGGATATCGCGGACAAAATCCAGACTGCACACCTCCGGCGGGACATCCTTTTCCTTCAGCCTGTCCTGAAGCGTGACCAGATCCACCGGTTTTCCCTCATTGAACAGCTCCACCATCGTATCAAACATGATCCCGTACTGACGCTGATAAAAGTCGTCCGCGACCACGATCTCCGATGCCGCGATGATCGCATCCCTGTCCATCAGCATGGAACCGATCACCGACTGCTCCGCCTCAACGCTGTGCGGCAAAACCCTTTTTACTAACGCTTCTTCCATCTGTCCGATTTCCTCTCTGTACGTCTCTGTCTATAACTTCGCACGGCTTCTGCATATATTTCTGCAGAAGCCGTTTTCTTTCTTATTTGCAGGCCGGAACCTCTACCTGGTTTCCTGCCCTGAATTTAAACTGCTGCTGTCCGCGTATTGCACACGCGGCAGACATTCAGTCTTTACGCCTCAACGACCTTCACGCTGAGTCTTGCTGTTACTTCCTTGTGGAGCTTGATCGGAACCTCAAAGCTTCCGATGCTCTTGATCGGCTCCGGCAGAACCATCTTTTTCTTGTCGATATCAAGCTTTAACTGGTCCTTCGCCGCCTTCGCGATCTCCTTTGTGGAGACGGAACCGAACGCGCGTCCGCCCTCGCCGGCTTTGATCGAAACGGTTACGGACATCTTATCGATCTCCTCCGCAAGCTTCTTAGCCTCCGCAAGCTGCTCTGCCGCAACCTTCTCCGCGTTTGCTTTCTGGAGCTTTAAATCGTTTAAGTTCTTGGATGTCGCCTCAACACCAAGCTTTTTCGGAAGGATAAAGTTTCTCGCATATCCGTCATTTACCTTTACGACCTGGCCCTTTTTTCCAAGTGCCTTTACATCCTCTAATAATACAACTTCCATCTTAAATTTCTCCTTTCTCCAGCATCATATCAATGACGCCTTTCACCTTCTCCTTGGCCTCCTCAACGGTAGCGCCCGGGAGCTGTGCGCCTGCGATCGTTCTGTGTCCGCCTCCGCCCAGCTTTTCCATCATGACCTGGACATTGACTTCGTCGATCGATCTCGCGCTGATATAGATCTTGCCTTCATATGGGGTAAGAACGACAGATGCCTTCATTCCCACAATGTCAAGAAGCTCGTTTGCAGCCTGTGCGCCTACTACTGTCGGGCTCTCCACGCCCTCTGACGGGCACACGCTGATGGCAAAGCATTTCTTATAGACCTCTGCCTGACGGACTGCCTCGGCTCTCGCCTTGTAGTCCTCCATACTGTCACGGAACAACTTCCGTACTCTCGTCACGTCCGCTCCGTTTCTTCTAAGGAACGCCGCCGCCTCAAAGGTGCGGACGCCCGCCTGATTTGTAAAGTTGTTCGTATCGATCACGATTCCCGCGTACATAGCGTCCGCCTCCGGGGATTTGATCCGGATACTGTCAGCAACATACTGTAAAATCTCCGCAACCAGCTCACAGGCGGATGACGCGTAAGGCTCTACATAGGACAGAGTCGCGTTTGTGATGATCTCGCTGGACTGACGGTGGTGATCGATGACAACGATCGTCTTCACGAGTTTTAAAAGGTCCGGTTCTTCTGTGATACTCGGGCGGTTGACGTCAACAACGACAAGCGCCGTATTGTTATCCACGATATCCGCGGCCTCACTTCCCGTGAGGAACAGGTCCTTCGGATAATCGCCGGTCTCAAAGCGTTCCATCATCGGACGCACCGAGGAGGTCACTTCATTGATCACGATATGTGCTTTTTTGTTCAGGGCAGACGCGATCCGGTACATTCCGATCGCCGCGCCGAAGCAGTCGATATCTCCGATCTTATGTCCCATGATCAGAAGGCAGTCCTTTGTCTCAAGAAGCTCCCTGAGGGCATGGGCTTTGACGCGGGCCTTGACACGGGTCGTTTTCTCTAACTGCTGGGCCTTTCCGCCGTAATACTGGATCTTCTGGCCGCATTTTACTACCGCCTGATCACCGCCGCGGCCGAGGGCCATATCGATCGCTGTACGGGCATAATCATAGTTCTGGCTGTAGGTATCGCCGTTCATTCCGATACCGATACTTAAGGTCACCGCCATCTCGTTTCCGATATTGACGGTCTTTACCTCCTCAAGCAGTCCAAACCGCTCTTTTTCCAGACGCGGCATATAGCACTGCTTGATCGCAAAGAAATATTTGTCCTTCTCCAGCTTCTTTACGATACCGTTGACCGCCGAAATGTACTTGTTGATCTTTCGATCGATCAGGGCCGTTAAGAGCGATCTGCGGACTTCCTCGACGCTCTCCAACGCCTCATCATAGTTGTCCAGATAGATCAGGCCCGCGACCATCTTCTGGTCTGTGATCGCCTGCTTGTAGTTGTAGAGCTCTGTCTCATCATAGAGATATACCGCAAGGATCTGCTGCTCCGTCTGCTTCTCCGGGATTCCGGAGGCAAGTTCATCCGGGCGGATCGTCACGCGTTTCATACTCACGCGGTATTTCGATTCCCCATAGATCACATGGACTTCCATCGCATTTTCCATCTTCTCGAGGGATTCCACTGTGATCTCCTTGAAGAGCATTGTCAGGCTTTTCCCTGCGCTCTTCTCTTCTTTGGTCACCGCCTCAAAGGCGCGGTTCATCCAAAGGATCTTACCCTCCGTGTCCGCGATCGCGTAGGGCAGCTCCAGGGACGCCAGAAGCTGTTTCTGACTCCAGCTGTACGCCGACGCAAAGGACACCAGACTGCCGAGAGCCCGCTTCTTTCCGTACATATACAGGGTTCCGGCACACGCCGCGTAGATCACCGTAAATGCAAGCATCACGAATCCCGCCTTGCGTGAGATCAGGTTGACCGCAGCTCCCGCAAGGATTACCAGCGCCGTTAAAAATACCGGCCACTGAAGGTAAAGCTGCAGAATATGGCTGACCTTTTTATCATCTTTCATTCTTATCTCCTATCCGCCGCCCGGTAAAATGGGCATAGCAAGACCATAAAAAGAATGTGCCTTGACACATTCTCGCGCCGAGCGCAGTCGCTTGCGATAGACTCTTCTTGCGCGAGTGTGCATTTGACACGTTAGTGCCTTTTTATGCATGGAGAAATTCAGGCAGAATTTCTCCATGTATCAGAACCGACTTTGGGGATAGTATACCATAGATACAGGCATTTGTCCATGATCCGCTTGGGGCGGACATTGCACTACGGTCTATGAAATTCCTGACGTGTATAGCAGTGGCACGGCTTCTAAAACCACCAGTAGCGTAAAATAGACTTTATAGATCAAAGAAATTGTGATAGAATAATATAGGTGCCACCATAACGGTAGGCGGTTTGGCCCTCTTCGCAGAGGGCATGTGTGACCCTCTGATACATAGTGAGAGGAGGGTGATGCCATATGGAAATCTTAGGTATTGTACTTGCAATCCTGAGCTTCGGAGCAACTTGCTTCAAGGCAGGATATTCACTTGGCAGAGACATCGAAAAAAACGCAAAAAAATAACCGCCCAGTCCTCGCAAAACTAGCGGTTATTTTTTAATCCATATTTTCGAGGGCCAAGCCGTCTATCGGTGGCACTTCTCTTATCTATAATATAACATCTCTTCTTTAAATATTCAAGAGGTCTTTCTGCGATTTTCCTGTAACACTTTTCCATGCTATTTCCGTTAAAATCTTGGATATTTTCAAAATCAGTTGATAAGAGGACGGGATTTGAGTATAATATAAATGAACCAGAAAGGTTTCCGTGTGGCGACACATGAAAGCTGTACTCCGGCTGGGGAGGGTAATTACCAGCACTTTATGATACTCGGCAAGGCATCGAGGCTGACAGCCAGCATAAAAAAGGCGTCGGATAACTTTTGTTGTCCGGCGTTTTTGTTACCCAAATACCGTTGATAGGAAAAATCTAATGAGGAAAAAGATCGATAAGAAAGAGATTGCAAAAGAAATTTGTAAAGCCGCAAAGTTATACAAAACCTCTTTCCTGCAGGAAGTTCGCATTTGTGTTTAATGAAAAAAATAAAGTTATAAGGCAACTATCAATCAATACTTTACGAAAGGATTTTCATTTATGAAAGCAACCGTACTCAGCGACAACATCCCCGCCGAAAATCTCGGCTGTGAATGGGGATTATCAATTTTTATTGAATATCATGGGAAACATATCCTTCTCGATGCCGGGGCATCCGGGCTTTTTCTGAAGAATGCTGATGTGCTTGGACTGAACATGAAAGACGTGGATTTCGGAGTTCTCTCCCACGCGCACTACGACCATGCAGACGGAATCCCGGAATTTTTCAGGGTAAATTCGTTTGCACCGTTCTATTTTAGGGAAACTACCGGAGAAAACTGCTGCAAAGGTGTCTGGAATTACAAGAAATACATCGGTATTCCAAAGGGCATGTTAAAAAAGTATCCGGACCGGATCAAGCTCGTCTCCGGGGACTTTTCCCCATGTGACGGGGTTTATCTGATTCCGCATAAGACTCCGGGACTGGAGAAAAAAGGAATCCGGGAGCACATGTACCTGAAGGAAAAACGGCGCTGGAGACCGGATTCCTTCTCCCATGAGCAAAGTCTTGTCTTCGACACACCGGACGGTCTTGTGATCTTCAACAGCTGTTCCCACGGCGGCGCCGATACCATTATCCGTGAGGTCACCGCGACTTTCCCGGATAAAAAAGTAAAAGCCCTGATCGGCGGCTTCCACCTCTACAATAAGACCGACGCAGAGATCCTTGCCCTCGCCGAAGGGATCCGCTCCACCGGTATTTCTGAAATCTACACCGGCCACTGCACCGGAGATCATGCCTTTGATCTCCTGCGAGAGACGTTAGGAGAATCCGTTCACAAGCTGCATGCGGGGCTTGTGATGGAGTTTTAGTATGTCCCGGTCTGCAAATGCAATGCAAGCGCTAACCTTTCAATCACGGATTGAACAAGGAAATCGAACCGAAGAACTTGTAAGTAAAAACGGCACTGTTTAAAACGGTGCCGTTTTTGCTTGTCTTGTCGTTTCAATAAATTCTATTTCTGTAGCTGCTCCAATGCCAATCCGATCAGCCTATCCGCTTGATCTGCCATGAATAGTGGAATATTCAACACATCATCATCCAGTTTCAGATTGTCCAATGAGAAACGGATGCGAAGCTTAACCTTATCAGGGAACAGTTCCTTGAACTTCTTCATACTCTTGCTGGTTGTGTTGGCTTCGGATTTGACCTCCACGGGGAAGATGTCGTTCTCCCGCTGAATGAGGAAATCCACCTCGTAAGGTGGGTTGTTCTGGCTCCAATAACGGGGCATGACTTCAAACTGAGTAATTAAAGTCTGCAACACAAAGTTTTCGGTTAATGCGCCTTTGAATTCAGTAAAAAGGCGGTTCCCTTCGCCAAAGGCAGTGGGGGCCAACTGTGCCAGACGGCGGAGCAGTCCCACATCTACCAAATAAATCTTGAAAGCAGACAAGTCATCGTAAGCTGCAATCGGCAGGCCGGGAGCTGAGCTGCGATAAATTTTATGCACCAGACGGGCATCCACCAGCCATTGCAAAGCATCCTCGTACTCACGGGCCCGTGCGCCTTCCTTGACCACCTTATAGATAAACTTCTTGTTCTCCCTAGCCAGTTGAGAAGGAACAGACTTCCAAATCATTGAGATTTTCGGGAACTCGCTGAGATTAGGATGTTTTGCAAAATCACGCTCATAGGCTCCGATGATTCCGGACAATGCTTCCTGCATGGCAGAAACATCCCGTGCCTCCGTCCACATCAATACCGACTCCGGCATACCACCGGTGACATAGTACATCTTCAGCTTCTCATACAGCGGATTAAAGAAGGCGTCAGGAATAGGTTCAAGGGTATCCACCTGTTCCAGATACTGCGCCAGATTTTCATCACCGTTGGCAAGTAGAAACTCAGCGAAGGTCATTGGGTCAATCTGCATGAAGTTGACCTTGCCTACCGGAAAAGAGGAAGGCTTCGCCAGGGCGATACCTAACAGAGAACCGGCGCAGGCAACATGGTACTGCGGTGCATTCTCACAAAAATATTTCATGGAGTTAATGACTTTCGGGCAGTCCTGTACCTCGTCAAAGATGATGAGGGTCTTTTCTGGCAATATCTTTTGACCGCTTGCCAGCATAAGGTTTTGCAGAATCCGGTCCACATCCCTGGTTGTTTCAAAAAATTGTTTATATTCTTCGTTTTCGTCGAAGTTAAAGTAGGCTGTATTTTCATAACAGCGTCTGCCGAACTCTTTCAGAATCCAAGTCTTACCCACCTGACGTACGCCCTTCAAGATTAAAGGCTTGCGGTAGGGAGAATTCTTCCAATCCAGCAACTTTTTTAAGATAAATCGTTCCATAGAATCACTCCTCACATTTTTATTGGAGTTTTATGCTTTATAATCACACTTTTATTATATGTGAAATTCATGAAAATCGCAAGCACAATCACATAATTATTTAATTTTAATGCCATACAATCACACTTTTATATAAAATAATGAAGAATAGTTTCTATAAAAATAGCCATAGCCTTCGGCAGGATTGCTTATGATGCGCAAAAGAAGTATGTCATGCTTTGCATGATGCGCATATCGCAGCAAGAATGCTTCGGCATTCTTGAATACATCTTATCATTTCTTTTCCATTCCGGATAGGGAAGGAAAAAATCAGTAACACTATAATTTATTCTAACCTCCCGCAGAACAGAGCCCTGTCCTGACAAAAACAAACTCCGCACAGTTTCCCGTGCGGAGCTCTTGTACTACCCGTTTCAATTGTTGTTCTCTACCCGATCAGGCTCATTAAGTATCCTACAAATGCGCCGCCCGGTGTTCCAATAATATTGCCGAGGAGAGCCATCAGGATACCGATCGGAACCAGTGCGCTGCTGTATGCACCTGCAAGTACCGGTGCTGTCGCAGTTCCTCCGACATTCGCCAGAGAAGCAACCGCACAGGTAAAGATATCCAGTCGGATCAGCTTTGCAAGGATTACCATAACCGCTATATGGATCAGCAGGATCAGGAATCCGGCAGCCAGCCATACCGGTGCATTTCCCATAGCAGAAATATCTGCTCTGGAAGCGATCATTGCGATGACAATGTAAAGCATGATATTGGAAACTTCTTCCGTTCCCTTAATCTTTCCAAAAGGAGTCATTGCTACGATCAGACCTACAGCTGTTACAAGAAGAACTGTCCAGGTTGCCTTATCAAAAACAGGAAGAACAGACGCAACCATAACACCGGCATCCTTGGACAGAGAGGATATAAAGAAGGATACGCCGATTAAAAGAAGCATGTTTTTCCAGGTAAGAGGTCTCTTGTCCTCCCTTGCCTCTTTTTCCAGAGATGCTCCTACTTCATCGATCAGACGTACATCTGCCTTTGTCCAGGAGTTGAATTCCTTAGAGAAGTTGATCACCCACAGAAGGAACATAACATAGATTACTGCACAAACCGAATCCATTACCAGCGAATATGCCAGACTTTCTTCACTTACATCCAGAATTGCCTGAATCGCCAGCATATTACTGCCGCCGCCTAACCAGCTTCCGCACAGTGCTGCAAGTGCTTTCCAGCTTTCCGGGCCCAGTAATTTATGGAAAATGCCATAGCTTACTACAAAACCAACACCGATTGAAATACTCGCTGAGAAGAAACCGATCAGCATTTTCGGTCCTAATTTAATGATCTTTTTCAGATCACAACGCAGCAGCATTAAAAACAGCATCGCGTAGAGTAATGGATTTTTAATTGCTACATAAACGGCTGACGTATCCTGCAAATCCCATACTTTCATAGTGCATAAAAGCATCATGCCTAAATAGATCAGAACGATCGGCGGTGCAAATTTAAAAAAGGTCTGTGCGCCTTTTCCCCGCAGGTACACGGGAAGATTGACCAGAATTGCTGCTAACAGCATTAAAGTGGCCAGATAGATAAATCCATCATGAATCATTTGAAATGCTCCATTCCGCCACCGGATATCGGTGGGCTTTATTTTCTTATTCAGAACAAGTCAAAACGGGCGGTTGAAATTTTCAGCTCCCCCTTCCTTCTCCTTTTCGATACCTTTTCACGAACCGCAGGGCAATGCGGGAATGGCATAAGCAGTGTACTGTTTCTCCTTAAAACTTCCGCAGAAGGCTAAAAAAAGGGTCCAGAATAATGTTCTGGACCTTTCAATGACTTCTCAAATAGTGTACTGCCCTTCCACATTGCTGTTTCTTTTTTTGACTTTTCCTCTACGTAGTATAAAGGGTGTCAGCAAAAAAGTCAATTTTCAGACATAAATATCCTTAAATATCTTTTGATGCAATTTTCATGCAGTTCCTTATTGCAGCTTCTCATATTTTTCCAGCTTTCAGGAAAAACAAATTTCTTTTTCTTATTTCGATTTAATGTCAATACCTGTCATAACTACATCTGTTCAGCGCGATCTTCGCGCGGGTGCACATCATCGACATGTAGTGCCTTTTTGTGTAACAGGAAATTCTCTGCTACGCCAAAAAAGGATCCCACATGATCTCTCATATGGAATCCTCGAATGATGCTTCAAATTAATTAGATAAAACCTTACTTTATCAGTGAAAATCCTTATTCTAAGGAATTATTCACATGTGTACGGCATAAGAGCGATATGACGTGCTCTCTTGATAGCTACTGTTAAAGCTCTCTGGTGCTTTGCGCAGTTGCCTGTGATTCTTCTCGGGAGGATTTTTCCTCTCTCGGATACGTATCTCTTTAACTTGTTTACGTCCTTGTAATCGATCTCGCCGTTCTTATCGCCGCAGAATACGCAAACTTTTTTTCTTCTATGCATGCCGCCTCTTCTTACTCTGGAAGAATCGGACTTGTCACCTTTATTGAATGCCATTTTAAATTACCTCCTGTTAGTTTCGTTGTCTGTAACCGTCCAACGCTTGTCCGGTCACGTGCAAACTCAGTCTACTCACAGCGAATTAGGAGTAACGCACTGTATTGTCTCAGACTGGTATTTAGTTGAATGGAAGTCCTTCGTCCTCGACTCCATCCGGGATATTCATAAATCCGTCGCCGATGGCACTGGACGGAGCAGGTCTTGTCCCCTGCTGGTAGCCGCCGCGGTTTCCGCCGCCGTAGCTGTTGCCGCCGCCAAAGCCGCTGTTATCGCCGCCCTGACCCTTGCTGTCAGCGAATTCCTGGTCATCTACAATAATATCTGTTGTATAGACCTTCTGGCCATCCTTATTTACATAGCTTCCGGTCTGGATTCTTCCGGAAACCAGTACACGCATGCCCTGACGGAAATATTTCTCCGCAAATTCACCGGCACGATCAAAAGCTACGATGTTGATAAAATCGGCCGTCTGACCCTGATCGCCGTCCTGGCTTCTTCTGCCTCTTCTGTCAACTGCAAGCGTATATCTTGCGATTGCCATGGAGCGCTCGCCCTGGGAATAGCGTACTTCCGGATCTCTGGTTAATCTACCCATAAGGATAACTCTGTTCATATTCTCACTCTTTCTTTATTAAGCGTCCTGTCTTACGCAAAGATAGCGAACAACCGGCTCCATAATACGGATGTGAGCCTCAACCTCGTTCGGGCAGTTTGCCTCACCCTCGAAGTGGATGAAGTAGTAGAATCCCTCTTTGCTCTTCTGGATCTCGTATGCAAGTCTCTTCTTGCCCCATTCGTCCACATCAACGATATTGCCGCCGAAACGTGTGATATAGCCTTTCACTTTCTCAAGTGCGGCTGCTCTCTCGTCATCTTCAAGTTTTGCGCTAAGAACAACTGCTAACTCGTATTTGTTCATAGTTTCATAAACCTCCTTCTGGTCTTCCGGCCCCCGATTTTCAGTATCAGGAGCAAGGATTTTTTACATGTCACAGGTAATAATCTTAGCAAAAAAGAGCAGGAAATGCAAGCACTTTTTGCCTGATTTCCTGCTCTTTTTATACTTTTTTCATTTCCTACCGTCTTTCACACCGGCGGGAAATCCTGCGCCGGTCGAAATTTGGTGATCCGGCCTGTTTTTCAGAAGTTTTATCTGAAATTACGCCGTTTTTCTCGAAAAGATCCCTTTTACTTTATCGATATACGGCTTCGTCCACGGAATATTTCCAAGCAGGACGAATAATGTACAAATCGAAAGAACGATCGTGATCGGATGTCCGAACATCGCCATAAACGGGTTGTCGGAGGACGATGCCAGGGACACGGCCTGACGGAAGTTGGAATCCATCATCTGCCCCAATACCATGGCCAGGATCAGCGGTGCCACCGGATAATCAAACCGGCGCATCAAAAAGCCGATCAGACCAAACAGGAACATCAGCGCCACGTCAAACAGTCTGTTATTGCAGGAAAACGAACCAATCACACAAAGGCTGGTTACCACCGGAATCATAACATTCTTCGGAATGGTGATGACACGGCTGATATGCGGTGCCACTAAAAGGCCCAGAAGAAGCAGTGCAAAGCAGGCAATGATGCCGGCCACCAGAATGGCGTCGAAGGCTTCCGGGTTCTTCCGGATAAACATCGGCCCCGGCTGCAGGCCGTGTACATAAAACACAGAAAGGATGATCGCCGTAACCGCATCCCCCGGAACCGCCAGAGTCAGCATCGGGATCAGGGCACCTCCGATGCAGGCATTGTTGGAAGACTCACTGGCCATGATGCCTTCCACTGCACCTTCGCCAAAGGGCACTTCCGGATTCTTCACGATACGCTTTGCCTCATTGTAGGCAATGAAGGATGCCACCGGGCCGCCTGCGCCTGGCAGGGCACCCACCAGCATACCAATGGTGGAAGTATAAAGAGACAGCTTCCAGTGCTTTAACACCTCTTTTAAGCTGACCTTTGTTTTTTCCATGGTCAGGATATTCTGCTCCTGGCCCAGACTGTATACAACACTCAGCACTTCCGCGAAGCCAAAGAAACCTACCAGCGCCGGAACCGTGCTGATACCGCCTGCCAGATTCTGAATGCCAAAGGTCAGGCGCTTGGTTCCCATCAGCGGATCCAGGCCGATCATGCTGATGACCAGA
>ERZ772937.1872-NODE-1872-length-14141-cov-3.141204_pt1 | contig 14141 bp, 12 predicted proteins | sample MGYA00512113_ERZ772937 | MGnify/ENA primary metagenome ERZ772937 (study PRJEB29015, sample SAMEA2737649) | human gut metagenome | biome: human gut; feature: human-associated habitat; material: faeces | place: China | collected 2012 ... | reverse complement strand
AACCGCTGTTGCACAGCGCCGAATGGCTGGCAAAAATCTGCTTTGCCGCACGCGGATACAGATAGCGGATGAAGTCGATGCCGTGGATGGCGACCCATGGAATGAGGCCGCCGTGCAGCGCACGCTCGCGGAAGAACGGGGCGCGCTGCCCCAGACGGTAGGACTTGCGGGCGGAGAGCAGGCGGATGTCGCCGATGGCGCCCTCGTCGATCAGGCACTTTGCCGTGTAGAACCACGGGTCATAACGCGCCGTCTGCATTGCCCACAGCACCGCAGAGGACTGCGACGCAGCCTGTTCGATGCGCTTTAATCCCTCAAGGGTGAGAGAAAGCGGCTTGTCGCAGTAGACGTGAATGCCGTGAGTAAGTGCGTACAGCGTCATTTCCTCGTGGTCGCAGAACAGACCGTCCACAACGAGCACATCGGGCCGCACCGCTTCCGTCATGGTGCGGTAGTCCGGGTACTCGCGCGGATGCAGACCGAGCTTTGCGAAATCCTCCAGCACCTCGGTCATAGGCTCGCCGTCCCACGCGCGGCAGAAACCGGCGATTTCAACCTGCGGCAGTCGGGGCAGCGCACGGGTGACCGTGGCCGCGTGGCCGGAGTTGCCGATGATACAGACGCGAATCATTTCTGTTCCTCCTTTTCGCAGTACGGGCGGCCGAATGCGGTGTATCCCTTAAGTGGGATGTCGCTCGGCTGCTGCGCCCAGTCGAAGCCGAGCTCGGACGGCAGCTTCGACTGCTCGAAGCACTGCCATGCTTCGTCCGCCAGACCGGGCATGAATACGCCGGGCTCCGGCTCGGTCACGCGCTGCATTCTGTCCTCGGGCAGGGGGGCGACCCTGCCGTACTCGACGATGGCGTTGCATACGGTCAGTTGCGGCAGAATGGTCTGCGCGGTGCAGGCGACCGCCTTTTCCGGGTCGGCCGTGGCCGCAATCATCGAGCGGATCTTCTCGGCAACATGATATTCGCCGAGTGCCGCGCCGTAGTTCTTAGTGGTGCCGTCACGGAAGGTCGCGATGATTTCGGCGCTGTCGTCGTTGCCCGAGGCGGTGACAACAGCGTTTTCGAACTCATAGCGCAGGACGGGGTCGATGTTCCTGTCGCCCGAGTGCGTGACCGCAAGATAGAACTGACAGCCGTCCGCAAACGAACCGCGCAGGAATGCGGTGTCAAAGGTCTGGATGCCCTTGCCGTTATACAGCTCGGCGGAAAGGGAGACCGGCATCTGTGCGCTCGTCATATCCTCGCCCAGAACGAAGCAGGTGTTGTGCAGATAGTGTGCGGTGGCGTTGGTGATGATGGAGTCCAGAACGAGGTTGCCGTTCCGGTCGCGCAGGCGGCCCTTCCACGGCGAGTTATAGTAGCTGTCGTAGCGCTGCCACGAAACATAGGACTTGAGCATCAGCGGCTTGCCGGGCAGACCGCTGAGAATGTCGCGCTTAAGTTCCTGAATGGGCCGGCAGAACGACATCTGGAAGCCGACGCCGAGCTTGACGCCGGCCTTTCGTGCCGCCTCGTCGATCTCGTGCGCGTCCTGAAGGATGGGGGCGAGCGGCTTTTCGCACAGCACGTTGGAGCCGTGCGCGAAGGCGGTCAGGCACTGCTGCTTGTGCAGATGGATTGGGCTGGCGATGAGCAGCAGCTCACAGGAATTTTCTGCGTAAAATTCCTCCAGATCGCGGAACAGCGGTACGCCCGCTTCGCGCAACTTTTCTGCGCGCGGTGCTTTTTCGTAAAACGGGTCGATGGCGGCAACGAGCTCGTAGCTCTCCGGATCGACGAAGCGCTCCATCAGGCCGAGGCAGTAATCGCCGTAGCCGCCGATGCCGGATATCGCCATTTTCACTTTCTTCATTGTTCTTCCTACTTCCTGCGCCGCCGGTTGCCGCGGCTTGTTATCGTCTGCTATTGTACGCCGGGACAGCATACTGTGGTCGGCGGCACTTGCGTGATAATATGTAAAACTTGTTATGTTCGCTGACGCTCGCGGTAGCGGAGCGGCGTCAGACCGCTTTCCTTGCGGAAGGTGCGGATAAAATTATTCACATCGGAATAGCCTGAGCGGAGCGCGACCTCGGACACAGGCAGGTCGGTCGAGGCCAGAAGGTCTTTCGCGCAGGCAATGCGGCACAGCACGAGATACTGCTTGGGACTGTATCCGGTGGCCGCCTTGAAGCAGTGGGACAGATGGCAGGCGGTCATGTAGACCTTTCCGGCGAGATCGGTGATGGAAACCGGCTCGGTGAAGTGGTTTTCGATGTAATTCTGCACCGCGAGCACCGAACCCGGAATCGCTTTTTCGGTCAATCCGGCGGTCGGATCGGAGCGATGCAGCAAAATAAGCAGCTCGGTGATGAGGCTCATCTGCATGAGCTCGGCATAATCGGCGGGGTTGCTGTACTCTTCGAGCAGGCGGTCAAACAGCACGGTGAAACGCTCCATGAACGGCGTGATGTCAAACCGGTGCGAAAAATCCGCGCCCCGGTTGCGGAGCGGCGCGAGCAGACGGCGCTCGGTGATGAGCTGTTCGACGCGGGAGGCGTCAATAATCGCATACCAGCGTTTATATTCTGCCGAACGGGACTCGAGCTCGTGTTCCTCGAAACGGCCGATGACAAAAACCGAGCCGGAAGAGCCATCGTATATCTTCCCGTTGATATTGATGCGGATAGTTCCTTTTTTGACAAATAAAAGCTCGTATGCGTTGTGAAAATGTATGCGTACCTGATAAGCAGACTGCTTATGCGAGCATTCGTGTATCAGTGCAGGTGAATTCATGGGTATCGTACCTCGCTTTCGTGCAGCACAAGTTTTACATATTATAACGCTTCTTTGTATGACTGCGCAAGATAAATATGCGATACCATAGGAACAGTTGAAATTTGAATACAAGGGGAATGCAACCGATGGAACACAAAAGATTTCATTACAAGTCGCTGGACGAACTCAAGCAGGAGCTCGACCTTGTCGGCGTGCGGCTTCCGCTGTCTGAAGACCTGAGCGCCCTTCAGCGCGAGGTTAAGATCGGCAGCAAACCCGCCGCGAACAGCATCGCCATCCAGCCGATGGAGGGCTGCGACGGCACGGCGGACGGCCGTCCGGCAGAGCTGACGCTGCGCCGCTATGACCGCTTCGCTCGTTCGGGCGCAGGTCTTATCTGGGCGGAGGCAGTCGCCATCACGCCGGAGGGCCGCGCCAATCCGCGCCAGCTGTGGCTGACCCGGGACAATCTGGACGAATATAAAAAATTTGTTGCCGGCATCAAGGAGGCCTGCATGCGCGAGAACGGCTTCGAGCCGGTCGTCATCATGCAGGCGACCCATTCCGGCCGCTACTCCAAGCCGGAAGGCGTCCCGGCGCCGCTTATTGCGTACAATAATCCGATTTTTGAGGGTGATAAGCCGATTGCGGCGGAGCGCATCCTGTCGGACGATTACCTGTACGGCCTCATCGACAAGTTTGGCGCGTCTGCTTCTCTTGCGGAGCAGGCAGGCTTCGACGGCGTGGACATCAAGTGCTGCCACCGTTACCTGAACAGCGAGCTGCTTTCCGCGTACACCCGCAAGGGCGACTTCGGCGGTTCGCTCGAAAACCGCACCCGTCTGCTACGCCGCGGCGTTGCTGCCGCACAGGCCGCGACCGGCAGCGATTTCATCGTTACCTCGCGCCTCAACGTATACGACGGCTTCGCTTATCCGTACGGCTGGGGCGTGCGCGAGGGCGAAGGCACCGAGGTCGATCTGACCGAGCCGCTCGAACTCGTCCGCGTGCTGCATCAGGAGATGGGCATGAAGCTGCTCGATGTCACCATCGGCAACCCGTACTTCAATCCGCACGTGAACCGCCCGTATGACGGCGGCCCGTATGTGCCGTCCGAGCATCCGCTGGAGGGCGTTGCGCGCATGGCGCACTGTGTCGCTGAAATTCAGCGGGCAAATCCGGAACTCAAGGTCATTTCGTCCGGACTGAGCTATCTGCGGCAGTTCTCGGCGAACCTCGCGGCAGGCGAACTGGAAAACGGCGTCTGCTCGATTGCAGGTTTCGGACGCGAAGCCTTCGCTTACCCGGATTTTCCGCAGGACATCTTCAAAAAGGGCGCAATGGAGCCGAACAAGTGCTGCATCGCGTGCGGCAAGTGCACCGAGCTCATGCGTGCAGGCTCGACGGCCGGCTGCGTGATCCGCGACGAGGTTTATCTGCCGATTTACCGCCGCGATGTGCAGGACAAGAAATAACAGGGAGGAACGCTGCATGAAAAAAATCGCACTGGTTACCGGTTCCCGCCGGGGAATCGGCCTGGGAATTGCGCGGGCGCTCGGTCAGGAGGGTTACTTTGTCGCGCTCTCCGCCACCACACCGTCCGACGAGGAAGTGACCGCAAAGCTGGCAGGCGAGGGCATCGACTGCACCTATATTTCCTGCGATATTTCCCGAACCGAAGACCGCGCCCGTCTGCTCGACACGATTATGGAGCGCTACGGCCGTCTGGACGTTCTGGTGAACAACGCAGGCGTCGCGCCCAAAGTGCGCCTCGGCATTCTTGAAACCACCGAGGAGAGCTTTGACCGTCTGATGAGCATCAACCTTAAGGGCACGTTCTTCATGTGCCAGATGGCGGCCAATCTGATGATTTCGCTTCAGAAGCAGGGCCTTGAGGACTATCAGCCGCGCATCGTCAACATCTCCTCCATGTCGGCCTACACCTCGTCGGTCAACCGCGGCGAATACTGCATTTCCAAGGCGGGTATCTCGATGACAACGCAGCTGTTCGCCGACCAGCTCGCAGAGTACGGCATTCCGGTGTTCGAGGTCCGTCCGGGCATCATCATGACCGACATGACCGCAGGCGTGCACGAAAAGTACCAGAAGCTCATTGATGAGGGCATTACCCCCATCCGCCGTTTCGGTCTGCCGGAGGACGTCGCGAACTGCGTACTTGCGGCCGTCAGCGGCCGTCTGGACTTCGCGACCGGTCAGGTGCTCAACGCGGACGGCGGCTTCCACATCCGCCGCCTGTAAGAAAAGAGGAAGCAGATGATAAACACAAAGCTGCGTCTTGCCGGGAGAGAAATACCGGTCTGTGCGCTCGATACGCTGGTAATCGGCACCGGATGCGCAGGCTTCAACGCCGCCGACTGGTTGTATGACCTCGGCCGCCGGGACATTGCCATTCTGACCGAGGGCGTGAACACCGGCACCTCGCGCAACACCGGCAGCGACAAGCAGACCTATTACAAGCTGTCCATTGCGTCCGACGGCGCGGATTCCGTGCAGGAAATGGCCGAAACGCTGTTTTTCGGCGGAAGCGTCCACGGCGACACCGCGCTGGCCGAGGCGGCCGGTTCGCTCCGCGCCTTTATGAAGCTGGCGAATCTCGGCGTGCCGTTCCCGACCAACGAGTACGGCGAGTATGTCGGCTACAAGACCGACCATGACCCCCGTCAGCGTGCGACCTCTGCCGGCCCGCTGACCTCGAAATTCATGACAGAAGCGCTCGAAAAGAGCGTGCAGCGCAAGAATATCCGCATTTTTGACCGGATGCAGGCAGTCCGTCTGCTGACCGATAACGGCGCGGTCAAGGGACTTCTGGCGCTCGACCTGCGCGACCGCGGCTCGGAGGGACTGACGCTGTTCGCCGCCGAGCATATCATTCTGGCGACCGGCGGCCCGGCGGCGGTTTACGACCGGACGGTCTATCCCTGCGGCCATATCGGCGGCTCGGGACTGGCGGTCGAAGCCGGCGCGGCGATGACCAATCTGCATGAGTGGCAGTACGGTCTGGCGTCTGTCGATTTCCGATGGAACGTTTCCGGCGCCTATCAGCAGGTGCTGCCGCGGTACATCTCGGTCGATGAAACCGGAAAAGAACACGAATTTCTGCCGGATTACTTCGAAACGCCCGAGCAGGCGCTCGACATGGTGTTTCTCAAAGGCTATCAATGGCCGTTTGATGTGCGGAAGGCAGGTGCGTCCTCCGCGATCGACTTGATTATTCACCACGAAACGGTGGATCTTGGCCACAAGGTATACATGGATTTCCGCACCGACCCGAGGGGTCTGCACAGCGATTTTTTCGGTCTGGCCGAGGAAACACACACCTATCTGGCGAAATCGGGCGCCCTGATGGCGACGCCGATTGCGCGTCTTGCGCATATGAATCCGGACGCCATCCGGCTGTATGCCGACCACGGCATCGACCTTTATCGCGAACCGCTCCGCGTTGCGGTCTGTGCACAGCACGCGAACGGCGGCGTTTCGGTCGATGCCAGCTGGCAGACCACGATACACGGACTTTACGCGGCAGGCGAGTGCGCGGGCACGTTCGGCATTTACCGTCCGGGCGGCTCGGCGCTCAATTCCACGCAGGTCGGCTCCATGCGTGCGGCGGAACACATCGCGACATCTACGGACGAAAAGCCGTTTGATGCAGCGGAATTTCAGCACGCGGCGGAGCAGATTGAGCCGTGGCTGAAAAAAATGCTCGAAACCGTGGAGCATTCCGAGGCTTCGAGCAGATCGTATCAGATTTTGGAGCAGATGCAGAAACGCATGAGCGAATGCGCGGCGCATCTGCGGAACAAGACAGCGATGACATCGCTGGAAGAAGAAATAGAAAAGACGCTGGGAGCATGGACGGAGAACTATATTCCGGCCGCCGAGGGCGGTTTCGCCCAGATGCTCCGCATTCGCGACACCATGATGACGCAGGCGGCTGTGCTGTCCGCCATGCGGTTTTCGGCGGAGGCCTTCGACAGCCGCGGCGCGGGTCTGGTGCTGGATGAAAACGGTGAGAGCGTCTGCAGGGCGATGCCGCAGCTTCGCTGCCTGCCGGGCAGCGACAGGGGAACCGGCGAGGTCGTTGTCACCACATGGGAGAACGGCAGAGCTGTTTCGCACAGCGAAGCGGTCCGCCCGCTCCCGGTGCGCGACGACTGGTTCGAAAACGTGTGGCACGATTACCGGGAGCGGACGCACCGCCTGCATTGAGTTTTTCTTTATTTCGGCAGGTCGGACGCTTCCCGTTCGGACAGCGTTCCGGCCTCTGTGACGGCGTGAATTTCGGCGAAGCGGCTCGGAGACATACCATACATCTTGCGGAAAGCACGGTAAAATCCGGCGTGGTCAGAGAAGCCGCACTGCTCCCATGCCTTGCCGACAGGTTCTCCGGCGAGAATGTGTTTCTTGCCGAGCAGCAGACGCATCTGGATGACGTACTGATAATAGGAGATATGCATGCTCTGCTTGAACAGGTGGGAGAGGTGATACTTGTTGGTAAAGAACTTCTCCGCCACAGCGTCAAGAGATAGGTCATTTGCAAGATTGTCACTGATATATTGCAAAAGGTCGGTCAGCATGCTTTTACGCGACGCCGGACGCAGACGCTCGTTCTGGCTTTCCAGTGCGCGGTTGTATTCGGTCAGCAGCGTCAGCAGACAGGCGATGCCCTCGCTTCGATGGCACATTCTGCGCTCGTTATAGGCGCGGCAGATGGTATCGAACAGCGGGCGGTAGCGCCGCAGTCCATCCTCTCTGGAACGGTATAAATAGATGTTTTTCTTGTTTTTGATGGAAAAATGGTTCAAATCCGCATCCATTCGGAACAGGTAGTTCATCAGACCGTTCGAGATCCAGACGACGTAGCGCTCGTACTGCGCTTCGAAGTCGCGGAACACCGGACTGTGGATCATGTCCGGCGGCACGAACAGCATATCTCCCGGTTCCAGAGAGTAGCGTGCGTTGCCGACCACATAATCCGTATTGCCGGAAATGAAAAAATACAATTCGTAAAATTCATGATGATGCGGCGAAATTTCGTGGTAGTGTTCGTGAACCGCGTGCTCCGCCTCGAAATCGCGCTCCACCATGAAGTGTTTATGAAGCCAATCATTGTTGTTATACTGCATTTTCCGACCTCCTTAGGGACGTAGCATAATAACCAAGCGGAGGCGTGGAAATTATACATCTGTGACAAAAAGCCAAATTTAATCGCAAGAATAACAATGTCTTTTCACAAGCATAACGATGTAGTTTGTGTCTGCGACTTGTTATAATTATGTTATCACAAAGCGATGCGGTGCACAAGTCCGGCCGGTTTGCCGCCGTCGCCGCTTACGATGAGAACATGATGAAAGCAGCAAATGCGGTTATCGGACTGCGGTCGGAAAAACCGGCACGGTCCACTGGCTTTTATCAAAAACGCAAAAATAAAATGGAGGGAGTTCCCCAAATGAAAGGCATGAAAAGAATCGTTGCCGGCATTCTGGCGGGCGCAGCGCTGTTCACCATGACCGGCTGTAGCGGCAGTCAGGATCCGAAGCGCCTGCTGGTCGCGCACGGTCACGGCGACTGGCATCCGGTGCATATCGGTCTGAGCACGATGTGCGACGAGATGGAGAAGGAAACGGATTACACCTTCGACATCTACCCGAACGGTCAGCTCGGCGATGACAGCGCAATGATCCAGCTTGTCAAGGCAGGCGTTCTGGATATTGCAAAGGTATCTGCCGGTGCGCTTGAGCAGTTCAACCAGGCATATTCGATTTTCTCTATCCCGTATGTATTCCAGTCCACCGACCATTACTTCAACGTAATGAACAACTCGGAGGCGGTGCAGGAGATTTTTGGGTCCACCCGCAAGGACGGATTTATCGCGATCGGCTGGTTCGACTCCGGTGCGCGTTCGATCTACACCACCAAGGACGGCCCGGCGGCATCTCCGGCGGACCTCAAGGGTCTGAAGATCCGTACCATGAACAGCCCGACGTCGGTTTCCATGATCAACGCCATGGGCGCGGCGGCGACTCCGATGTCCTCCGGTGAGGTTTACACCTCGCTCCAGCAGGGCATTATCGACGGCGCCGAGAACAACGAGACCGTTCTGGTTGACGATGGCCACGGCGAAGTCGCAAAGTCCTACACCTACACGCAGCATCAGTACCTCCCGGACATCGTCATCATCTCCGCTGAGACCTGGGACGGCATGACCGAGAAAGAGCAGAACGATCTGCGTCAGGCCATGAAGGACGCATGGCAGGCACATGAGACCGAGTGGAACAAGATCGTAGAGCGCAACATCAACGGTGCAAAGGAGCTGGGCGTTCAGTTCTACACCATCGACAAGACTCCGTTCATCGAAGCCTGCAAGCCGCTCCAGGATGAGTTCTGTGCAAAGAGCGAGGACAACGCCCGCTACTTCGCAGACTTCCAGAGCTATCTGAATAAGTAAAGGAGGACACATGAGATGAGAAAAATCATTGATAAGATCATCGAGGTCATGTGTGCCGCGATCATGGGTTACATGGTGCTGGCGGTCTGCTGGCAGGTCATCACCCGCTTTGTTCTGAAGAACCCGTCCACCGTAACCGAGGAGATCCTCCGTTACCTGCTCGTATGGACCACCATGGTCGGCGGCGCTTACGCTTACGGCCGCCGCAAGCACCTTTCCATCAACATGCTGGCGAAGAAGCTGCCGGCACGCGGCCAGAAGATCCTCGACATTTTCGTTCAGGCCGTTGTCATCGCATTCTGCGTGGTCGTTATGATCATCGGCGACCTGCGTCTGGTAGAGACCACCTTCAACCAGATCTCGTCCGCCCTGCATCTGCCGATGCCGTATGTTTACGCAAGTATCCTGGTCGGCGGCGTGCTGATCATCTTCTATGCCATCATCTTCATCTTTGAAGACATCAAGGCGATCCGCGAAATGCCGCAGACTGCCGCAAAGTAAAGAAAGGAGAGCATCTAAATGTCCGTATTGCAGATCGGCCTGCTTCTGCTGGCCAGCTTTTTCCTGATGCTCGCATTGAGCGTCCCGGTTTCGATCAGTCTGATCGTTTCCTCTCTGGTAACGGTTTCCGCGGCTCTGCCGCTTGACCTGTCCACCTTCGTTGCGTGCCAGAAGATGGTTTCCGGCGTTGACAGCTTCTCGCTGCTGGCCGTTCCGTTCTTCATTCTGACCGGCGTTCTGATGAATACCGGCGGCATCGCGCAGCGCCTCATCAACCTCGCGAAGGCCTTTGTAGGCCGCATCCCGGGCGGTCTGGCGCACACCAACATCGTGGGCAACACCATGTCCGGTTCCGCAGTTGCAGCTTCCATCGCAGTCGGCGGCGTTATGCTGCCGGAGGAGGAAGCGGCAGGCTACGATAAGAAGTTCGCGGCGGCGGCAAACATTGCATCCGCTCCGACCGGCCTTATCATCCCGCCGTCCGGCATCCTCATCATCTACGCGGTTCTTTCCGGTTCTTCGGTTGTCGGCATGATCATGTCTGGCTATATTCCGGGCATCCTGTGGTGCCTCGCCTGCATGGCAGTCGCCTTCATCGTTGCAAAGAAGAACAAGTACCCGACCACGCAGCGCCTGCCGGCACGCGAGCTGTTCAAGTATTTCGTAGACGCTATCCCGAGCATCCTGCTTATCGTCATCATCATCGGCGGTATCTCCTCCGGTATCTTCACCGCGACCGAGTCTGCGGCAGTCGCCGTAGCGTACACGATCTTCCTCGCGATGGTCGTTTACAAGTCCATCAAGCCGTCTGACCTGCCGCGCATCCTGCGCGAGGCCTGCGAGACCACCGCAGTTATCATGTTCCTGATTGCAGCATCCGCTGTCATGTCCTTTGTCCTTTCGTTCACTGGTCTGCCGGATGCAATCGGCAACGCCCTGCTCAGCGTTTCGGACAACAAGTACGTTATCCTGCTTCTCATCAACCTGCTTCTGCTGGTTGCCGGCATGTTCATGGATATTACCCCGGCCGTTCTGATTTTCGCGCCGATCTTCCTGCCGGTCGTTAAGAGCTTCGGCATGGACCCGATCCACTTCGGTATCATGATGGTCATGAACCTCGGTGTCGGCAACATTACCCCGCCGGTTGGTTCGTCGCTGTTCTCCGGCTGTCAGGTTGCGGAGATGAATATGGAGGATATGGTCAAACCGCTTCTCCCGTTCTACGCGGCCATCTTCATCGCGCTGCTGCTGGTAGCTTATGTACCGTGGTTCTCCATGGTCATCCCGAACCTGGTCATGGGTTAACGATAAGCGATTCCCTCAATCTTCGCTTATATCTTAATCACCTTTTCTCAATGATGCGGAGGGGCAGCAAGTCTGTCCTTCCGCATACCCATCTTGCTGTGTTATAATCATATACAGCAAAAACGGAGTTAATAATAAAAAACATGAAGGAGATATTCCGATGCAGTTTAACGTATTTGATTTTGGCGCCAAGGGCGATGGCGTGACAAACGATGCGCTCGCCATTCAGGCGGCGATCGATGCCTGCCACAAGGCGGGCGGCGGCCGTGTCGTATTAGAGGGCGGCCATATCTTCTATTCCAGTTCCATCGTACTCAAAAGCAATATTGAACTGCATCTGGAGCAGGGCAGCGTGCTGAAGGCGCATGAGGACATCGAGACCTACTTCCACCCGAACGGCGTGGAGGCAGGCAACGCGGCGGTATCCGGCGCGGCGGCAGTTGACCGCCCGGTAACGCTCAAGCCGAGCTATGCGTTCCTGTACGCAAAGGACGCAGACAACTTTTCCATCACCGGCCAGGGCGCAATCGACGGCAACGTCTATGCGTTCATGAAGCGCGTCAGTCCCTACTACTTCAACGGCGATTTCTATCCGCGCCCGACGATGTGCTATGTGGAGCACTGCAATCACATCACCTTTACCGGCATCACGATGCAGAACTCTCCGTTCTGGACGCTGCATCCGGCCGGCTGCGATGATGTGCTGATTTCCGGCATCCGTGTGCTCAATCCGCTCGACTGCACCAATTCGGACGGCATCGACCCGGACCACTCCACCAACGTGCGCATCATCGGCTGCCATGTCACCTGCGCGGACGACTGCATCTGCCTCAAGTGCTCGGCCGGCAACATGGAGTACGGCCCCTGCAAGAACATCATCATTTCCGGCTGCACGCTGACCTCCACCTCTGCCGCGCTCAAAATCGGCACGGAGGGCACCGGCGACTTTGAAAATGTTATCGTGGACAACTGCATCATCTCGAACAGCAACCGCGGCATTTCCATTCAGGTGCGCGACGGCGGCCATGCAAAGAATGTCTCCTTCTCGAACATCATCATCGAGACCCGCCGCTTCGCGGACTGCTGGTGGGGCACGGCGGAGCCGATCGTTCTGACCACCCACGAGCGCAACGAAGGCGTGCCGTCCGGCAAGATCTCGAACATCCGCTTCACGAACATCACCTGCGACGGCGAAAACGGCGTATTCCTGTCCGGCTGCGAGGGCAACCACATCGAGGACGTCCTGTTCGACCGCGTGCAGGTCACGCTGCGCCGCAAGAGCAAGTGGGAGCGCGGTCTGTATGACCTGCGTCCGGGTCACGATCAGGGCATCGAGAAAATCACTTCTCCCGGCTTCCTGATGCGCCGTGCGGACGGCATCACGCTGCGCGACTGCCGCGTGCGCTTCGAGGGCGAGGACCTGTCCGATTTCGGTCAGGCGGTTTATGCATATGACTGCAAGGATATTACCCTCGACCGCTTTGACGGCAAGGCTGCCCGCGAGGGCTTCGAGGACGTCGAGCTGTCCTGATTTTACACTGCTTACATCCACAGGTGCCCTGCATCGCAGGCCGTACCTGAAACTTCCTTTCAAATTGCGGCCGAAAAGCCGCCGTATCGGTTTCCTGACCGATACACGCATCCGTCATGGGAAAACTGGCGGGGAAAAAGGGGTCGTCGCGATTGTGCGGCGATCCCTTTGTGTTTTATTCAAACGTAAAAATATCCGTAAACCTGGTGACGTCGAAAATCTCCATAATCCCTTCTCCGACGCCGAGGAGCTTCATGCTGCCCTGTGCGCTTATTGCCTTCTGCGCTTTGAGCAGCACGCGAAGACCTGCGGAGGAGATGTACGCCAGATCTGTCAGGTCGAATACAAGCTCTGAAGTGCTATACTAAAGTTGTAACAGGGTGGCTGATGCGATATAATCAAAATACAGGAAAGAGGGAATCATCATGCCACGAAGTTACACACCCGAATTCAAAAAGAAAATTGTCCGTCTCCATTTGGGAGAAGGACGCACCTACAAAAGCATTACTGCAGAATACGGCGTACCCAAAGCCAGTATTTCTGCATGGTGCAGTGAATTCAGCAAAGAATGCCAAGCGAAAGCCATCGCAGACCCAGAAACTAAAAACGAGGCAGAACTCATGAAAGAAAATCGCCGACTGCGTAAGGAACTGGAAGAGTCCAGAAAGGAAAACCTTTTCTTAAAAAAAGCGGCGGCATTCTTTGCAAAGGAAATCGATTATAGGCTTATCGATTTATTGAAAATCATCATAAACAGTTTGGCTTGCGCTGGCTGCTTCGCAGGCTTGCAATCTGTCCAAACGCATACTATAACAACCTGAAACACCGGAAGACGGATTACTATGCCCCCCTGGAACGCAAAGGCTATTTTTACAGTGCCGTTACGGTTCATAAATATATGAATACAGAACTTGGGCTCCGTTCCATCGTCCGTCCCCAAAAGCTGGAATATGCGCACGGAAAAGCACATAAGGTATTCGATAATAAACTGAATCAGAATTTTAACGCAGACAAAATCAACCGGAAATGGTGCACAGATTTTACCTATCTGTTCCTTGCAAACCATGAAGTGCGCTACAACTGTACTATTTTAGATTTACATGACCGAAGCGTGATTGCTAGCATAACAGATCGCAATATGACTAGCGATCTCGCTATCCGGACACTCCGGAAAGCGCTGGAATCACAGCCAACCGTCAAAGAGGGACTTATCCTGCACTCTGATCAGGGGCCGCAATACACGTCCAAAGCATTTACCGAATTCTGCGAGTCAGTACATGTGACACAGAGTATGAGCAAAGCAGGCTATCCGTATGACAATGCACCGATGGAGCGCTATTTCAACACCTTAAAAATGAGTGTACAAATTTATACGAGTTTGAAACAGAAGAAGCGTTCTACCCAAAAGTGGAAGAAATTGCATACGTTGATTATAATCATGTTCGTCCGCACAGCTTTAACGGCTACCGCACCCCGTATGAAGCAAGGATATCAACAGAACCATAAGCAATTTTTCGATAGCGTATAATCAAGTTCGCAAAAGCAAACAGAAAATAGACAAGCCATCAGT
>ERZ772937.1871-NODE-1871-length-14148-cov-22.468034_pt1 | contig 14148 bp, 8 predicted proteins | sample MGYA00512113_ERZ772937 | MGnify/ENA primary metagenome ERZ772937 (study PRJEB29015, sample SAMEA2737649) | human gut metagenome | biome: human gut; feature: human-associated habitat; material: faeces | place: China | collected 2012 ... | reverse complement strand
TTGCGGTAGGACGGTATCGTATGAATTGCCTTAATGGGGCAGACGGGATGCCTTGCTTCAATGAATGTTATATTACTATAATACTTAGAACCATGAAACACATTAAATTTATTACTTTCTTTTTGAGTATCGCATGCCTTTTCATTGCATGCAAGAACACGGCCGACAACGATAGGGAAGGCACGTCTCCGGCACCGGAGCAGACTCCCGGCACCGGAGATGATTCTTTTGTCAAAGGCGCCGACATCAGTTGGGTTACGGAAATGGAAGCGGCCGGACATCGCTTCTATAATGCCGACGGCAAGCAGCTTGAATGCACCGCCCTGATGAAGGAGTGCGGACTGGATGCGGTTCGTCTGCGTGTGTGGGTAGACCCGGCAGAGCACGGCAACTGGTGCAATACACCCGATGTCGTAGCCAAAGCCAAGAGGGCGAAGGATTTGGGAATGGACGTAATGATAGATTTCCACTATAGTGACTGGTGGGCAGACCCCGCCCAGCAAAACAAGCCTGCCGCATGGAAGGACAAAACGCTGCCGGAACTGAAGAAAGCCATCGGCGACCATACGGTAGCGGTGCTTCAGGCCTTGAAGGCGGTGGGAGTTTCTCCCAAGTGGGTGCAAGTGGGCAACGAAATACGTCCGGGTATGTTGTGGGATAAGAATGTGGCGCTGAGCGGTGCATCCTATGATGTGAAAGAGTGTGACTTGAAAAACGCTCCGGCAACGGCGTCGGATAAAGTCGTGTATCCCGCAAACTGGAGTAATTTGGCCGATTTCATCACTGAGGGCTACAATGCGGTGAAGTCAGTCTTCAGCGATGCGATTGTGATTGTTCATCTGGACAACGGTTGGGATAAAGAACTGTTCAACTGGTTTTTCGATGAGCTGAAGAAACACAACGGGAAGTGGGATATGATAGGCATGTCGCTTTATCCTTACTGGACACGGATGGAGAAGTCGGATTATACCGCCGATGACATTATCACCGACTGCATGGAGAATATCAAGGCGTTGGGCGCCAAGTATGATTGTGATGTGATGATAGTGGAAACCGGCATGGAATGCGGTGATGACAAGGGCAATCTGGCAAGTGCGTCTGTCCTTGCCGAAGGCAAACGGCAGTTGGAACGCATCGTCAAGGAAAGCCGGGAGAATACCGGAGGACGCTGCAAGGGTGTGTTCTATTGGGAGCCGGAGTGCAAGCCGAGCCAGTATCGGTTGGGAGCGTTTACTGCCGACGGCCGCCCTACGGTGATTATGGATGCGTTTAAATAACCTGTAAAACAGTATAATTATGAATAAGAGACTGATAACGGGCATCTGTTGCTTCTTCCTCTTTACGGCCGTTATGGCGCAGCGTACCGAAGTGCTATTGGAAAAGGGATGGAAGTTCTTCCGGGGAGATATATCCGGAGCTGCTCACCCGGGATATGACGATGAGCAATGGCAGGCGGTAACCGTGCCTCACGATTGGGCCATTTACGGACCGTTCGACCGTGACAACGATTTGCAGAAAGTAGCCGTCACGCAGAATTTCGAAAAACAGGCTTCGGTAAAGACCGGACGCACGGGCGGATTGCCTTATGTAGGCGTAGGCTGGTATCGCACCACCTTTACCGTTCCCGCCCGCAAACAGGCTACACTGGTTTTTGACGGAGCCATGAGCGAAGCCCGTGTCTATATCAACGGGCAGGAAGCCTGCTTCTGGCCTTTCGGCTATAACTCTTTCCATTGCGATGTCACACCTTATATATATAAGGACGGAAAACCCAATACGCTTGCCGTGCGGTTGGAGAACAAACCGCAGTCTTCGCGCTGGTATCCCGGTGCGGGGTTGTACCGGAATGTCCGTCTGCTGACGACCGAACCGGTATGCGTTCCGGTGTGGGGCACTCAGCTTACCACCCCGCACGTGTCGGACAAGTATGCTTCCGTGCGTTTGCGTACGGAGATTGCCAATGCCGGAAACAAGCATATCCGGATTGTGACCGAGATTATATCGCCGGACGGTAAGGTGGTTGCCGCCAAAGACAACACCCGCAAAATAAACCACGGGCAGCCTTTCGAGCAGAACTTTCTGGTAGATGCTCCCGCCTTATGGTCGCCGGAGACACCCCGGCTCTACAAGGCGTCTTCCAAGATATATGCCGACGGCAGGCTGGTGGACGAATATACCACCCGTTTCGGCATCCGCAGCATAGAGATTGTGGCGGACAAAGGTTTTTTCCTGAACGGCAAGCACCGTAAGTTTCAGGGCGTCTGCAACCATCACGACCTGGGGCCTTTGGGGGCTGCCGTCAATGTGGCTGCTCTCCGCCGCCAGCTCACGCTGCTGAAGGATATGGGTTGCGATGCCATCCGTACATCGCACAACATGCCGGCTCCGGAACTGGTGGAGCTTTGCGACGAAATGGGCTTTATGATGATGATAGAGCCTTTCGATGAATGGGATATTGCCAAATGCGATAATGGCTATCACCGTTACTTCGACGAATGGGCGGAGCGGGACATGGTGAATATGTTGCGCCATTACCGTAATAATCCGAGTGTGGTCATGTGGAGCATTGGCAACGAAGTGCCTACGCAGTGCAGTGCCGAGGGCTATAAAGTCGCTTCTTTCCTGCAGGATATATGCCACCGCGAAGACCCCACACGCCCTGTTACCTGTGGTATGGACCAGGTGTCTTGCGTCTTGGAAAACGGTTTCGCCGCTATGATAGACGTTCCCGGTCTCAACTACCGCGCCCACCGCTATGTGGAGTCTTACAACGCACTTCCGCAGAATATCATTCTCGGTTCGGAAACCGCCTCTACCGTAAGTTCCCGCGGAGTCTATAAATTCCCGGTAGAGAAACGGGCAGGGGCAACGTATGCCGACCACCAGTCTTCGGGGTATGATGTGGAGTATTGCTCTTGGTCGAATGTGCCCGATGAGGACTTTGCCCTGGCCGATGATTACGACTGGACTATCGGGCAGTTTGTCTGGACGGGTTTCGACTATCTGGGCGAACCCTCTCCGTACGACACGGATGCCTGGCCTAGCCACAGTTCCGTATTCGGCATCATCGACTTGGCAAGCCTGCCCAAAGACCGCTATTATCTGTACCGCAGCATCTGGAACAAGACCGCAAACACCCTGCACGTCCTTCCGCACTGGACATGGCCGGGCAGGGAAGGAGAGAATACTCCCGTCTTTGTTTATACCAGCTATCCCACTGCAGAACTTTTCGTCAACGGCAAGAGCTACGGCAAGCAACGCAAACTGACGGCATCGGAGAGCAAAGCCTTACAAGGCAAGGACTCGCTTGCCTTGCAACGCCGCTACCGCCTGATGTGGATGGATGTTCCTTATGAACCGGGCGAACTGAAAGTCGTGGCTTATGATGCTTCCGGCAAACCGGCAGAAGAGAAAATCGTCCGTACCGCCGGCAAACCTCATCATCTGGAACTGGTTGCCGACCGCACCCGGCTTGCTGCCGACGGTAAAGACCTTGCCTACATTACCGTCCGCGTAGTCGATAAAGACGGCAATCTCTGTCCGTCGGACAATCGTCTTGTCTCTTTCTCTGTAAAAGGAGCCGGCCGTTACCGTGCGGCAGCCAATGGCGATGCCACCAGCCTCGACCTTTTCCATTTACCCAAGATGCCGGCTTTCAGCGGACAGTTGACGGCTATCGTGCAGAGCACGGAACAGTCCGGTGAAATTGTTTTTGAAGCCAAAGCCAAAGGCTTGCAGACTGGGACAATCTTGTTGTCTGCCGGTAGGTAGCATTTGCATTATTTCTGTTTCAGAGTTTTGCATAATTTGTCATCACTCGTCACCAATCACTCTGTATCCCTTTCCTGCAAAGGGATACAGGGAGTGACGACAAGCGTGGTGAGAGTGATGACTGATTCGTGGTCGTCACGCGAATAAATATTATATGTCTTATAATCAGTATATTATCTTAATTGGCACACAGCCGATAATAGAGACTTATCTGACGATTTACTACTCCAAAAGACCTTTATCGTGCGATTCGGTGCATTGTTTGAAGATAAATGCACCCGTAATTTCCGGAATATGCCTTGTGACAGTAAGGTATTTGTTAGGGATAAATGCCTCATTCCTTCTTTCTTTTCTTTGTTTTATCGCATGTTTAATGTCCTTTTATCACTTCCTTTTCCTTGTTTTCCGGCTGCGGGCTCTACGGTTGCCAGCCGCGGGCTGTCGGGCCCGCAATTGGCAACTGTAGAGCCCGCAACTGCGAAACGAAAAAAAAGACCTGCTGTTTCGGGGAAAATGCAGTAGGTAAACTACTATTTAGCGTGTGTTTTTGCAGATATTACCCTGCTGATTTCCCGTTATTTATTACGCGTTTCCATTGGTGTGCCCATGCGTTTATGAGATGATAGCGCATGATACCGGATATAGTGCAATCGTTTGCATTCTTCTTATTGAACTTTTTGCGGCATCTTTGTCTCTTACTCGACAATATAGCATACATTTGTTGTATCATAATAAAGTATTTGGAGTACGTTCCGTATTTAGGTTAATATACTGAAACGTCTTTTGAATATACTATAGATAATTAATATTGTTAACTTTAATTTTTAAATGCATGAAGCAAGTTAATCTTAGAATCTGTCGAACGATTCTTCCCCTGTTATTAGGGTTATTCTTGTCAGTTGGCGTTTATGCACAGAACATCACGGTGAAAGGGCATGTGAAAGATGCTTTGGGTGGTGTGATTGGCGCTAATGTCATTGAAAAAGGTAATCCGTCTAATGGCACTATTACCGATGTGGACGGAAATTTTACATTGTCTGTACCCAAAGGAGCAATTCTTCAGGTATCTTTTATAGGGTACAAGACACAGGAAATAGAAGCAACTTCATCTGTGATTGTGACTTTGAAAGACGATTCGGAATTATTGAATGAAGTGGTTGTCATCGGTTACGGTGTGGCTAAGAAAAATGACCTTACCGGTTCGGTGACAGCGATCAAGCCGGATGAGAAAAATAAAGGTCTGGTCGTAAGCGCTCAGGATATGATTCAAGGTAAGATTGCCGGTGTAAATGTAAACACCACTTCGGGAGCTCCCGGTGAAGGCGCTCAAATCCGTATTCGTGGTGGCGCTTCTTTGAATGCCAGCAACAATCCGCTTATAGTGATAGACGGCATGCCGATGGATAATAACAATACCAAAGGTGTGAACAATCCGCTTTCACTTGTCAATCCTAATGATATTGAAACTTTTACGGTGCTGAAAGATGCTTCTGCTACGGCAATTTACGGTAGCCGTGGTTCTAATGGAGTAATTATCATTACAACTAAAAAAGGACGTAAGAACCAGGCACCGAAGGTTTCATATAACGGAACTTTGTCGGTAAGTACGATTGCCGACAAGCTCGATGTAATGAACGCTCCCGAATATGTTGAATTTATCAAGAATACGTATGGCGAAGGCTCGGCAGCTTATGCAGGACTCGGATGGCAGAAATACAATGAAGATGGTACACCGGACTTTTCTGCCGGCACATATAATACGGATTGGCAGGATGAAATATACCGTGCTGGTATCAGCCACGACCATAATGTCAGCGTTACCGGTGGAGTGGGCAATGAAAGTTGGTCTATGCCTTATCGTGTCAGCGTAGGATATACCAATCAGGAAGGTATTCTGAAAGGTTCCGATTATAACCGTTTTACAGCAGGGTTTACTCTGAATCCCTCATTGCTGAATGATCATCTTAATTTTAACATCAATGCCAAGTATTCTTACTCCAAGACAAATCCGGGTGGTACGGATGCTATCGGTGCAGCTATCTCTATGGACCCGACTCGTCCGATAATGAGTGAGGACGAACAGTTCAAGAATTGGGGCGGTTATTGGCAGTGGACAAAGAATACTTCCGAATACGACCCTACTTTCCCGTTTGCACGCAATGATGATGCTCCCAAAAATCCGGTGGAACTGATTGAACATTATACATTCGATAAGAGCGCTACCGTACTTCTCGGTAATTTTGAGGCCGATTATAAGATACATGGGTTTGAAGACCTGCGTTTGCATATGAATCTTTCGGGTGAATATGCCGATGGTGGAGAATATACTAACAACAATCCGTATTCGACTTATGGCTTCTATTATGGAGGTGTAGGCGAGAACAAGGAAAAGAAATACAACCTGATTGCTACGGCATACGCCCAGTACAATAAAGATTTCAACAAGGCACATCATCTGGATGTGATGGTGGGTTACGAATATAACCACATGAAATATTGGGGTGGAGAATGGTTCGAAAACTATTATCCTTCTACCAATGAGAGTTATTATGACGATGGTACTCCGAAAGCCGGAACAATAAACAGCTCTTCTACAAAGAATTGGAGAGGCCAGATTTATCTTGTCAGCTGGTATGGACGTGCCAATTATTCGCTTCTTGACCGTTATCTTTTCACCTTTACAGCCCGTTATGACGGTTCGAGCCGTTTTGCAGACGGACAACGCTGGGGTTTCTTCCCTTCGGCAGCCTTTGCTTGGCGTGTGAAGGATGAAGCTTTCCTGAAAGATGTAGATGCTGTCAGTGACTTGAAACTTCGTCTTGGCTGGGGTAAGACTGGTCAGCAGGATACCGGTAAGGAATACTACACAGCCATATACAAGGTAAGCACCAGTGAGAACCATCGTTATCCGGTAGGTCCTAACAATCCGGGTACGCTTTATCAGCCTTTGCCTTATAATGACGACCTTACTTGGGAAACTACGACCACATGGAACTTAGGGTTGGATTATGGAATGTTTGACCAGAGACTGACTTTGAACCTTGATGCTTATTACCGCGAAACCACGGACTTGCTTTCCACACCTACAATTCCGGCAGGACAGAACTTTGATAATGCCCTTATGCTTAATGCCGGTTCTTTGAAGAATACCGGTGTTGAAATAGCTCTGTCGGGCAAACCTGTTCAAACAAAAGACTGGTTTGTGGAACTTGGCATGAACATAGCATACAATAAGAATGAGATAACTGGTCTTTATGGCGGACGTGACGTTATTGAAGCAGGTATGAAAGTGGGTACCGACCAGCAAATCACCTATCATAAAGTGGGACTTCCCGCCAACTCCTTCTGGGTTTATCAGCAGGTGTATGACGAAAGCGGACGTCCTATCATGGGATGTTATGTAGACCGGAATGCTGACGGCAGCATAGACGAAAACGACCGCTATTATTATAAAAACATTATAGCGCCTTGGACAGGCGGATTTAATTTTAAAGTAGCTTATAAGAACTGGGACTTCGGAACCAACTTCAGAGCCAGTTTCGGTAATTATGTATACAATGGCATCGAATCGGGCAAGGCAAATTCTGCAATGCTTTATAACTCCAAAGGATATTACGAGAATAGCACGGCAGATATCGTAAGCCTTGGCTGGAGTTCTTACAATTATGCGCTTACTGATTATTTTGTACAGAATGCAAGTTTCTTGAAGTGTGACAATATTACGCTTGGATATAATTTCGATAATCTTTTTAAAGCCGGCAAGTACAAAGGCGTGTCAGGACGTATCTATGCTTCATGCTCAAATGTCTTTACCATTACGAAGTACAAAGGGCTTGACCCGGAACAGACTTCCGGAAAGGAGAGCAGCCTCTATCCGCGCAGCCGTACCTTCCTTCTTGGATTGAATCTTAATTTCTAATTTAATAACTGAGGACAATTATGAAACTAAATAAAATAAAAGCAATATTTCCTGCCATTGCTCTTTTTCTGACAGCAAGCATGACTTCCTGTATGGATGATCTTGAGAAAGGGAATATAGACCCTACCGTAGAGCCTAATCCGAATCTGTTGGGGCTGTATAGCAAATGTTATGCCGGACTCATCATGGAAGGTAATGACGGTAATGCGGATTTTACCATAGACGATGCCGGTAAATCGACGTTATTGCGTAACGTGTTTAATTTTAATGAACTTTCTACCGATGAGGCTATCTGCTGGTGGAGCGACGGTGGTATTACGGATATCGGTTATAACCAATGTATGCCGGGTACTGCGACTCTCAGATTTCTTTATTATCGTCTGATGTCCAATATTACGTACTGCAACCATTATTTGAGCCTTGAAGCGGCACAAGCCGACAAGACGATGCTTGCAGAGGTGCGTTTTATCCGTGCATACAACTATTTCTTAATGCTCGATTTCTTTGGAGACCCCTCTTTTATAGAGACAATTACCTCGGAAGTGCCTAAACAAGCCCATGCCTATAATGAAAAATTTGACGAGAGTGCCACATATACCCGTGCGGAACTTTTGCAATTGGGACGTGAATTCCTCTTTAATTGGGTGAAAAAGGAATTGGAAAATGCCGAAGCGGATATGTTGCCTGCCGAACCGGAAACGGACAGTGATGCAAACTATGGCCGCGCCGACAAAGCGGCAGCCTGGATTTTGCTGAGCCGTTTATATCTTAATGCCGGTACTTATCTTAATAATGACGGGCAGAACAATCCTCATTGGGATAAAGCGTTGGAATATGCTGAAATGGTTATCAATTCAAATTACGCAATCTTTGATGATACCAGGATTCCGACAGAAGCTACGCAGAGAGGTTATCGTCCGTACGATTTGCTCTTTATGGGTGATAACGGATCGAATGGTGCCAGTTGTGAAGCCATACTTCCGCTTCTTCAGGATGGAAAGGTGACGAAAGGCTATGGAGGTTCGCTTTTCTTTATTGCCGCTATGTGGAATGATAAGATGCAAACCGTAACCGACCTCACTGCCGGTACTACGGGTAATACGTGGTCCGGTATGCGATGCCGTCCTCAACTGATTGAGAAGTTTACTAATAATCCTGAATCTTTTGTAGGCAAGTCGACGAAGGAAATCCGTGCTTTGCAAATCGATGACCGTGCGCTTTTCTGGGGAAAAGGTTCGGACGGCGATGAACGTACGCTTGACTTGGGAGATAACTCCAGTTTCTATCAAGGCCTGGTAACTACGAAATGGAATAACAACTATTCCAACGGCGGAAGCCCGCACGATGTGTTCGATGTGGATACGGATTTCTTCCTTTTCCGTGTGGCAGAAGCTTATCTCAATGCTGCGGAAGCAGAAATGCATCTCAATGGCGAGAGTTCAACAAAGGCAAAAGGTTATATCGATATCTTGCGTAAGCGTGCCCACACGGCTACAAGCGATTCTTACAACCTGAACTATATTCTTGACGAGCGTTCGCGCGAATTCTATTTCGAGGGTCTCCGTCGTACCGACCTTATACGTTTTAATCAGTTCGGTGGTACGCAAACTACCTATAACTGGTCGTATAAAGGCGGCAATATCAATGGAGTGACATTCGATAAGACAAGAAATCTTTTCCCTCTCCCGACATCGGAAATACAGGCAAACAGAAGCCTTATCCAGATTGATGGTTATAATGAGACAGAAGAGTAAAGTTAAAACAGTAAATTTAGAAAAGTAATATGAAGAATAAATTATTGCTTGGTGCTGTGCTTGTCGGTACTGCCGGCATATTTGCAGCATGTTCGGATGATAATGATTCGAACCCTACGCTGATACAACCCACGGAGTTCGTCTTGAACACTCCGGCTTACGTGAACGAAACGGTTGATTTGGAGAATACGGAAGCTCTTCGGTTGACATGGTCACAACCGGAATATACAACAGGCAATGCTCCGATTAATGCGACATATGAAATACAGGTTTCTCCGACAAACTCATTCACTGTGTCTACGGACGAAGCGGATGCGGATGAGGAAAATGCTCTTGTTGCCGATTATGCAGTTATCGACAAGACCTCTACAACCTGTTTTGCTGATTTGGCGGCATCTGAACTTAACAAGGCTCTGGCTAAAGTAGCGAAGTGGAAAGCAGACGCTGTTCCTGCCGAACAAAAGACTTTTATTCGTATCAATGCATTTGTGCTTGAAGGTATGAATAGATTGAATGCCATTACATCGAATGTGGTAGAAATCAGTGTGGCTCCTTATTATGTGGAATTGTCGGATGCCGCTCCTATTATGTGGTATCTTGTCGGAAATAATTTTGGTGACGGTGCTTGGAATGATAAGCCGGGCGAAAGTAGCTTCCCGCTGTTCATGCAAAGCGATTACAATTATGATAAGGTGACCGGTGCCGGTGAGATTACCTACCTCAACTATTTTACAACTGAGGATTGGAAGATACAGCCTGCGGATTTCAATTGGGATTATGGATTTTGTGGTACAGGCGCTCCCAATGAGGCTGTTTATCGTAATGGCGGAGCCGATGGCGGAAATATCACGTGCAATCCGGCCGGATATTATCTTGTTACCATTAATACCGGAGCGAATACTTGTACTATTGTCAATCAGGAAATAACCCCGGCTGTTTACGGTCAGATATGTATCACCGGTGATTTCTGCGATTGGGCCGACCAGAACATGACTCCGGTGAACAAGAGCGGTGAAAACCATGTATGGTGTTATATGTTGACGGTGGAAGAGGATGCCGTGAAGCAGATTAAGTTCAAGATTCCCGGTTCTTGGGATACAAATTGGGGATATGGTTCGGAAGACGGCGAGGTATCTGTTTGCGGTAAGGCAGCAGCCGGAGGCAAGAACATCGGTGTTGCGGCAGGTACATGGGTTATCATGTTCAATGATATAACCGGTGAATTCAGTATTATTCCTAAGAAATAAATTACACACTTTAAAAGAAAGATACTATGATAAAGAAATTAGTATATGGCTTGGCTATCATTGCAGGACTTGTTTCCTGCAATGATGACTATACGGATTGGGCAAGCCCTCAAAGCAATGATTCCAAAGAACCGGTCGATAAAATAGCATTTACGGTAGAACCGGCAGTCAGCGCCATTGATTTTGTAGTGGAAACGGCGGAAAATATTCAGTTATTTACTACCAATCTGCAAGATGGGCAGGTAAGTGAATACGCGCTTACTCTTTCTGCTGAAGGTAAGGATAAAACCGCCGCTCTGAGCGCAACGGCAGCCGGGATGGTTGCTTCAACCGATTTAGCAAACGCGGTAGCGGCTATTTATGGTAAAAGCCCCGAAGAACGGACTGTTGCTGTAGAAGTGGCAGCCGATGTAACGGTAAAAACAGAAGACGGTAACATCATAACCAAGAAGAAAGCTTCTCCGTTTACTTTGAAAGTCAAGCTGAATACCCCATTGGAGTATTTTCTGGTAGGCGACGTTACATCATGAGCAGACAAGTCGGCAAAATGTATGCTTTATCCACAAGGTGATAAGAAATATGCGTATACGACCGATTTTACTAAAACTGAGAATGGTGTACAAACAGCCGGTAATCTAAAAATTTGGTTAGGTGCAGATATTGGAAATTGGGATAATTGTTATGGTGCTGAGAGCGATGGCGATAATGCTGTTTCCGGTAAGTTGGTATCAGTAAATGCCGGAGCGATAGCTTGTCCGGAAGTCGGTAAATTTTATAAACTGGAAGTTGATTTTTCTACAAACGAATATGCTTGGACAGAACTGACTGATCAGGCTCCGAAATCTTATACTCATATAAGTTTGATTGGTGAATATAATGATTGGGATACAACGGGCTCTGAGAAAGATTTGGAACAGATTACTCCGCATAACTGGTATATAGCTGGCTTTGAACCGGGAAAAGACGGTGGATTAAAGTTGCGTGCTGACCATAAGTGGGACATTTCTTGGGGTGCTGCAACGGATAACGTAACAATAGCGGATAAAAACTATTTGTCATTGACTACTGCAGATGGTAAGAATGTTGTTGTTCCTAATGGAAAATACAATGTATTCTTTAATGATATTACAGGTGAAGTTGTATTTCAGACGGCTGAATAATATCTGCGATATATAAAGAATATTTATTTTAAATCAGGCGAGTGTGTCTGAACTTGCTACAAGTTACATGGATTTGGTGTTATTTCTTCTCTTTGTATTAAGGGATTTCATACCGGTCTGCGTTGTTTAAGGCAAGTTCAGACACATTTCTTTTAATTGTATGTAAAATCTGATAAAATGAAGAACGTAAAATCTGTTTTATATTTAATATTGGGCTTGCTGATAAGCTCTTTGATGGCTTGTAGTGATGACCCTGGAGCTTTTTCTGAGCCTGCACCGGGGCAGGATGAAACTCCTGAAGGATATGTCTCTTTAGAACCCTCATCCGATACGTGGGACGGAACCAAACGTGCCGATATTACTTATCAGACATTGGTGTATTCATTTGCCGATGGTGATAATGACGGGTGGGGCGATTTCAGAGGACTCACAGATAAGCTGGATTATCTTAATGAAATGGGTGTGAATGCAATATGGCTGTCGCCAATTCATCCGGCAATGTCTTATCACGGATATGATGTGACAGACTATTCAGGGTTGAATCCGCAATATGGAACGATGGCCGATTTTGAAGAGTTGGTTACTAAAGCCCATAGCCTCGGTATTAAAATTTATCTGGATTATGTGATGAACCATACGGGGAGTGCACATCCTTGGTTTAAGGAAGCCAAGGCCTCTCCGAACAATGAATACCGTAACTATTACATCTTCTCACAAGACCCGAAATCCGATATTACTGCCGGTAAAATTCCAATGATAAAGCGGGAAAGCTCTACGGGATATAATGCAGGCGAATGGTTTTCGGCTGGTATAGGTGATGCCATGAAAGGATATTATAAGTTTGTACTCGACTGGTCTAATGCTGCAAGTCCCACCATAACAGTTACAAAAGAAGATACTCCGAACGCGGATACTCCGGACGTAACCACGCAAGATGCCAAGTACTTATATTATGGTGAGAGCATTTGCAAGAAATTCTATGCGAGAGGCAATAATAAGTACGAGTTAACGGTTGATCTTGATACGGATTGGGGTTTTTTAATCCGTACAAGTAATACTTCATGGGACAACGGAACGAAGTATGGTGCTCCGTCTAAAGCAAGTAAAGTGCAGTTAGGCAAGCCTTTTACTTTGAGTAATGCAAATCCTGAGGACATATTGTTTGCATCGGTCGAAGCATGGTATTTCCATTCCCATTTCCAAACAGACTGGTTTGCCGACCTTAATTACGGTGCTATTGATGATGCTGCCAACTCTCCGGCATATAAAGCAATATCCGCTGCAGCAAAAGAATGGATAGACAGGGGAATTGACGGATTCCGTTTGGATGCGGTGAAGCATATTTATCACAGTGCCACTTCGGATGAGAATCCCCGTTTTCTGAAAATGTTCTATGATGATATGAACGAATATTATAAATCGAAAGGGCATACAGATGATATTTATATTGTAGGTGAAGTCCTTTCGGGCAGTGACGAGGTGGCGCCTTATTATCAAGGACTTCCCGCATTGTTTGAGTTTGACTTCTGGTATAAACTGGATTGGTCGATTGCCAACTCCACTGGTTGTTACTTTGCGAAAGACATACTTTCTTTTCAACAGAAATATGCGAGATACCGTGCCGATTACATAGAAGCTACCAAACTATCCAACCATGATGAAGACCGTACAGCATCCAAACTGGGAAAATCAGAGGCAAAGTGTAAACTTGCGGCTGCCGTATTGCTTACCGCACCGGGCGAACCCTATATTTATTATGGGGAAGAATTGGGTATCTACGGAACGAAGGAAAAGGCGGATGAATATGTACGTAGTCCGATGCTGTGGGGAGATAATTATACTACTGCCTATACGGACAAGATTGATGCCACCGTGGCTTCGAGTATAAAATCTGTAGCAGAACAGAAGGAAAATGCAAATTCGTTGCTGAATACCTATCTCTCTTTTACCCGTTTGCGTAATACCTATCCGGCTTTGGCTCAAGGTACAATGACAAAACATGCGGTATATAACGAATCGAATGAAAAATACAAGAGCATTGCTGCATGGTATATGACAAAAGATAATGAAAAGATGCTTGTTCTTCACAACTTTGGAAGCGCATCTGTTGAACTGTCATTGACAGATAATATCGAGAAGGCTGTCGGTGTATCGGGAACTGTTCAGGTGAAAGAAGGGGATAATACTTCCATACGGTTGGGAGGATATTCGTCAGTGGTCTATAAAATAGCCCAATAGCCCGTTTACTCATACATCTTTATCAGCACCCTGTTCAGCCATTCCCACCGAAAACGGAA
>ERZ772937.1866-NODE-1866-length-14175-cov-39.123442_pt1 | contig 14175 bp, 4 predicted proteins | sample MGYA00512113_ERZ772937 | MGnify/ENA primary metagenome ERZ772937 (study PRJEB29015, sample SAMEA2737649) | human gut metagenome | biome: human gut; feature: human-associated habitat; material: faeces | place: China | collected 2012 ... | reverse complement strand
ACTATGCCGAGATGGAAAAATACTACCGCAGCCTGCCGGAGGCGGAAATTCTCGCATCCCCCTCTCTGATGCAGGGCATGAGCATGCTCTGCGCGCTGGTCATGGATTACGAAGGCTCGGAGCGCTGGTATGGCGAACTGCAAAAGTTTGTCGAACACTGCGGCAGGCAGGACGCCGCCGGAAAGCAGGCGCGCGGCCGCCTTGCATGGCTGGACATCTCCCTGCCCCAGCGGGGCGTGAAGGGTCTGACGGAAACCATCCCCGCCGTGTTCCGGCTGCTGACGAATAAAGAGGTGGCGCTGCCGTCCTTCTCCGTCACGAGCGCGCTGCCGAGCATCATGAACGGCGGCAAGGACTTTTCCGAATGGAGCAAAAAGGACGACCTGCTCTACAAAACCATCCGTCTCCCCGTGGAGGCAGTACTGGGGCGGGACAGTGTGTGTCTTGCCGACTGCGCCATTGCCGAGAGCAAGTTTGAAAAGGGCGAGGACGTCGCCGGCCGGATGCTGTCCCTTCTTCCGCAGATGAACGAGGTCCGCAACCACGGCACGTCGGACATGGAGTTCGCCGTCAGCGGATTGCTGGCCCGCAGCCAGCTGGCAAACGGGCAGCCCACCGACGCGCGGCGCACCATCGAGGTGCTCCATGAATGCTTTGTCGAGCGCGGTTTGACTCGCTTTCTGCCCAATATGGACGCCATGCTCTGCCGTATTGACATGCACACCGGCGACCTTGATGCGGCGGATGCGTGGTACCGGGAAAAAGCCCCCCGGGAGCCGACGCATTTGAACGTCATGCGGCGCTACCAGTACCTCACCCAGGCCATGGTGGAGCTGGCGGACGGCAGACCGGACGCGGCGCTGCTGACGCTTGCCCCGCTGGAGCCGTACATTCAAAACTGTGCCCGTATCATCGACGGCATTCACCTGAATGTCCTAACTGCCATCGCCCTGCGGCGCAAGAAGGATGAGCGGTGGCGCGAGCGATTGACGGCGGCGCTGGACGCGGCGACGGAGTACCGATTCATCCGCACCGTCAGCGTATACGGCACGGCGGTGCTGCCGCTGCTGGAAGCGCTGAACTGGGACGGCGACAAAGCATGGAGTAAGCGGCTGATGGCAGCGGTGCGGACGCAGGCGGCGTTCTACCCGCATTTCCTCGAACCCAGCCTTGCTCCCGGCGAGGAGCTGACACCCACGGAACTGCAAATTCTCCATCTTCTCTGCGCGGACAAGTCCAACGCTGAGATTGCGCAGATCATGGACGTGAAGCTGCCCACGGTGAAGACCCACGTCAGCCACATTCTCGGCAAGCTGGACGTGAAGCGCCGGGCGGAAGCCAGGACAGCCGCGAAGAAGCTGCGGCTCATTCCGGATGATCTATAAAAGCTGTGCCTGTGCTTGAACGGGCTGAATATAAACCTTATACATATAATGATCTCTCGGAATCTTGAGTGATCATGCCAGCAAAACTCTAGCATTGAACTTTGACAAGTAAATATTATTCTTGAACGTAAAAATGAACACAAGAAATAAACATAACTGTCGCTATGTTTCAAAATGCGAATCAACAAGCATGTATAGATCATAGCCATGATAATAACAGTCACGGGAAGAATCCCAGCCGATATCACAATCAGGCTGGGAAAAGTAACGGTCACATTTGCAGTCAGTAATGCCATTCTCTTTGCATTTACAGATACGCTTTTTCCGTTCCCTGTGTGAAGTTACAACAGGAGTTCCATCATCGGCTAAAGCCAGAGCATCCGAATGGATAAGTCCTGTGGATACAGAAACATCAAGGAACTCTTTCTGGTAGATTTTAAAGAGGGAAGAATAAGGCTGTTCATCAAGTTTAAAACCAGTATTTTCCAAAATCGGAAGAAGCTCTGTAACCGTAACTTTTTCCACAGAATCAGTTTTCGTGCCTTTTGTTTTAGGCTTCTTAACCTTGATTTTAAGAGGATGGATATGTGGTGACATATGGTCATCATCAGAGTTCCATAAGCGGTTTATAAAATCATAAAAAGTGCCAACCCCTGGAGTATTACCAGGTTCAAACCCACTGAGGATGGCATAAAGGGGATTGATTTTAAGCTGGGCAGCCCATTCTGTTATCGAGGTAACTTTAAAGTCAATGGAAAGCAGATAAGAACGCTGCATAGAGGAAGGGGTTCTTGGTGCAGGGCCGAATTTAGAATATTTATCAGCCATAAAAGTATCGGTAAAAGATAAATCGAGATTCCAAAACCGCTCAATGATATCCCAGGTGGAACGAGCAAGAGCACTTGGGTCAGGATAATATTTACGAAGATTAGTAACAACAAAGTTTTGGTAGTCTGCATGACTGCCACAGTTAACAGGTAACATAAAAATCGCCTCCAATCGAAAAATATCTGCCGCCGCAAGCGACGGTTCTTATTAATCAATAGGCGCGGAGCGCCGCATTTTTCGATGAAGTTGTCAAGTGTTTTGGGCAAAAAGTGGAGGATTTTAATAAAAAAGGAATTTGAAAGCCTTGTATTTACTGGTTTAGAGATTCCGAGAGATTATGGTAAAAGAGAGGAGTTTACATGAAAAAGAAAAACACCATGCCAGAGAGGGATTGGCAGCAGACCCATGAAAAAATCAGGTGGAGGGAGCTGCGTAAGCGCATACTTGTGATGGGCTTGACCGTTGCGATGGTTGCCAATACTGTAGACCTGTCCGCACTCTCGGTTTCTGCAAAGACCGATGAAAGTGAGACAGGTAAAACGACTATTGTTTCCTTTGAGGAGCTTTCAAAGGACATCACGGAGCAGACCCTGCCCATCGGTGCGCTTGAGAGCGACATCAAGTTTCCGACCAGCCTGACCGTTACGGTAGAAAAGACCACGCAGGCGGATGAAAAGGAAGCCGACGATGAAGAAGATGCTTCCGAGACGGGAGATACAGAGAAGGACGATGCACAGAAGGATGACAGTAATGGAGATACTGCGTCCTCTGATGATAAGAAGGATACAGAATCCTCAGATGAAAAGGATGGCGATTCCGGCAATGCGGACGCTTCCGAGACGGGAGATACAGAGAAGGACGATGCACAGAAGGATGACAGTAATGGAGATACTGCGTCCTCTGATGATAAGAAGGATACAGAATCCTCAGATGAAAAGGATGGCGATTCCGGCAATGCGGATGCTTCCGATAAGTCTGGTACTTCTGACAATGGAAATGCAGATACAAAGGATTCGGATACATCAAAGGATTCTGAAAATTCTGACAAATCAAACAACCCAAATGGCTCTAGCAGCTCTGATACAGAGGATACACAGGCACGTGCCGACCTACCCTCTGCTTTTGGTGCGCTTATTGGCCAGATGGCGGATACCCTTCTGCCGCATAAACTCATAGTACACGCAGCAGAGAAGGACGATGCCTCTGACACGGCATCCACATCCGACGTTGCAGACAATGCAAAGAAAACCGACACAGCATCTACATCCGATAATGCAGACAGTGTAAAGACGACAGGCAGTTCTGACGCAGCAGCTTCCTCTGAGACAGAGACAACGATGGAGAAAATCCGTCTGAAAAACATCAAGTGGGAGCTGAATGTGGAAGAGAGCGACGCAGAAGAATTTGACAGCAGTGAAGCGTCAAACGGCTTCTGCTATGCCTATACGCCGGTACTGCCGGATGAGGATGGAGACGGCAACCAGCTCGTATTGGGTAAAGACGTGGAGCTTCCGACCATCTATGTGCTCGTAGGCGAGTATGGGATTGCGCTGCTGGCTGGGAGTGGTACAGTCCAGATAACAGAAACGAATGCTGACGGAACGAAAGCCCCTTATACCGCTCAGGACCTTGCAACATGGATTGGCGAGCATGGAAGCGCAAACCTGGAAAAAGTTTCCATTAAACTGTTGAATGATGATACCTCCATAACAAAGGAGCTTACTATTGGTACAGGTTTGGCAAAAGAGATAGAGCTGGATTTGAATGGCCATACATTGAAACTGGCTGACAATGCGCGTTTATATTTTGAAAGAGCAAATATAACAATTACCTCGTCCGGCTCGAATGAGGGAACAATTACGGGCAACTATCAATATGGGCAAGATAGATTAAAAGGAGATGGACTGATAACTGTAGATAGAGTGTTGAAAATTGAGCATGTCACAATCAAAAATGCTGGAACCGGTTCCACAGTTGCGATGTGGAGTGGTGCGACCTGTACCATTGACAAAGCAAATATTAGTGGAAGTAATGGTAGTCAGGAAGGCGTCATTACTATTTGTGACAGTAACGCCTGTACAATTACCAATACGAAGGTGACCGGAAATGTTGCGTCTGGCTATGGCGCTATTATGTTTATGGACAGCTGCTCCGACTGTATTATTGGCGAAGGCGCAGTTATTAAAAATGAGAACAGTGGGCGTTACTGTGTCAAAGTCACGGGTAATTATAACGTTAAAATTACAGTTAAAAAAGGCGCTACTTTAACGGCGAATGCTGGCAACGGTTTTATAATGAATACCAGCTATGGTAAGGTAGTTGTAAACATTGAGGGTGGAACCTTTAATGGACGTCTTAGATTACCCGACAACAGCCAGATTACAGGAGGAACCTTTGCCCCTGCCTCAGGCTGTGCGATTGAAGTTAATAATTCTAAGAAAACCCTGCAGGACCTTCTGCAGGTCGGCTATATCTTACAGTATGATGATGGTACCTATGCAGACCTAACAGCCAGGTGGACAGAAAAAGGGAAAAAGGTAACGGCTGTTAAAAGTCCGCTCTATTTCACGACGCATCCAACAATTGTCAGCGGAGAGGAAACTGTGATGGAAAACTATACCGCTGCCGAGGCGCCTGAGCTAACCGTAAAAGCGGTATCTGACAGTGGCAGTATCTCCTACCAGTGGTATGCTGATGAAACAATAAATGGAACAACAACCAAAGTAGAACAAACGGGGCAGGGTGCAAAAACTACGACCTACAGGATTCCTACGGGACTTTCGGCAGGCACCTATCAATACTACTGTGTAGCGACCTGCGGTGAATATACGGCGACCTCCAAAAAGGCGGCCTTTACGGTAGAAGAAGGTGTTGCGGAAGTTACGGTAGGTGGGAATACAACACGTTATGCAACATTTGCCAAAGCAATAGCTGCAATGAAAGATGCAGTAGCTGCTGATGATGCAGACCTTGAAATTACGTTGAAAATTCTGAAAAATATTTCTGAGACAGGAAGCGAGTGGAAAATAGATGGGGGTACAAAAAATGTCAATTTTTGTATGGACCTCAATGGCTGTACCGTTACAGGAAAGGGTCTTTATATCATTGGCGAAGGTGTGAAGGCAGTCTTTAAAGACGCAGGCACGGGACAGAATGGAACACTGAACGCCCCAGTTTCTATTCAGAACAAAGCAAAGCTTACGGTAGAGAATGGTAATTATACGTGGAACTTGAAATTTTCCGGCGGTGCGACTGGAGAATTAAAAGGCGGTCATTACAGCAGAAGTATTTATATTGGAAATGCTAATAGTGACAATACAGGCATTTCCTGTACAATTACCGGAGGTACGTATGATGGAGGTGAGGTTCGAGTATGCGGCGGTGCGGCTCTTAGCGTATCCGGAGCTGATACAAAGATAGAGACTTTGCAGATAGACCACAGTATCAAGCTGCGTGCAGAAGTAACGCTTTCGGGTGGTGAGTATGAGATAATTACTCTGGATGCTTTTCCTGGAAGCAATGACGATTTGCTTGATGAAGAACAGCGCTATGCTATCGAGGATACACTGGCAGATGGTTATGCCTTTTATTCATCTGGTATTAAGACCGATATAAGCAGAACGGAAAAAACGCTGAACAATGTAAAGGTACTTCCCGCTGATACACCAGAGGATGCATCTTTGGCTGTTGTAAAGTTTCAGATAGAGAAAAATGACGGTAAGACAAAAACAAAGTACTTTCTGACATGGGATGCTGCTATGAGTTGTCTGGAAGCTACGGAATCGAATTTGAACAATCTGCAGGAATATACGACGTGGAAGAAGCTGGAAATTCTGCTGCTGAAGGATGCAGAAGCTACTAGGGGTTATGCGTTGGCTAATAAAGCGTATCTCCCAGCTGAGATAACGCTGCGTTCAGAGGGTAATGAGCCACATACCTTGACGGGTAGGGTAAACAGCCTGTTTAAGACAGGGGAGCAGGATGTTACCATAGAAAATATAAACGTGGTTGGAAACATAGCCTTTCTTGGTAATACGAAAGGTACACAGGCGCAGGATGCCGCTGTACTGCGGCTGGGCGAGGGTGTAGCTGGACTAAAGGATGTAACGGTTCCTTCTGGCAAGGCTGAGATAGTTATAGAGAAGGGAGCAAAAATACCTGATACGTTTACAGGAGATGAAAGTAATCTGAATGCCAGCATCTACTGCAATCATGACTCTGCTGGCGATATTGCCAGCAGAATAGAGCAAGGAGCCAGCGCATTTAAGGTATGGTTTCCGATAGAGCTTGGTGGTATCACTCTGCCCACAGACAAAGAAAATGACACAAATGTCACGCAGAGGGACGGTGCAACCTACGGACTGTACAGCAATGGAGGTACGACGGACCAGAAAATTAAGGTCACGGGCGAGGTCTGCTCTTATGAGCCTTATGGTGGCAAAGCAGTAACGATAGATACGACAGACCTTTCCTTCACGATGCCGTCTTCCAAGGTAACCCTTAAGGCACATATGAAGGATGACTATGGCTATTGCAGCAACTGTAAAAGGACTGACCTTGCGGAAGCCTATAAAAATGGACACCTTCATATCGAAGGTCTGGTAGGCCGTACCTACGACAGCTATCCGCAGGTGATGACAGGAGTTACACTGGATACTGCGAATGGCAATAAGTCGCTGACTGGGCCCTCATATAAATCAGGCAGAGAATTGGCACAGGATTCCACAGACCCTGCAAATGCAGACATTTCCAAAGCAAATTATTATGTGGTCTATGCCAATAATATAGACTGCTACAGGAATGAAGAAGGTGGAAGCGATTTCAAGGCTGATGAAGCACCGAAAGTTACGATCACCGGACAGGGCAGCTATTACGGCACGATTGAGCACTATTTCACGATTGGATATGGTGAAGTTGTGGGAGAAGGCTTTAGTGGCTATCAGGGAACCTATGATGGGAAAGCCCATGGAGCTGTTCAGTATGGAACCGTCAGACTTAAGGCAGACGCTGTTGATAGCCAGACAATGATTCCGGTTGCTGATGGGCTGATCGTACCCTGTACTGGAAAAACAATGGAAACGGATGGATTTGCCAGCAATTTTACCTATTATTTTGTACTTATGTATTATGAAAATGGAGTTTCTCAAGGTTATAAACAAATAAATGATCCGGTTACAGAGAATCATATGATAACCAATGCCGGAAACTATACAATTTATGTTTTAATACATGAAGCTAGAAAAAATATGTGTGCTTCTCTCCCTATTGTCGTGAAAGCGACCATTGAGCCGAGAAGTTTAACAGATTCCGTGATCCATCTGGATGATATAGGTATCACGGTATATTACACCGGTATGCCGATCATTCCTGAAAACTGGGATAGAGGAATCACAGATTCAAACCGGAAAAATGAGCCGGGAAATGACCAGGGAGTTCTGGACAAAGACAAAGATTTCACCGTAAGTGCTGAGAATAATACGGAGGTGACAAACGGTAAAAGAGATGGAAAGATTACCTTTACCGGAATTGGCAATTATAAGGGTGAGCTCGTCAGATACTTTGACGTTGCCCATGCGTTTACTCTGGCACAGACCACGGTATCCAAGAATTGTTGGTACAATGAGGATTCCAACTGGTGGAAAAACGGCATACCTGCTACGTTTACGGAAAATGATGTAACATCAGACAATCCAGTATCTGACTGGAAAAATATAGTATATCGGACCGCCAAAGGAAAATATGCCATTGTAAGCGATGAAGTTGTGTTTTATGCAAGCCTGGAAGATGCGGTTGCAGGCAAAAATCCGGGTTATACCTTTAAGGAAGAAGGCACGCATACCGTAACTTTATATGGAAAAGACCCATGGAATCAATCTATTGTTCCTGTAGAGATTACGATAAACATTGATACCACCGCACCGACCTGGGCAGATGCAGATGGCAAGGAAGATGGTTATGGCATCCAGATCAAAGATAACTGGTGGAGAACACTTTTAAATAAGTTCAGCTTCGGACACCTCTACAATGATACAACACTGGATATTAAGATTCATGCAAACGATGCAAAAGAGGGCGTGAATAAGGTAAGTGGGGTATCTAAGTATTACTATTATATTGACCAGATCACAGACACTGCTTCGGCAACGGGAAAGACCAAAGCAGAACTGGACACTCTGGCAGCCGATGGTAAATTTACGCAGGTAGATGCAGGAAACTGGCTGTCGGACAGTGCAACCATTCATGGCGCATTAGGCGAGGATGGTAGCTATGTGGTCTATGCCTATGCAGTGGATGGTGCGGGAAATCAGAGTGATTATATCTGTACCGATGGCATTGTGGTGGATGCACAGGCTCCTGTAGTAAAAATAGCTGACCCGAAAAAAGAAGACGGTACTCTGAAGGATACAGAGGCGATACTCAAGGTTAATTTAAGCGAAGATGCAACGCTGATGTGGTTCTTTGTATCCGAAGGAGTATTTGACGGGGTTACTGACTACACCTACGACGACTGCAAAAGAGATATTGAAAATTATATGAAAGGTGAGCCAAAGTACCCACAGTTCGCTGTCGAAAACGATGGAAAATGGGCGCCCCGCAATGGGTGGAATTTTAAACCGGACGAAAATCTTTATTGTGGACAATGGGAAGTTCGTAAGGAGGGACTTAAGGAGAGTAATGCTAACCAAAACTTTGTTGCGAGTTGGACACCTGCAATCTTCAAAACGACAGGAACAAAAGGTGATAATAAAATTGAAATAGGTAATTTTGGAAAGCCGGACGTTTATTTTTCATTGTATCCAAGTAAGAAAACTGCAGTCTGGATAGCAGCCATTGACAAGGCAGGCAATATAACGGCATTAACGGAGCCTGCTATTGAATTTACCACTGCAAAGACGATTCCGTATGTAAAGAATGCACCGGTTCTTTCCGGTAACTATGGAGATACGGTATCTGCCATGCTTAAAAAAGCAGATACGACAAAGGCAAGCGTGACAGCAGGACAGAACAGTGACACGAAGATTGAGGGTACATGGATTCTGGCATCTGAGGATGCTGATAAGATTCCGACAGTCGGTACAAGTGAGAAATATACGCTTGTCTTTACACCTACAGGAAGTGATGCAGATACCTATGATCCTGTAACCTGTGAAGTGACACCGGAGGTTTCTAAGAAGCAGATTACCGTAGTCATTGCTGATAAAGAAAAATTCTATGGAGAGACAAACCCTGCACTTACATGGAGTCTTGCCTCAGGTGCTGCCTACCCAGACAATGTTTTGGTAGCAGATGATACCGAAGAAGCACTTGGCATCAGCTTATCAACTACTGCGAAAGACAATTCAGATGTTGGAACCTATGCAATTACAGGAACATCAAATAGTGCCAATTATGAAGTATCTTTTATTGGAAACGGTTCAGATGGCGAGAGTGGTATTCTGACAGTAAAACAGGCAGCAAATAGTTTTACTACAGAACTTAGCTGTTCTGATTATACTTATGCAAAGGATGAGACACCAGAACCAAATGCAACAGCAAAATTCGGTACAGTAACTTATAAGTATGCAACAGCAGCCTTAGATGGTACTGCATATAAGGCACCTTCAGACGAATCTGCATATACAGATGCCATACCTGTAAATGCAGGAATCTATGCAGTAAAGGCTTATGTTGCAGAGACAGATAACTATGCAGGACTTACAAGTGATCCGGTCGTATTTACGATTAACAAAGCAGCTTCACCGAACATTGGTGATGAGGAAAAGAGTTATTCGTATGTAGCCGGTTCACATGACAAGGCAATTAGTGTGGATATTGCAGGAAAGCTCCCGACAGATAGGGGAACTACAACATACGCATTAACAAATACGTATAACGAGCAGCTTTTGAGTGATGTAGCAGTAGATCAAGACGGAAAACTGACCTATAAAGTGAAAGAGGCAGATGAATCTCAGGTTGGAGCTACAGCTACAATCACAGTGACAGCTTCTATGCTAAATTACGAAGATGCTGTATATACTATGACAATCAAGATTACGGATAAGAAGCTTGTTACATTAAAGAGCGGAAATACGGTATCTGTAAATGGAAGCAATGCACTTACATATGGAGACAAGCTTTCTAAGCTTGGATTTAGTGATGTTACCTTTGTGGGCGCAGATACAAACACCGAAGTCAAGGGAACACTCAAATGGGCTGATCCGGATTGCATACCGACTGCAGGAACGACACAGGCGGGCTGGGTATTCAAGCCTGATGACAGCAAATATTACGAGGACCTTACCGGAACAGCGGCTATTACAGTAGCCAGGGCAACACCGGCAGTAGTAACAGTTCCAACTGTAGCAGAGCGTGTATACAATCCTGCTGTTGCACTAGCTGATTCAGATATGACAGGCGGCAGTGTGACCGGGGCAGATGGCAATTCACTTGCCGGAACATGGAACTTTACAGGAAAGAATATCATTCCGACTGTAAATAATAAAGGCTATCAGGCAGTATTCACACCTGATGACGCTGACAACTACAATACAGTAACAAGAACAATAACAGTTAAAGTAACTAAAGCAACACCGGTAATTGCACAGAAGCCGACAGCAGGCGCACTTACCTACGGACAGAAACTTTCAGACAGTACCCTGACCGGAGGAAAAGCGGCTTATCAGACAGCAGATGGAACTGAAATCACAGGAACATTTGCATGGAAGAACAGCAGTAGCACGCCTACAGCAGCAGACAGCAAAAAGACAGAGTATGATGTAACATTTACACCATCAGACAAGGATAATTATAATGCTGTTGATACAAAGCTTACAATCACTGTAAATAAGGCAGCTCAGGCACCGAACATGCCGCAAGCTGAAATGGCTCCGGCGCACAGCACAAAGAAGGTTGGCGATATTATGCTTCCGGATGGATGGAGCTGGCAGGAGGATGATAAGGACACGGCACTTGCAGATGGTGTGGCAGTGACAGCGAATGCAATTTATACAGGAACTGACAAGGGCAACTACGAGACAGAAAGTGTAAGCATTACGATTACAAGAAGCGAATGTGATCACACACATACTGAAATACGGAATCAGCGGGAAGCAACCTGCAAAGAGAAGGGCTATACCGGAGATACTTACTGTAAGGATTGTGGTGAAAAGCTTGCCGCTGGTACAACAATCGAGAAAAAACCGCACAAGGTCGGAACACCGGCTACCTGTGTATCAAAAGCAGTATGCAGTGTTTGTAGTGAAACCTTTGGTGAAGTGGATGCCACGAACCATGTGCATACAACCGTGAAGAACCGAAAGGAAGCAACCTGTACGCAGACCGGATACGCAGGAGATACCTATTGTACGGACTGTGATAAACTTCTGAGTACCGGAAAAGAGCTGGCAGCATTGGGACATGATTATAAAGCAACCGTGACAAAGCAGCCAACGACAACCGAGGAAGGCATCAGAACCTACACCTGCACCAGATGCAACAGCAGCTACACAGAGAGCATTGCGAAGCTGCCGGAGGAAAAGCACACTCACAACTATACGGGAAGCATTACGAAGGAAGCAACCTGTACAGAGGCAGGGGTAAGGACGTATACCTGTTCTTGTGGAAACAGCTACACGGAGAATATTCCGGCAACAGGACACAGCTATGTATCAAAAGTGACGAAGGCTGCAACGACAACAGAGGAAGGCATCATGACCTACACCTGCTCCAAGTGCGGACACAGTTACACACAGCCGATCGCTAAGATTAAGTCCGATGACAGCAACAAGGATAATGGCAGCCAAAACCAGAAACCGCAGTCTGGCACAGACAATGGTAATCAGAATCAGAAGCCACAGCCTGATACGGATAATGGTAAGGAAAAAGAAGATTCAATTAAGCCATACATCAAGGACGACAGTGGCAAGGAAGGCTGGGATGTTATCAAGCCACAGCTTGAAGAAGCTAAGGCAGGCGATACGGTAACGGTTGCAATGAACGGAACAACTGTAGTACCGAAAGATGTAATTGACAGTATCAAGGGCAAAGATACAACACTTGTTCTGGATATGGGAAATGGTCTTTCCTGGAAGATTTATGGAAAGGATATTACTGATGCAGCTGGAGATATTGATTTTGATGTGACAGTCGGAGCCGACGCCGGAAAATCCATTCCTGTGGATGTGATCAATAACGTGACCGGGGAACATTCTTCCTTGAATCTGACTCTTGCTTATGACGGAGAGTTTGGATTTACAGCCACACTGACCGTCAACATGGAATCAAAGAATGCAGGACTGTATGCGAACCTGTTCTACTACAATGAACAGACCGGAGAACTGGAATTTATCAGCGCCGGACAGATTGATCCGGATGGAAATGTGGAACTTGTATTTACCCATGCATCAGATTACACGATTGTTGTTGATGCCAGGATTATGAGTGATAACGGTCAGGCAGACAACAAATCTGATGAAACCATTCCTGCACTTAAGACAGATGACAGCACTTCAAAATATGCATGGAATAATACGATAATCATTATTATAGGTATCTGTATTATACTGATTGTTTTTGGAGCCGTATTCTATGTAAGGAAAAAGAGTGGTTCTGAGGAAGAATAAATATCTGAAATTAAAATGAAATAATTAAGAAGTAAGAAAAGAGGCAGTGCCATTGATTGGTGCTGTCTTTTTTTATGATATTGGTTCATATTGGACCTCAATTGACCTTGAAGCAGTACTGGTTGAAGAAAGCAAATTGCCAAAGAAGCTTGACTAATTTCAGTTTGCGGAGCTGAGAAGATGAGTTGGACATAATATCCAGCTCAATCTTCTACATGGAAGACATCTTCCACCAGCATATTAAAGTATTTAGAAATCCGCAGCATAAACTCGGCAGATGGGGTGCTGTCCCCACGTTCTATCCTGCCGACAGTTTTGGTGCTGTATCCGATAGCAGCGGCAAGGTCATCCTGGTAATATAGATACCAGAGATAATCAACCAGTTAGGTTATTAAAGATTTCTGATGATAATGGGAAAATATCTGTATATTTGGCTGGAACTTATGAGAATGTGGAAGAGTATACACAGACAGTAGCTGATAATACACTGATAGATATTGTAGATACAAATGGCAAATCATTATCTGATGAAGATTTGATAAAGGAATTATTTTAATATTAGATTTTTCAATGCGCCCCTTTTCTTGTGGGTGCATTTTTTCATGCCCTCTCTAAAAATAAGAATAAAATTTATTTTTTATCAAAACAAGGAGGAGCAACATGGAAAAGCAATCAGCAAGCAATAGAAAAATAAAATATACCCTGTTAAGTATTTTATTTTCAATATTGTTTATTTTTACAGCATTAAATATTTCAACCCCACTCACAACTTATGCAGGTAATGAGAGTGGAAACGGAACAGGTGACGCTGGTTCTTCAGGAACACATATTTTTGCAGGTGGTGCAGCATCCTACAAATCAGCATACCTAATTTACATAGTAGATGGCAATGGCAACCTATTAACCCCAGTAGCCGAAGCACCAATATCCGGAGCCAAAGTTCCACCTACAGATGGAAATTTTAATTACGAGAAATCAAAGTTTGGCAACCAAGCACCAACAATATTTAAAATAATAAATGGTGTACCAACACCATTCTCAAGCAGTGGAGATGGAAACGGAGCAGTTCTGAAAAGTAAATTACTCGAAAAGACTATAGATAACAAGTTTAAAGCTGCTGTATATATTGAAGATTATTTCGGTGAAAAAGTGGCTAAAGACTTTCTTTCATCCAACAAAGACCAATACCTCATCTTCGAAGATGATGTCAATGCACCATATGCAACAATCAACGCTTACTTTGAACTCTTACCAGACCAAGAAGATGGACAGTTTGATGGTGATGCAACAATCAGCAGAGCCCAAGCATGGATAGGTTACAATTAACTGGACAGATTTTTTAAGGTCATATAATCTATAAT
>ERZ772937.1849-NODE-1849-length-14254-cov-3.541235_pt1 | contig 14254 bp, 19 predicted proteins | sample MGYA00512113_ERZ772937 | MGnify/ENA primary metagenome ERZ772937 (study PRJEB29015, sample SAMEA2737649) | human gut metagenome | biome: human gut; feature: human-associated habitat; material: faeces | place: China | collected 2012 ... | reverse complement strand
GCGTAATGAAGTTTTCTGCGCTGGTCGTTGTAGGCGACGGCAAGGGTACCGTTGGCTTCGGCACCGGCAAGGCTGCCGAGGTTCCGGACGCAATCCGCAAGGGCATCGAGGACGCCAAGAAGAACCTCGTTAAGATTTCCATGAAGGGCACCACTATCCCGCACGAGGTTATCGGCGAGTTCGGTGCAGGCCGTGTCCTGCTCAAGCCTGCTGCTCCCGGTACCGGCGTTATCGCCGGCGGTGCAGTCCGTGCAATCGTAGAGGCTGCCGGCATCAAGGATATCCGTACCAAGTGCCTGCGCTCCAACAACCCGCAGAACGTCGTTACCGCAACGATGGAGGGTCTGAAGAGCATGCGCAGCGCTGCTCAGGTTGCTGCTGTACGCGGCAAGGCTGTAGAAGAACTGTAAGAAAGGGGTAACTTATAATGGCTAACATGAAGATTACCCTGAAAAAGAGCCTGGTCGGCCGCTTGGAGAAGCACATTGCGACCGCTCATTCTTTGGGGCTTAAGAAGATCAACGACGTAACCGTTCAGCCGGACAACGCGCAGACGCGCGGCAAGGTAAAGCAGATCGGTTACCTGCTCGAAGTTGTAGAGGAGGCGTAACCCATGAAGCTGCATGAATTAACGCCCGCCGCAGGCGCAACCAAGCCGGCATACCGCAAGGGCCGTGGCGCCGGTTCCGGCAATGGCAAGACCGCAGGTCGCGGTCACAAGGGCCAGTGGGCCCGTTCCGGCGGCGGTGTCCGCCCGGGTTTTGAAGGCGGTCAGATGCCTCTGGCACGCCGTCTGCCGAAGCGTGGTTTCCACAACATTTTCGGCACCACTTACGCACCGGTCAATGTTTCCGCTCTTGAGAAGTTTGAAGACGGCGCTGAGGTAACTGCAGAGATCCTCTGCAATGCCGGCATCGTTAAGAATGCTCTCGACGGCATCAAGATCCTCGGTAACGGCACGCTCACCAAGAAGCTGACTGTTAAGGCAGCAGCATTCTCTGCGTCCGCAAAGGAGAAGATCGAAGCCGCAGGCGGAAAGGCCGAGGTGATTTAAGGTGTTTCAAACCCTTAAAAACGCCTGGGCTATGCCTGAACTGCGCAAGAAGATCCTGTATACTCTTTTCATTATCCTGATCTTCCGCTTCGGTTCGTGCATTCCGGTTCCGTTCATCGACACCCAGATGCTTGCTAAGTATTTTGAGCAGGCAAGCACCAACGGTTCGATGCTCGGTTATCTGGATATGTTCTCCGGCGGCGGTCTGTCGCGTGCGACGATCTTCGCCATGAGCATTACTCCGTATATCAACGCGTCCATTATCCTTCAGCTGCTGACCGTTGCCATCCCCGCTCTTGAGCGCATGGTAAAGGACGGCGGCGAGGAAGGCCGCAAGAAGATCGCAAGCTGGACCCGCTACGTCGGCGTTCTGCTCGGCCTGCTGCAGGGTCTGTCCTACTACGCTCTGCTGCGCAACCAGGGCTTCCTTTCTGACAAGGGCGTTCTGGCGGCCGTTACGATCGTTATGACTTTCACTGCGGGCACCGCGCTGATCATGTGGATGGGTGAGCACATCACCCAGAAGGGTATCGGCAACGGCATCTCGATCATCCTGTTCGCAGGTATCGTTTCCCGCGGTCCGTCGCTTATGCGCACTCTGGGCAACCTGTTCCAGACCGGCACGAGCGGCATCGTTTCCGCAATCCTGATGATCATCATCGGTATCTTCATCGTAGTGTTCATCGTATTCATGTCCAATGCAGAGCGCCGCATCCCGGTGCAGTACGCAAAGCGCGTTGTCGGCCGCAAGATGTACGGTGGTCAGTCCACCCATCTGCCGATCAAGGTCAACGCATCCGGCGTTATGCCGATCATCTTTGCGTCCTCCATCCTCGCGCTGCCGCAGACCGTTTCGATGTTCTGGCAGCCGGAGGCCGGTACGGTCGGTGCCCACATCCTCAATCTGTTCTCGCAGAGAAGTGTGGTCTACATCGTTCTGTACGCGCTGCTGATCCTCGCTTTCGCATATTTCTATGCATCCATCCAGTTTAACCCGATCGAAATCGCCAACAACCTGAAGAAGAACGGCGGCTTCATCCCGGGCTTCCGTCCCGGCAAGCCGACCTCCGACTTCATCACCAAGGCTCTCGGCAAGGTTACCTTCGTCGGCGCCGTATTCCTCGGCATCGTTGCGCTGGTACCGCTGATCGTCGGTGCAATTTCCACGAACCTCTCTAACGTGGCTCTGGGCGGCACCTCGGTCATCATCGTTGTCGGTGTTGCGCTTGACACGGTCAAGCAGATGGAGGCTCAGATGCTCATGCGTCATCACAAGGGCTTTTTGGAATAAAACTGGAGGCTGATTTTAAGTGAATTTGATTCTTCTTGGCGCACCCGGCGCCGGCAAGGGCACGCTCGCATCCTACCTCATCGAAAAGATGGGCGTTCCGAGCATCTCCACCGGCAACATTCTGCGCGAGGCAATCAAGAACAATACGCCCCTTGGCCAGTCGGCTAAGGAGTACATGGACGCCGGCAAGCTCGTACCGGACCAGCTCGTCATCGACCTGCTCAAGGAGCGCATCGCAAAGCGCGACTGCAAGAGCGGCTTCATCCTTGACGGCTTCCCGCGCACGATCCCGCAGGCTGAGGCTCTCGACCAGATCGCAAGCATCGACTGCGCACTGGCTCTCGAGGTGCCGAACGAAGTCATCGAGAAGCGCATGACCGGCCGCCGTGTCTGCCTGCGCTGCGGCGCAACCTATCACGTAGAGGCAAATCCGCCGCGCGTGAAGGACATCTGCGACATCTGCGGCGACAAGCTCGTTATCCGCAGCGATGACCAGCCGGACGTTGTCCGTCATCGTCTGGAGACCTACCATGAGCAGACCGAGCCCCTCAAGGGCTACTACGAAGCTCAGGGCAAGCTCAAGAGCATCGACGGCACCAAGGGCATCCATGAAACTGAGAAATTTGCGGTTGAGGCACTGGGTCTGTAATTATGATTCACATTAAATCAGAAAAAGAACTCGAACGGATGCGCGTCGCCGGCCGAATCACTGCGCTCGCGCGCAAGGCGGCGGCTGACGCGGTCCATCCGGGCGTTACTACAGAAGAAATCGACCGGATCGTCCGTAAAACCATCGAGGACGCGGGCGCAAAGCCCTCGTTCCTCGGTTACGGCGGTTTTCCGGGAAGTGCGTGTGTGTCCATCAACGATGAGGTCATTCACGGCATTCCGTCCAAGACGCACGTTGTCCACGAGGGCGACATCGTCAAGGTGGATGTCGGTGCCTACATCCATGGCTACCACGGTGACTGCGCCGCTACCATTCCCTGCGGAGAGGTAAGCGACGAAGCAAAGAAACTCATCGCAGTCACACGCCAGAGCTTCTTTGAAGGTATTAAATTTGCCCGCGTGGGCTATCGTGTTTCCGACATCGGCGCCGCCGTTCAGGCATACGTCGAGGCGAACGGCTTCTCGGTCGTCCGCGACTATGTCGGCCACGGCGTAGGTGAAAACCTGCACGAGAGTCCCGAGGTTCCGAACTACGGCAAACCCGGCCATGGCATCCGCCTGCAGAGCGGCATGGTCATCGCGGTTGAGCCGATGGTCAATGTGGGTGTTTACGCGGTCAAGGTTCTGCCCGACGGCTGGACCGTCAAGACCCGGGACGGTAAACTTTCCGCCCACTATGAAAACACCATTGCCATCACGGATGGCGAGCCGGAGATCCTGACAAGCATCGACGGCGAGGTACTGTGATGTCTGACGTCCGGACATCCGACATCGTTCTCTCACTGACCGGAAGGGACAAGGGAGAACTCATGCTGGTCGTCGCAGAGGAGGGGGATTTTCTTCTGCTGGCGAACGGACGCGCGCGCCGGGCCGAAAACCCGAAGCGCAAACGCGCAAGGCACGTTTCCCGTCAGGGTCCGTGCGACGAGCGCACCCGGCTGAGGCTCGAAAGCGGAAGTCGGCTGACAAACAGTGAAATCCGCAAGGCGCTCGCCCTCTGGACAGGGGACGAGGACAACATTTGACCGAGGAGGGGAAACGAACAATGGCAAAAGATGATGTGATCGAGCTGGAAGGCACCGTCGTAGAGGCGCTGCCGAACGCTATGTTTCAGGTAGAGCTGCCGAACGGCCATAAAATTCTGGCCCATATCTCCGGCAAGCTCCGCATGAACTTTATCCGCATTCTTCCGGGCGACAAGGTCACCGTACAGATGTCGCCTTACGACCTGACCCGCGGTCGTATCACCTGGCGTTCCAAGTGATAAAAGCGGGCGGAGGTACGCAAGTGACCTGCGCACCAGTGGTCGCCGGGGTCTCCCCGGTGTCCCATCCCACCAGAAATTCTTGATGGAGGTAAAACAACATGAAGGTAAGACCGTCTGTAAAGCCGATCTGCGAGAAGTGCAAGATCATTCGCCGCAAGGGCCGCGTAATGGTTATCTGCCAGAACCCGAAGCACAAGCAGAAGCAGGGCTAAGAAGCGCCTTCGGCGCTTTATAGGGGACTTCAAAAGTCCCCTATATACAAAAACAAGTTCCTGACGAAACTTGTTTTTGATACCCGAACGACGCGATCCAAGATCGCTGAGTCAAGGTATAAAAAGTCCGGCAAAGCTGGACTTTTTATGGCGATTGCTCGCAATCGCCGAATAAATGCGCGCCCAGAGGCGCGGATCATGGTTTACGCGAACACGACAAGCACGCGCGGCGAGCGCGACGCTGCAGGGGCGGAGGCGGCTCCTATACTGTGTTTGCAAACACGCCTCAGTGTGTAACTATGGAGGTTATTATAGTATGGCACGTATTGCCGGTGTTGACCTTCCCCGCGAGAAGCGCGTGGAGATCGGCCTGACCTACGTCTTCGGCATTGGCCGCAAGACGTCCAACGAAATCCTTGCTAAGACCGGTATCAATCCGGATACCCGCGTCAAGGATCTGACCGAAGAAGAGGCTGCTAAGCTGCGTGAAGTCATCGAGCGCGACTATAACGTCGAGGGTGACCTGCGCCGTGAGATCGGCCTGAACATCAAGCGTCTGGTCGAGATCGGCTGCTACCGCGGCCTGCGTCATCGCCGCGGCCTTCCGGTTCGCGGTCAGCGCACCAAGACCAATGCACGCACCCGCAAGGGCCCGAAGAAGACCATTGCGAACAAGAAGAAGTAAGGAGGGGAACGTATAAATGGCTAAGGTACAGAAGAAGGGCGCAGCGACCCGTACTCGTCGCCGCGAGCGCAAGAATATCGAGAAGGGCGCGGCTCACATCCGTTCCTCTTTCAACAACACGATCGTTACGATTACCGACCTGAACGGCAACGCTATTTCCTGGGCTTCCTCCGGCGAGATGGGCTTCCGTGGTTCTCGTAAGTCCACTCCGTTCGCAGCTCAGACCGCGGCTGAGACCGCTGCCGCTGCTGCTATGGAGCACGGCCTGAAGACCGTTGAAGTTTATGTTAAGGGCCCGGGTTCCGGCCGTGAGGCTGCTATCCGTGCACTGCAGGCCGCTGGCCTCGAGGTTACCATGATCAAGGACGTAACCCCGATCCCGCACAACGGCTGCCGCCCGCCGAAGCGTCGTCGCGTATAATAGAAGGAGGAAACCAATAAATGGCTAAGAATACCCAGCCCGTTCTCAAGCGTTGCAAGACGCTTGGTCTTTCCCCGGCGGTACTTGGTTACTCCAAGTCTACCAAGCGCCAGCCCAAGCAGACTCGCCGCAAGCAGTCTGAGTACGGCATGCAGCTCAACGAGAAGCAGAAGGTCAAGTTTATCTACGGCGTTCTCGAGAAGCAGTTCCATCATTACTACGAGAAGGCTGAGCGCAAGCAGGGCATCACCGGTGAGATCCTGCTCCAGGAGCTTGAGCGCCGCCTTGACAACGTAGTATTCCGCATGGGCTTCGGCAACACCCGCCGCGAAGCTCGCCAGCTCGTTAACCACGGTCACTTCACCGTAAACGGCAAGCGCGTCAACATCCCGTCCTTCCAGGTTAAGCCGGGCGACGTAGTTGCAGTTTGCGAGAAGTCCCGCACCACCACCAAGTTCAAGTCTCTGCTTGAGGAAAACGGCAAGAAGGCTTGCCCGAAGTGGATCGAGAAGGCAAACGACTCCTTTGAGGGCAAGGTTGTAGCAATGCCGGCACGTGACGACATCGACTACGAAGTTGCTGAGCACCTCATCGTCGAGCTGTACTCGAAATAATAGACCCTCGCTTTTGGAACGGGCGTGGCGTCTGCTGCGTCTGTTCCGCTTAGAGTTTCCAACCAACGTGAAGGAGGGTACCACATGATCGAAATCGAAAAACCGCGTATTGACTGTGAGCAGCTCGCTGAGGACGGTTCCTACGGCAAGTTCGTCGTAGAGCCGCTGGAGCGCGGATATGGCACCACGCTGGGCAACTCCCTGCGCCGCATTCTGCTGTCTTCTCTGCCGGGTACGGCAGCGTCCAGCATCAAGATTGCAGGCGTACAGCACGAGTTCTCCACCATCCCGGGCGTTAAGGAAGACGTAACCGAGATCGTGCTGAACGTCAAGGGCATCATTGCCAAGCTGCACTGCGACGGCCCCAAGACGGTCTACATCGAGGCTGCCGGTGAGGGCGAAGTCAAGGCCGGTGATATCCACGCAGACGGCGAAGTCGAGATCCTGAATCCCGACCTGCATATCGCTACTCTGATGAGCGATGCCCGCCTGTCCATGGAGATTACGATGACTTCCGGCCGCGGCTATGTTCCGGCTGAGAAGAACAAGCAGCATCAGACCTCCATCGGCGTCATTCCGGTGGATTCGATCTACACGCCGGTCTACAAGGTGAACTACACGGTTGAAAACACCCGTGTACGCGACCTGACCGACTATGACAAGCTGACTCTCGAGATCTGGACCGACGGCACCATCACCGCCCGCGACGCAGTTTCGCTCGGCGCGAAGGTTCTCCGCGACCACCTCGATCTGTTCGTAGACCTGTCCGAGGAAATCGGCTCCAAGTCCACCGTTGTTGAGAAGGCTGAAGCGCAGCACGATAAGGTGCTTGAAATGACGATCGAGGAGCTTGACTTCTCCGTTCGTTCCTTCAACTGCCTCAAGCGCGCAGGCATCAACACGGTAGAGGACCTCATCAACACCTCCGAGGAGGACATGATGAAGGTTCGTAACCTGGGCCGCAAGTCCCTGGAGGAGGTTATCGGCAAGCTGGAGGCTATGGGTCTGCATCTTGCAAAGTCCGAGGAGTAATCTTCGTACTTTCGCCCACAGCTTCGTCAGAAGCTGCAAGCGAAACAGCTTGATTACCGAAAACGGACAAACTGTGTGCCGTGAGGCACTGTAACTGAACTGACGCGGCGGTACGTTCTACCGCGCCGCCGCTTTTACTTTAATTTGGAGGTAAACACGAATGGCTAACAATCGCAAGCTCGGCCGTCCTACTGACCACCGTAAGGCTATGCTGCGTGCGCTGGTTACCTACCTGCTGGAGAACGGCAAGGTTGAGACCACCCTCGCTCGCGCTAAGGAAGTAGGCCCGATGACCGAGAAGATGATTACCCTCGGCAAGAAGAACACTCTGGCTTCCCGTCGTCAGGCTATGGCTTACGTCACCAAGGAAGCAGTTGTTGCTAAGCTGTTCTCTGAGATCGCTCCGGAGTACGCTAACCGTAACGGTGGCTACACCCGCATCGTAAAGATCGGCCCCCGCCGCGGCGACTGCGCAGAGATGGCAATCATCGAGCTGGTTAAGTAATTCCTGACGGAATACTGACGACTCGACCTGAGTATTTCCTCGGGAAAAAATGATTTGAAAAAGGTTATCCAGTAGCGTGCTTATTGGATAACCTTTTTATTTTGCTCGAAATAGGTAAAATAAGGATAATACGAAAATAAAGCGAACGAAATTACGCAGCCTTGCGCAGAATATACAGAAATATCCCTCTTCTTTGTTTGGATTGCTAATTGATGGGAAACGGATTTATGGTATACTGTAAATACAGATAATGCACGTTTCGCACCATATATCCCGACAAAGGAGGGAGAACGATGAAAAAGAGCTTCAGAAAGCTGCTTAGCATTCTGCTTGCAGCAGCGTGCCTCGGCGGTATCTTCGCCGCGGCAGCAGAGACTCCGGCAGCCGAGGGAGAGTTTCGGCCGTTTCAGATGTCTGCGGAATATGACGATACCGGAAAGAATATTCTCCCGGCGGATAACACACAGCCGTCCCGGCCGGGAAGCGTCACGAACGAGTACGTAGTGGTAATTCCGGCGAACAGCACCGTGGCGCTGTCTGAGTGGGCTCCCGCTATCAAAAAGGGAACATTCATCGCTGTAAAGGCTATGGATACCACGCCGACTGGCGAAAATCTGACGTTTTCGCTCCAGTCCTCCGGGGGCGGCGGTTTTACCTACGGCCTTGCCGAAGAACAGACAAGACGAATAGAGGCCACGACGGATGGTAATTGCAGAATTACTTTCCATGCGGTGAAAGCTGTAACGGCGAAAATCAAAATCACAACCGGAGAGGAACTTCCGGCCGAGAACGAGCAGCCGCAGGAGAAGGGCGCTTCGAACGAGTATGTGGTGACGATTCCGGCGGGCGGTTCCGTAACGCTGAAAGCGTGGGCGCCTATTCTCACGAAGGGAACCATTATCGAAGTAAAAGCCATGGATACCACGCCGAACGGCGCGGAGTTCACCTGTGCACTCCGCTCCTCCGAGGGGGACAGCATCGCCGGCACGCTCACCGAGGAACAGTCCGCACGCATGACGGCCCCGAACTCCGGCAATTACAGCATCACGTTCAGCGCCGCAGAAGCGGTTACGGCGAAAGTCAAGATCGTGAGCGACCCGGACTGACGGAGAGGCACCCTTCCCACCGACGGATTTCGCCGTCTGGGTATTCGATTTTGTGCAATTTTACAGGGAAAACCGAGATTATTATTACAAAAACGCTTGCAATAGCACGCTGCACGTGTTATACTGTTAAGGTAAGAATGAAAGTAACCGTAGGGAGTGGCCAAGTGCCACTCCTTACGTTTTGCTTATACAAATTTTCTGATAACCGAAGGAGGGACGGCTTTGCAGATCGTCGCCCGCGTGGAAGAGCTGGTCAGACCCCTGTGCGAACAGGCCGGCGTTTCTCTGTGGGATGTAGAATTTGAAAAGGAGGGCGGACAGTATATGCTGACCGTCACCGTGGACCACCCGGAGGGCGTGAATATCGACCAGTGTGAGCAGGTCTCCCGCGCGCTTGACCCCATGCTGGACGCAAAGGAATTTGACGATATGCCGTCCTACACGCTGTGCGTTTCCTCGGCGGGACTTGCCCGCCGCCTCAAGCGCCCCGAGCATTTCGAGGCCTTCATGGGACAGACGGTCGAGGTCGGTCTGTACAAGGCGCTGAACGGCGCAAAGCAGATCGAGGGCACGCTCGCCGGCTACGACAACGGCGCGGTAACGCTCGACATCGGCGGCGAGCGCACCGTATTTGAGCCGAAGGACATTGCCGCAGTTCGTCTTGCGGTCGAGATATAAAAAGGAGTTGGATTGGAAAAAATGGTGAACGCAGAATTTTTTGACGCCCTGGAACAGCTCGAAAAAGAGAAGGGCATCCCGGTGGACTACATGCTCGACCGCGTAGGTCAGGCACTCATCACCGCTTACAAGCGCGACAACGACGGCATGACCGACAACGTTTACGTTGAGCCGAATCGCGAGGAAAAGACCATCCGTATGTACGTGCGCAAGACGGTCGTGCGCACCGAGGACCTCTATGAGCCTTACGAGGAGATCACCCTCGAAGAGGCTGCCGACTACAAGGTAAATCCGCAGGTCGGCGACATCATCGACATCGACATCCCGACCAAGTCGTTCGGCCGCATCGCTGCCCAGACCGCAAAGCAGGTCATCATTCAGGGCATCCGCGAGGCGGAGCGCGGCATGGTCATCTCCGAGTTCGAGAGCAAGGAGCACGAGATACTGAACGCGACCGTCGCCCGCATTGACCCGCGCAGCGGCAACGCTTATCTGGACGTTGTTTCCGGCGGCGAGAAGAGCGAGGCCGTTCTGACGGCTTCCGAGCAGGTCCGCGGCGAAACGCTCGTCGAGGGTCAGCACGTAAAGGTTTACCTCATCGAGGTCCGCCGCGGCACCCGCGGCGTGCAGGTCATCGTTTCCCGCACCCATCCGGGTCTGGTCAAGCGTCTGTTCGAGCTTGAGGTTCCGGAAATCCATTCCGGCATCGTTGAAGTCAAGTCCATCGCCCGTGAGGCAGGCAACCGCACCAAGATCGCCGTTACCTCGCACGACGAGAACGTTGATCCGATCGGTGCGTGCGTCGGTACGCGCGGCGCCCGCGTTTCCAACATCACCTCTGAGCTGAACGGTGAGAAGATCGACATCATCAAGTGGAACGAGGATACCGCAACCTTCGTTTCCGCCGCTCTCGCACCGGCGGACGTTATCTCCGCTTCCATGCAGGCAGACGGCAAGTCCTGCCGCGTGATCGTGCCGGACGACCAGCTCTCTCTCGCCATCGGCAAGGAGGGCCAGAACGCCCGCCTCGCTGCCAAGCTGACCGGCTGCAAGATCGACATCGCGCCGAAGTCGCAGGCACAGGCCGAGCCGCAGGAGCCGGAGGAAGCACCGGCAGAGGAGCCGCAGACCGAGCCGCAGGCTGAATAACAAAGCGGAGGTGCGGCAGAATATGGTACAGAAGAAAATCCCCATGCGGCAGTGCCTCGGCTGCCGTGAAATGTTCCCGAAACGGGAGCTGATCCGCGTCGTGCGCTCGCCCGAGGGCGAAATCACGCTCGATTTCAAGGGAAAGGCACCCGGACGCGGCGCGTATCTCTGCGGCCGCCCGGAATGCCTCAAGAAAGCACGCAAGAGCCGCGCCATTGAGCGCGCCCTGACGGTAGCTGTGCCCGAGTCGGTCTATGACCAGCTTGAGCAGCAGATGGAACAGGAGGGTGCACATGGCGAATGATCCGGTACTGAGAATGCTCGGCCTGGCCCGCCGCGCAGGCAAGCTCGCCTACGGCGATGAGCTGGTGCGCGAGGTGTGCTTCGGCCACAAGGCAAGATGCGTGTTCCTCGCCGCGGACGCAGGCGCAAGCACCGCGAAAAAGGGCGCGTTCTACGCCGACAAGGCGAACGTTCCCTGCGTGCAGCTGCCCCACGGCAAGACCGAGCTTGGCACGTCGGTCGGCAAGTCTGGCTGCGCGATCGTTGCCGTGACCGACATTGGTCTGGCGGCGTCGGCGGTCGAAAAGCTCGCGAGCGAGCACGAGGAATATGCGGAAACCGCAAAGCTGCTCAGCGAGAAGAATGCACGCATTCAGTCCCGCAAGGGCATCAAAAAGCATAAGGAAAAGCCGGAAACCGCAGAGGAAAAGCCGGCGGAGCCGGAAAAACGCGCGGATGCGCGTCCGAAGCCGACCGCAAAGCGCCCCTACCGCAAGCCGGACGGCGAAAAGCGCCCGTTCCGCAAGCCGGACGGCGAGAAGCGTCCGTTCCGCAAGGCAGACGGCGAAAAGCGTCCCTACCGCAAGCCGGACGGCGAGAAGCGCCCGTTCCGCAAGTCGGACGGCGAAAAGCGCCCGTTCCATCGCGACGGCGCACGAAAGCCGCGTTTCACCGGCGAAAAGCGCAGTTTCCGCAACAAAACGTAACGAACGCGCGAAAGCGCGCATTCAATAGAGCCTGCCGTGCAGGCTCATAAAAACCGGGAGCATGTATCACGGTTTTTATACAGGAAAGCGGTTCTGTGTGCCGCGAAGCGACGCGCAGAACTGCGTCAAGGCTTTGTCCGCGCCTTGCGCGGCACAGCCTATTCTCGATTGAAAACGAGTTTTCAATCGAAATTCTTTTGGAGGTATTGCCCATGGCATTAGACAATAAATACCGGGTGCACGAGGTCGCGAAGGACTTCGGTGTATCCACCAAGGAAATCATGGAAATTATGACCAAGTACCGCACCGAGCCGAAGAACCATATGCAGGTTCTCGACGACGCGGATCTTTCGGTCATCTTCGAGTATATGACTCAGCATCATCAGGTAAAGGACATCGAGGCTACCCTCGGTGCACAGCAGTCCGAGCGCAAGACCGAGCAGCCGGCGGAAAAGCCGCAGGAGAAGCCGGTCGAGAAGGCGCAGGAGTCGGCTCCGACCTCTTCCAAGGTCAAGCAGGTGCACCGCATCGACACCCGCGGCACCGGCGACGTCAACCTCGCCAAGTACGACGACCACGTTGACAAGCTCGTTGACGCAAAGGCGGAGCGCATGGAGTCCAAGGGCCCGAAGAAGCAGAAGCTCACCAAGAAGTCCGACCAGCGCTCCAAGCCGTTCGGAAACAAGCGCCGTCAGGAGGAGCAGGAGAAGATGCGCCGCCTCCAGCGTCAGCAGCAGATGGCAGCGCTCAAGAAAATTCCGGTCAAGGTCATGATCCCGGACGAGATCTCGGTCGGCGAGCTGGCTTCCCGCATGAAGCGCACCGCAGCGGACGTTATCAAGGGTCTCATCAAGCTCGGCGTCATGGCGTCCATCTCCGAGGTCATCGACTTCGATACCGCCGCTATCGTTGCGGAGGAAATGGGCTGCAAGGTCGAGAAGGAAGTTCACGTCACCATCGAGGAGCAGCTGTTCGACGAGCACGAGGATAAGGCAGAGGAGCTTCAGCCCCGCGATCCGGTCGTTGTCGTCATGGGTCACGTTGACCACGGCAAGACCTCTCTGCTCGACGCCATCCGCAAGACCAACGTCACCGCAGGCGAGGCCGGCGGCATTACGCAGCACATCGGCGCATACCGCGTCACGATCAACGACAAGCCAATCACCTTCCTCGACACCCCGGGCCACGCGGCGTTCACCTCCATGCGTGCACGCGGCGCTCAGGTCACCGATATTGCCATTCTGGTCGTTGCAGCGGACGACGGCGTCATGCCACAGACTATCGAGGCGATCAACCACGCCAAGGCGGCGGAGGTTCCGATCATCGTTGCGGTCAACAAGATCGACAAGCCGGGCGCAAACCCGGACCGCGTGCTTCAGCAGCTGACCGAGTACGAACTCGTACCGGAGGCATGGGGCGGCGACACCATCGTATGCGAAATCTCCGCGAAGTTCGGTCAGGGCATCGACAACCTGCTCGAAATGGTTCTGCTGACTGCGGAAATGGCTGACCTCAAGGCAAACCCGAACCGCAAGGCGCATGGTACCGTCATCGAGGCGAAGCTCGACAAGGGCCGCGGCCCGGTTGCAACCCTGCTCGTTCAGAACGGCACCCTGCACGCAGGCGATACGGTCATCGCCGGCACCTCTGTCGGCCGTGTCCGTGCCATGACCAACGACGACGGCAAGAAGATCGAGCAGGCAGGCCCGTCTGTTCCGGTCGAGATCATCGGTCTGGCTGAGGTTCCGGGCGCAGGCGACATCTTCGATGCAGTTGACGACGAGAAGATGGCGCGCGAGCTGGTCGAGCAGCGCAAGGACAAGGAAAAGGAAGAGCGCAACAAGCTGTTCCACAAGGTAACGCTCGACAACCTGTTCGATTCCATTCAGCAGGGCGAGATGAAGGAGCTCAACATCATCGTCAAGGCAGACGTTCAGGGTTCTGTCGAGGCGGTTCGCGCTTCGCTTGAAAAGCTGTCGAACGATGAGGTTCGCGTCCGCGTTATCCACGGCGCAGTCGGCGCGATCAACGAGTCCGACGTTATGCTTGCGGCGGCTTCCGGCGCTATCATTGTCGGCTTCAACGTCCGTCCGGACCGCACCGCAACCGACTCTGCTGCACAGCAGGGCGTTGATATGCGTATGTACCGCGTCATCTATGATGCCATCGAGGAGATGGAGCAGGCGATGAAGGGCATGCTCGAGCCGAAGTTCAAGGAAGTGGTTCTCGGCCACGCAGAGGTACGCCAGGTATTCAAGATCACCGGTGCAGGCGCGGTTGCGGGCTGCTACGTACAGGACGGCAAGATTCAGCGTAACGCTGAGGTTCGCGTAGTCCGTGACGGCATCGTATTCCACGAGGGCCACCTCAACACGCTCAAGCGCTTCAAGGACGACGTCAAGGAAGTTGCGGCGGCATACGAGTGCGGCATGAGCATCGAGAACTACAATGATATCAAGGAAGGCGATATCATTGAGTGCTTCGTGATGGAGGAAGTAAAACCCTGACGGGTTATATAGGGGGGACTCTGTCCCCCCTATATACGAAAAAAGTTCCGAAGAAACTTTTTTCGATACCCCCCT
>ERZ772937.1845-NODE-1845-length-14272-cov-26.427376_pt1 | contig 14272 bp, 16 predicted proteins | sample MGYA00512113_ERZ772937 | MGnify/ENA primary metagenome ERZ772937 (study PRJEB29015, sample SAMEA2737649) | human gut metagenome | biome: human gut; feature: human-associated habitat; material: faeces | place: China | collected 2012 ... | reverse complement strand
CAGCCTTCCAAGCTGGATACGTGGGTTCGATTCCCATCACCCGCTCTATTTTTTTTAAGGAAACCTTTATAATCAGGGGTTTCCTTATTTTTTTGATCTGCTTGTACGATTGTTGAGTGCCGGAACTTAGAAAGCGGTGAGCACATCTAGCGTGTGAAGGGATACACAAGAATTGTTGCGGAAAAGTTTGCAACCATGTCAGCGCAGCTTGTTTCACTTGCGGATGTGTATGATGCCCTGATCAGCGAGAAATATTATAAGGTAGCTTACTCTAAAGAGGAAGCATTCCATATGAAAAAGGTTCGTCTTTTTATGTAAAAGACGAACCTTTTCTTATCCAATCTAGCATATTTTGATTCAAAAAGCAAGAGATGTAACAATCTTTTATAATTTGTAATTGCATTGTGTTTCAAAAAAATAAGGAACAATGCGGAAACGAGGAAATATGAACAATGATTTAAAGACAGAAGAAATGTGTGAAAATTGGCTGATACAGCAAAAAACAAAAATTAAAAAGAGTACGTATGCAAATTACTGTTATCTGATCAGAAAGCTCATTGAACCGGAATTAGGGAAAATTGATGTCATGAAATTGAAAAAGACATACCTCGAACAATTGGTTTTGGATTTGCAGGAAAGAGAATATGCGGATAGTACCATTTATTCTGCGCTGCGTGTGTTGAAAACGATTCTAAGAAAACATGCAGTGCAAAACGACAATTATGAGGAAATGATACATCACTGTTATCTTACCGTTCACCGTTTGGAATCTAAAGTACTGCTTGAGGACGAAAGTGCATGTATCAAAGAATATTTATTACAGAAAAATGACACATATGCACTTGGGATTCTGTTGTGTCGAAGCACAGGTATCAGAATTGGTGAATTGTGTGGATTGAAATGGGAAGATATTCATCTGGACACGGGAATATTTGAGATAAAAAGGACTGTATCGCGGATTCAAAATGATAATTACAGGGAAGGACTTCCAAAAACAATGCTATATATCCGAACGCCAAAATCGTTTTCATCGATCAGAACGATACCGATTCCAGATTTTTTGGAAAATTGTTTGAAAGAAAAAAGAAAACCGGAGGATTGTTATTTCCTGACAGGAACCACACGTTGTACAGAACCCCGAAATGTGCAGAAACATTTTAAAACCATTTTAAAGCACTGTAATCTTTCCGATTATAATTTTCATTCGCTGCGTCATGGGTTTGCGTCTTCGTGTCTTGAGAGCGGGGTTGAGTGTAAAACAGTTTCCTCTATTTTAGGTCATTCTTCCACACAGATCACCATGGATTTATATGTTCATGCGACATTAAAACAGAAAGCTAAGTGTGTAAATATGTTTTAAGGAAAAGGTTCGTCTTTTACATAATAAGACGAATGTACCGAGCAGTTAATAAAATTATAACCATTATTTTCGAAAATAGGACAAGGGGTTTGATTTTGTTGCTGTATCACAATCAAAGATAAAGGAGATACAAAGTTATGAGGAAAAGACGAATGAAGTGGAATGTGTTGGCACTCTGCATGGCAGTTGTTTTAATAGTGACAATGCTGCCGACACAGGTACTGACAAAGGCAGAGACGATAAATGGTAAGGTTGAAATCAAACCGATATCATATGATATTGGAGAGAATGCTTTTAACTATCGGATTACTACGAGTGAAGAAAATGCGTATATTGCTTATTATGTGTATAATCTGCATGAATATAATTATACAATGGATGAATTATTCAATCTTGCAAAAGAGACAACTGAGCAAAAAAATCAACAGGTAGAAGTGAAAGTTTCAGGAAAGACATTTGAAAACAGAGGGTGATTTGATTTGCAGTCAAAAGTATAATTCAATGATTACTCAAAGACTATTTGCGGATGATGCAGAGAGTATTGAATATGTAAATGGAACATTAGATAATGTATCTGCTGAAGTGAAAAATGGAAAGATTATCGTAAAAGATTCAAGTAATCAATCTGGTAGAGGAACAATATATACATTTATGCATGGCATGAATGGTGCTGAATATTATGTAGAACTAGACTGTGATTTTACAGATGGAGAAGCACAGGCTAATATATCAGATTGTATTAGTGGGTCAGGAGAATATTTATTTAAGTATTTTATTGTTAAAAATGGTGTTGTTACCACAAAAGTAAATACAGTGATATATAATTATACAAAACCTACAGCAAAATTGGATCCAGTAAATATTTCCACAGTGAAATGGAAAAAGGTATTTTGACGATTCCTGGAGTAGATCAAAATTCTCAATTGATGGGAAAAATCATTGAAGCAACAATATATAGAAGTAATGATAACGAACAATGGTTACGAGGAAATGGTCGTGGCGCTTGGCTTGGTAATCAGGATATAGAATTAGATCTTAATGATTATATAAAAGACTATAAATATTATAAAGTTGGAATTGTTGTGAAGAGTAATGATATCGATAACTATTTAAATAGTGACGAAGTATTTACGGATATTTATGATACTACATCGTCCAGTGAAGAGGTTAACAATACATTAAAAGATGTATTAGTTCAGGCAGGCGTGGATTCAGTAGAGAAAGCAGATGCAGATACTTTAAATAAAATCTATAATGAAGCAGACGAGACAAAAAAAGCAGAGATTGCCAAAGCATTAAGAGATGGATTGAAGGAAACTGATACAGCAACTCTTAGAACAGCAATGCAGACAAACAGTGATACGCGTGCAACGGTAGAAGCAATTGAGAAAATGTCTGGAATTACGGTTGCAAATGATGTTTCTGAGGATGTAAAAGCTTATATTGATACAGCAAATATTAAAGTTTTGGGTGCAGCATTGAATGCAGATGATGGGGTATCAAATGTCGGATTAAAGATTACCAAAGAAGCGGATGTTGCCACATTGGACAGTAAATACAAAAATGCAATTCCACTCGGAATTACACTGACAAATGTAAGTACAGCAGCTTCTGGACTTGCAGTTCCGGTTACAATTACAATCCCTGTTCCAATGCTCATGTACAGTAAAGAAGCAAACAACCGAAAACAAGAGATAGACCGCCAGCACCACACTATTCCGAACCAAAGAGCAAACGACAAGCACCATGGAAATGTGTATAACTTGCTATTCCGTTATGGAAAAGTCCGTTCACAGAACATGGAAAAGCTAAAGAGCAGCTTTCCCACATTCTGCAAACGGACTTTCCCACAACTCCATAAGATAGCAAGTTATGCACATTACGCACAGTGCCGACTGCTGCGGAAGCCCTCTCATTTCATTATCTATTCAAGAAAATAAATTATGAATTTTTTCTTAACACTACTGCGGTAGTGTTGACAACCGATTAAGAAAGGTGTAATGTGTAATCAAGCAGAAACTACTGCGGTCTTGTGGAAAGGAGGAAACAAATGGATATTAAACTTTTCGATTCAGAATTGAAAGTAATGTGTGTGCTTTGGAACGAGGGCGACACCACTGCAAAACACATATCCGACGTTCTGAAAAAAGAAATTGGCTGGAACATGAATACTACCTACACACTGATAAAAAGGTGTATCAAAAAAGGGGCGATTGAACGTTCCGAGCCTAATTTCATGTGCCATGCCCTTATTCCCAAAGAAGAAGTACAGGAAGCGGAAACAAAAGAATTGGTTGACAAGATTTATGACGGTTCAGTTGACAAACTGTTTGCAGCCCTGTTAGGCAGAAAAAAGCTTTCCGCTGAACAGATTCAGAAGCTCAAGCAGATTGTGGAAGATTTGGAATGAGGTGGTGTAAATGAATTTACTGCAAATGAGCTTTTCGGGGGCTGCTTTCATTACTGCGGTAGTGATTATCCGTGCGGTGGCAATCAATAAACTGCCGAAAAAGACTTTTCTTGTTTTATGGGAATTGGTGATATTAAGACTGCTTATCCCGTTTTCGATTCCGTCAATGTTTAGTGTTTATACGTTGGTAACTCATAGCATATCTTCTACAACATTGCCGGAAGCTGGAACAGATTACAACATTCCCACTATGCAAGGGCTGTTTGTTACGACACAGGGAGCAGAACAGCCGCCAGAGAATATTTTATCATCTGTTTCCATGTGGTTTATTGTATGGTGTGCAGGAATAATACTTATCGCATTGTTTTTTGTAATATCCTATTTGCGTTGTCTGATTGAATTTCGGACAGCTTTACCCGTCCACAACCATTATGTAGAAAAGTGGCTGGCGGAACGCCCATTGAAACGTCCAATTTTGGTAAAGCAATCTGATAGGATTTCCGCCCCATTAACTTATGGCATTTTCCGTCCTGTTATTTTGGTGCCGAAAAAAATGGACTGGAAAAATGAAAAACAACTGCAATATGTCCTCTCACATGAATATGTGCATATTTATCGCTATGATACTGTAACAAAGCTGATTGCGACACTTGCCCTTTGTATTCATTGGTTCAACCCCTTTGTGTGGGTGATGTATATTCTTTTTAACCGTGATATAGAACTGGCTTGTGATGAAAGCGTCATACGACAATTTGGAGAAAAATCAAAATCTGCCTATTCGCTAATGCTTATCAACATGGAAGCAACGAAAAGTGGGCTATTGCCATTTTGTAACAGCTTTAGTAAAAATGCTATCGAAGAAAGGATAACTGCTATTATGAAAACAAAAAAAACAACTATTTTTTCGCTGGTACTGGCGTGTCTGATTGTTGTCGGGGTAGCTACAGCATTTGCAACTTCCGCCCAAGCTAATAATAATCCAATTTTTGAAGAACAGGAGTACAAACCAATACATGCTTCCGAGAATGCTTCAGATTACGATACGGCGGCAGAACTGCCCGGCGGTAATATTGACTATGGGATATATGAAGAATATGGATTGATTTATGATAAGAATAGCAAGTGCTACACTTACAAGGGAAATGTTGTCCGATTTTTTAATGACCCAGTGGGCGGCGCAAGTTTTACCAATTTCTTTACGGGAACAGTGGATATTGAAGCGGAACGGGATACAAACGATAAACTTATTGGTATTCGGGAATGCACAAAAGAAGTTTATGACAGGCATACAGAAAAGTATGAAAATTCAGGACTTAAATCAATGCCCGCTGGCACTTCTACAGAAAATGGAGATATGATTAGAAATCATGAATCTTACAGCATGGAATCTGGAGATAAGACAGAAAACATGAATACGCTCCAAGATTATGAATCCTATGGCATAGTTTATCACCCAAAAGATGGGTATTGGTACTACAACGACCAGATAATTGGTATATTCATTGATACTAAAAAACCCATCATCTATTTTAATAACAGTGGCAGTATATATCTTTCCATTGCTGAAAATAGTGAAAATGGAGTTATGGAGATTAAGGAAATTTCCGAAGCGGAAGCACAAAAACTTTTACGGGATAATAATTCGGGCAATTCTGCTTCATTCACAGTAGAAACCTTGAAATAACAAGTGTCTTATAAACCATACGCCGTATTATGTGGGAGAAAGGGGGAACTATTTATGCCTTGCACAGAAGCATATAAGGAGCATATCGAGTACACCTTTAATGCCTTTTGCAGAGTTGTCATACACTATGCAGCAATCAACGCATGGCGTGACAGGGATAAACGGCGGCAAAGGGAAATATCCTTTGAATATCTCACAGAAGAAAAGTTTTATCCATTTTGTACGTCAGACACATATTTCATAGACCCTTACAAGCAATACCCTGTTACGATATGCGGTCAGAGGGTTATCCTCACAAATGGAAATCTTGCCGAAGCCCTGTCCTCTCTGCCAGAGAAAAAGAGGGAAATCATTTACCTTTATTTTTTCGGGCGTTACACACAGCAGGAAATCGGGGAACTGTACGGACGCTGCCGGAGTACGGCGTGGCATCACATACACAGTGCCTTGCAAATGCTGCATGAAGAAATGGAGGTGCTTTTCCATGAGGAATCCTAAACTTGTACCGTATGAAACCATTGTCCGGGCGACCAGCGGAGAGCCGGAAGCCATTGACGAGGTTTTGCGGCATTACAGCAAGCGAATCCGGCTTGCTTCCCTTGAAAACGGACAGGTCAACAAGGACACAGAGGACAACATTAAACGGCGGCTTATCGCTGCCCTGTTCCAGTTCCGCTTTGACGGACAGCCTACCTAACAGGAGGTGAGATTTGTCGCAAAAATAGTCATGCTTATATTTAACGACACAGAAGAAAAAGCGGTTGAGAAAGCCATAGCCGCCCTTGCTGATATGATACCGCTGGAAGCCATGCAGCCGCCCCACTCCCCCGTACTTACTTTTCCGGGATTGGAAATAAAATTGCACCAACGCCGGGTATTAAAAAACGGCACAGACATTCCCCTCACACGTTTAGAGTACGGCGCACTCTGCTGCCTTGCCACCAGTCCGGGGAGGGTATTCACAAAGGCGCAAATCTTTGAAGCCGTGTGGAGCCTGGAAAGCGAAAGCTGCCAGTCAAACGTGGCAAATGTGATATGCAATCTACGGAAAAAGATAGAGCCGGACAGCGGCAAGCCCACTTACATAAAGACCGTTTTAGGCGTGGGCTACAAGTTTGCTTCCGGGGAATGATAACAGAATAACCGCCGCCCATCAGCGGCAGCCAAAGACAGGAAATCAAGAAAAGGTTTCCTGTTTTTTTGCGCCCAAAACCAAGCCGGATTTTGCACCGCAATAAAATAATTCAAATACTTTTGGAAAACATTGCCTAAATTTTCTTTTTTCCCGTAGTAGGTAGTAAGGGGAAAAATAATTGCCGGAAAGTTTGGCATTTTTTGAAACCGTCCGTATATCACTGCAAAACGGAACTGATTCTTCCGTTTTTGTCAAATTCTGTTACGAAAACACGAAAAGAAATTCCGGGGAACTTTGCCAGATTTGCCTTGCCGTGCGTAGTAAGTAATAGAGGGAGAAATCCCGCCGCATAGCTGGCAGAATCCACGCCCCGCCCACCGGAGGTATCAGCAAAAGCCCACACAGAGGAAGCCGTCACTTTCTTAGAGCAAGATTCTACCACAGTACCAAAATTCGCTTATCCGCTCATTTTGCCCCTGCGGGAATCTTGTTGGGGAGTGCCTTCCCCAAACCCTGCTTTGCGGCTTGCGCCGCTTATCCCGCCGCTGTCATGCGGCAACCGAAAGGAGGTCATACCATGCGAAAGAAATACAACACGCCCCACCGCCGCCATGTGGTAAAAACCCGGCTGTCTGATGAAGAACACGCCGACTTTATGGAGCGGCTGGCGGCTTATCAAATCAGCCAGTCCGAGTTTATCCGGCAAGCCATACGAGGGGCGACCATACGCCCCGTGATTACCGTTTCCCCCGTCAATGACGAATTGCTTTCCGCTGTCGGGAAGCTAACCGCCGAGTACGGGCGGATCGGCGGCAACTTAAACCAGATAGCCCGCTTTTTGAATGAGTACGGCGCACCCTACGCCAGCTTATCCGGCGAGGTACGGGGAGCCGCCGCCGACCTTGCCGCCCTCAAGTTTGAAGTCCTCAAGAAAGTAGGTGATGCTGTTGGCGATACTCAAACATATCAGCTCTAAAAATGCGGACTACGGGGACGCTGAAAAGTACCTCACATTCGAGCATGACGAGTTTACCATGAAGCCCACCCTTGACGCAGACGGGCGGCTGATACCGAGGACAGACTACCGCATTTCCTCTCTGAATTGTGACGGGGAGGATTTTGCCGTTGCCTGTATGCGCTCCAATCTCCGCTATGGCAAGAACCAGAAGCGGGAGGACGTAAAGAGCCACCACTACATCATCAGCTTTGACCCCCGTGACGGCCCGGACAACGGCTTGACCGTTGACCGGGCGCAGGAGTTGGGCGAGAAGTTTTGCGCCGAGCATTTTCCCGGACACCAAGCCCTTGTATGCACCCACCCGGACGGGCATAACCACACCGAAAATATCCATGTGCATATCGTAATCAATTCCTTGCGGATTGCCCAGGTTCCTATGCTGCCCCACATGGACAGACCGGCAGACCGGCGGGCTGGCTGCAAGCACCGTTGTACGGACGCAGCCATGAACTATCTGAAAGCCGAAGTCATGGAAATGTGCCACAGCGAGGGGCTTTATCAGATTGACCTCTTGAACGGCAGCAAGGAGCGAGTGAGTGACCGGGAATACTGGGCGCAGAAGAAAGGACAAGCCGCACTGGACGAGCGCAATGCCCCCATGATTGCCGGAGGGATTGCACCCCGGACGACCAAGTTTGAAACGGACAAGGCGAAGCTGCGCCGGACTATCCGGGACGCACTTTCAAAAGCAACCAGCCTTGACGAGTTTTCTTCTCTACTTCTCCGTGAGGGCGTGACCGTCAATGAGAGCCGGGGGCGGCTATCCTACCTCACGCCGGATAGGTCAAAGCCTATCACAGCCCGTAAGCTGGGGGACGATTTTGACCGCACCGCTGTCCTCTCCATGTTGGAACAGAACGCCGCCAGAGCCGCCGAAAAAGCCGCAGCCATACCGGAATACCCCGCCAGTATCAAAGAGCGGTTACAGAGGACAAAACCAGCGAAAAGCGCCCCAAAGAATGACGGCGTACAGCGCATGGTTGATATTGCCGCAAAGAAGGCCGAGGGCAAGGGACGGGGCTATGAGAAGTGGGCGACCATGCACAACCTAAAGCAAATGGCGGCTACCCTTGCCGCCTACCAGCAATACGGCTTTTCTTCCCCGGAAGAACTGGACGAAGCCCTTACCGCCGCCCATGCTGATATGCAGGAAAGCCTTTCCGGATTGAAAGCACTGGAAGCCACCATATCAGACAAAAAGGAATTGCAGCGCAATCTCCTAAGCTACATCAGCACGAAGCCCGCCCGTGACGGTCTGAAAGCGCAGAAATCGGACAAAGCCCGCAGAGCCTACCGGGAGCAGCACGAAAGCGATTTTATCATAGCCGAAGCAGCTACCCGATATTTCCGGGAGCATGGTATCAAGAAGCTGCCGAGCCGGAAAGCACTCCAAGAGGAAATCCAGACGTTGACCGTCCAGAAAAACGCCGGATATAACGACTACCGGGAAAAGCATGAGCGTGTCCGTCAGCTTCAGACCGTCAAGGGCAACATCGACCAGATTTTGCGCCGGGAGCCGAGCCAGCAGAAGAAGCACGAACAGGAGCGTTAAAGACCGCCCCGAAATGATACCGAAACCATACAAAAACAAGGGTACGGGCTTTCCCCTTACCGCAATACTCCCCGACTTCCAAACGGGGCTTACAGAGCAGAAAAAGCCCGAAAATGACACCGAGAACATACAGAAAATGCCGCCTATCCCGCCACGCCGATAGAAGCGGCAGAAAGGAGCCTACTATTGCCGAGAATGAGCAAGAAGCGGCGGCTGGAATGGTCTTTCTTCCTCAACCACCGCAACCGTATCACTTATAATGACCTATGCCGGGGCTGTACCCGTGACTGCAAGCAGAGTTTCCGGGCGATTATCATACTCTGCCCCCGCTATTACTCCAAACGCTGGAAAAAGGAGGGCACAGCCAATGGCAGATAATCGCAAATACTACTACCTCAAGCTGAAAGAGAACTTTTTTGACAGCGATTCCATTGTGCTGTTGGAGGATATGAAAGACGGGATTTTGTACTCCAATATCCTGTTGAAGCTGTACTTAAAATCGCTGAAAAACGGCGGGAAGTTGCAGCTTGACGAACATATCCCCTATACGGCGCAGATGATTGCGACGCTTACCCGCCACCAGATAGGGACGGTTGAACGGGCTTTAGAGATTTTCCGGCAGTTGGGGCTTGTGGAGCAGCTTGACAGCGGGCTTCTCTACATGACCGACATTGAACTGATGATAGGTCAGTCCTCTACCGAAGCGGAGCGGAAACGGGCTGCAAGGCTGGAAAACCGGGCGCTTTTGCCGCCCAGGACAAACGGCGGACATTTGTCCGACATTCGTCCACCAGAGATAGAGATAAAGAAAGAGATAGATATAGAGATAGAAAAAGAGAGAGAGTTAGAAACGGGACACCCCGCCCCCGCTGCCTATGGCAGATACAGCAATGTGTTTCTTTCAGACAAGGAACTTGCCGAACTGAAAGCAGAACTTCCCGGCAAGTGGGAGTATTACATTGACCGCCTATCCTGCCATATCGCTTCCAGCGGAAAGAAATACAAAAGCCATGCAGCCACGATTTACAAGTGGGCGCAGGAGGACGCAGCAAAGGGAGCCGGGAGAAAGGGCATCCCGGACTATTCTTGTAGGGAGGGAGAAAGTTTATGAGCCAGTTTGACGATATGGTTTTGAATATGACACAGACCACGCCGGAGCCGGAGAACTATACCGGGGAGGACGGGCTTTTATACTGCGGGAAGTGCCGCAAGCCGAAAGAAGCCTATTTCCCGGAGGGCAAGAGCCTGTTTGGGCGTGACCGCCACCCGGCAGAGTGCGACTGCCAGCGGGCAGAGCGGGAAAAGCGGGAAGCCGCCGAGAAGCGGCGCACCCACCTTGAAGCTGTTGAGCGTTTGAAGCAGCGGGGCTTTACCAATCCGGCTATGCGGGAATGGACGTTTGATAACGACAACGGGAAATGCCCGCAGATGAAGCACGCCCGTTCTTATGTGGAATGTTGGGAGCAGATGAAAGCGGAAAATATCGGCTTGCTTTTGTGGGGCAAAGTCGGCACAGGCAAGAGTTATTTTGCCGGGTGTATCGCAAACGCCCTCATGGAGCGTGAAATTGCCGTGTGCATGACGAACTTTGCATTGATACTCAATGACCTTGCCGCCAGCTTCAAGGACAGGAACGAATACATATCCCGTCTTTGCAGCTTCCCGCTTCTCATTCTTGACGATTTCGGCATGGAGAGGGGGACGGAATACGGTTTAGAGCAGGTCTACAACGTGATTGACAGCCGATACCGCAGCAACAAGCCGCTGATCGTCACGACCAACCTCACACTGGAGGAATTGCAGCACCCGGAGGACACCGCCCACGCCCGGATTTATGACCGTCTGCTTGAAATGTGTTCCCCCGTCCGGTTTACCGGGGAGAATTTCAGAAAAGCCACGGCGCAGGAGAAAATGAAGCGCTTGAAAACGCTGCTGAATGGAAAGGAGAGCCGCCTATGACCAACACCCCAAAGCATGACCGCACCACCCGCCGCCCGGATTGCGTGACAGAAATCCGTGTAGGCAACTCTGTCCTTGTCGTTTCCGGCTATTTCAAGGAGAACACCACAGCCACCGCCGCCGACAAAATGATGAAAGTGCTGGAGGCCGAAGCTGCTACACAAAAAACAGCAATTTGACGGGACGTAAAGAAGCAGAAACCGCTATACAACCGCCCCTGTTCCGTGGTACAATAAAGCTACGGAATAGTGGGGCTGGCTGTCGGAAATGGAGGACACTATGTTAAGACAGACCACCCGAAACCTTATTACCGCCCTTTATCCAAGATTATCCCACGAGGACGAACTGCAAGGCGAGAGCAATTCTATTTCCAACCAGAAACGTATTCTTGAAACCTACGCAAAGCAGAACGGCTTTTCTAATCTGCAATGGTACACAGACGACGGTTATTCTGGGGCGAACTTCCAAAGACCGGGTTTTCAAGCCATGCTTGCAGACATTGAAGCCGGAAAAGTCGGCACCGTCATAGTCAAGGATATGTCACGGTTAGGGCGAAACTACCTGCAAGTGGGAATGTACACAGAAATGATATTCCCACAGAAAGGCGTCCGCTTTATCGCTATCAATGACGGAGTGGACAGCGCACAGGGCGACAATGATTTTGCCCCGCTGCGGAACATTTTCAATGAATGGCTGGTGAGAGATACGAGCAAGAAAATCAAGGCAGTAAAACGGTCTAAGGGCATGAGTGGCAAGCCTGTCACAAGCAAGCCCGTGTACGGCTACCTCATGGACGAGGACGAAAATTTCATCATTGACGAGGAAGCCGCCCCCGTAGTCAAGCAGATATACAGCTTGTGCCTTGCCGGGAACGGGCCGACCAAGATAGCCCGTATGCTCACGGAGCAGCAAATCCCCACGCCGGGAACGCTGGAATACCGCAGGACGGGCAGCACCCGCCGCTACCACCCCGGCTATGAGTGCAAGTGGGCGACCAATACCGTGGTACATATCCTTGAAAACAGGGAGTACACGGGCTGTCTGGTAAACTTCAAGACGGAGAAGCCGTCCTACAAGACCAAGCACAGCGTAGAGAACCCCATTGAGAAACAGGCGATTTTCCCAGACCACCACGAGCCTATCATTGACGGGGATATTTGGGAGCGAGTGCAGGAGTTACGAAAGCAGCGCAAACGCCCGAACCGCTATGACGAAGTGGGCTTGTTTTCCGGCTTGCTGTTCTGCGCCGACTGCGGCAGCGTCCTTTATCAGCAGCGTTACCAGAACGCCGCCCGCAAACAGGACTGTTACATCTGCGGCAGCTACAAGAAGCGTACCCATGACTGTACGGCACACTTTATCCGCACCGACCTGTTGACCGCCGGAGTGACGGACAATCTGCGGAAAGTTACCAGCTATGCGGCGAAGCACGAAGCCCGCTTTATGAAGCTGCTGATTGAGCAGAACGAGGACGGGGGCAAGCGCAGGAACGCCGCAAAGAAAAAGGAACTGGAAGCCGCCGAGAAGCGTATCGGCGAACTTTCCGCTATCTTCAAGCGGCTGTATGAGGACAGCGTGACCGGGCGCATTTCTGATGAACGTTTTACGGAACTGTCGGCAGACTATGAAGCAGAGCAGAAAGAATTGAAAGAGCGAGCCGCCGCATTACAGGCGGAACTTTCCAAAGCACAGGAAGCCACCGTAAACGCCGGGAAGTTTATGAATATCGTCCGCAAGAACATGAATTTTGAGGAACTTACCCCTACCCTGTTGCGGGAGTTTGTAGAGAAAATCATAGTGCATGAGTGTAGCTATGACGAGAACGGAACCCGCAGACAGGAAATTGAAATCTATTACTCTTTCGTTGGCAAGGTAGACTTGCCCGAATGACCGCCCGACCTATCCGACACAATGCGCAAGTGCCGGATAGGAACGGCAAAATTTTTTACACTTCTATTACTTCTTTATCACACATAAGCAAAGGGGAATCGATATCAGTAAACTTGTTATTTTACATATGAATGCTGACGGTACAGTCAATGAGAATTTTTCGAATGGAAATGGATATTCATATGATCTTAATAGCCGTACCATTACTTTCACAGTAACTCATTTTAGTACATTCATTTTTGCGGAAGCAGACGATACAAGCACGACACCGGGAAACCCGACAACACCAGCGAATCCGACAACGCCAGCAAATCCGACGACACCGGGAAGCTCTGTGACGAATCCGACAACAACAGCAGAACCAGCACAGAGTCAGGCAACAGAGACGGACAATACAGCTTCTGCAACAGCAGAGACCGTGACATCTTCTCCAAAAACAGGGGATAACGGCAGTATGGCAGTATTATGGGTATTATTTGCCGGCTGCGCGATTACAGCATTCTGTTATGCGAAAAAAAGAGTAAGAAGATAATTATCAAATTTAAGTGATTGAAAAGCCTTTGTGGAAAGAATTTTCTGCAAAGGCTTTTTAAATTTACTTGAAGAAAAGTGGCGGCTTCTATATAATCAAAGAGTATGCTTGTGGGATTGACAGTACGTAATCTGGAAGAAACAGAGTAAAAACGAAAGAATCCGACAAAAGAGCAGAAACAGAAAGAGGACATACGAATGATACAGTTTACCGGATATGATTTATTGTGGCTATTTTTTATATATTCTTTTGCGGGCTGGGTGTTAGAGACAGCCGCGGCAACATTTATGCACCGGAAATTTTCCAACCGCGGGCTGGTAAACGGCCCGTTATGCATCCTTTATGGTGTGGGAGCCGTGGCAATGTCAGTCGGTCTGCAGGAGCTGACGGGAATCTGGCTCTTTTTGTTCACATCGTTATATGCAGCGGTGACAGAGTTTGTTGCAGGAAAATTAATCGAGAAATTTTATCACAAACGCTGGTGGGATTACAGTAAGAGTAAATGGAACTTAGACGGTTACATCTGTCTTCCGGTTTCCCTGATAAAAGGTGCATTGGGTTATGTTGTGGTGAAGTATGCCAACCGGTGGGTATTCCGATTGCTTGCAATACTGCCACAGCTTTTGGTACATATTGTTCTGCTGGTGCTGATCGGTGTGCTTGTGGTGGATATACTCGCCTCCTATCTGCTTGTGACAGGAAAGAGCAGACACCCGGAGAAGTGGCTGGAAG
>ERZ772937.1844-NODE-1844-length-14273-cov-3.984456_pt1 | contig 14273 bp, 13 predicted proteins | sample MGYA00512113_ERZ772937 | MGnify/ENA primary metagenome ERZ772937 (study PRJEB29015, sample SAMEA2737649) | human gut metagenome | biome: human gut; feature: human-associated habitat; material: faeces | place: China | collected 2012 ... | reverse complement strand
CATAAATACTATATTTTGGGAACAGGCAGTGTCGGAGCAATTCAAGAAGATCTAAGTGATAGTAGGCCGAATATGTTTTCAACGCTCTCCTTTTCGCAAAGTGAATTAATAATTGAGCAATATAGCTTGTTTCCAAATGGAGAGGCATCTACCAAACTCCATACATACAAAATTCCTACCCCTGAAAAACGCTAAATTGTTTATGAATAAGATGGATTTACTAGCTCTATTTTGGCGGTAGAAGGCGGGGAAAATCATGTTATCTGAATAGAACACAAGTGTATCCCTGCAAACTAATCTGCGTAAAAGATGCCTAAAAACACAAACAGATAGTACTGAATCGAGGAAAGCAAATGGGCAAACCTACTATATTCTTTAGCCATTCTTCAAAAGATAAAGAAATCGTGCAGTCAGTTAAGAATAAACTGGATAAAGCGACTGGTGGCGTTATGGACATTTTTATGTCCAGTGACGGTCAAAGTATTCCATTCGGAACAAATTGGATTCACAAAGTTGAAGAAGGATTAAAGTCAGCAACGATAATGTTCGTTTTCGTAACTGAAAATTCTGTTTCTTCTGGATGGATATATTTTGAGGCCGGGTACGCATATTCTAAGGGAATACAGGTTATCCCCGTAGGAATAGGGGTTGATATAGGAGCATTAAAGGCCCCTCTTAATCTGCTACAAGGATTTAATATCTTATTTGAGGACAGTCTAAATAATTTCATCACTATTATCAATAGAACCTTTGACTATCGTTTTGAAAGTGCTTTTGAGCATAATGATTATTTAGATGTAATACGAAACCTTTCTTCGGAATCTAACGATACAGCCAAGTTCGAAGAAATTTTTGATAGAGACCACGTTCAAACAGAGAATATAATTCAACTGGTTAATAGACTCTATAACGTTGGATTTATCTTAAAAAAATAATGCTCTGTTGCACAGAAAAACCATACCGCCCTCATTCTGTGACAACATTTTGACAACAAAAAGTCAGATAATCCATACTATCTGGATAATAGAGCCAATCTGAATAAACGTGAACGTGAGCCAATTTTCAGAAATGAATCTGTTCAAGAGGCGTTTGAAAAGAGCGGGTGAGAATAAACTTCCATGTGATGGGATAAGCCTAGAAGGCAAAGCGAAATATAGAAAATAGACCCAGAGAAATTTTCTATTTGGAACCTGTTTTTATAATGCGTCATTAACTTGTAACTTAAAATGCGTAACATTACATATAAGAAGACGAACGCTATGGAAAAAACGACCACAAATCTCTGTGTGCACCCTATAGTTAAGCAAGCAGTAGGAGAAGCCTTAAAGCAGCTGGGCGTGCCTATGGCAACGGCGGTGGATATGTTTTTGCGCCAAATTGACCTGACCGGGAGTATTCCCTTTGTCATTGCGCTGCCGAAAGCACCGGACGGTGTAAGTGCGGACGAGATGACTGCCAGCAGCTTCGTAGCGTTATTCAGGTGGGGCTGGATAATGTGAGGCGGGGAAGGTACAGGATACCAGTACTGTAAGGGGCTGCGGACAAAATCTTGGACCATATGGTTATCCTGCGGATAAATTCGGTGTCCGTATTCCTTTAGATTGTCTATATTCCAGAGGACTCATTCCGCCAAGAGAAAGCTTGATACGTTTCTCGCAATACCAATGCAGGTATTGATCTACTGCATTGATAAATTGATTGATAGAGTACCCCGCCCAGGAAACATAATAAAACATCTCGTTTTTCAAACGTCCGAACACACCTTCACAGGCTGAATTGTCAGGTGAACAGCCTTTCTTCGACATTGATCTTATAAGCCCTGCTGTATTCATTCGTTCAATCCATCCCGGCCATCTATAGTGACAGCCACGATCTGAATGGATTATAGGATGCTCGTCTTCAGACAATTGTTCTATTGCGTTATCTAACATTGTGTTAACAAGTTCAGCATTCGGACTGGTTCCAATAGTCCACGTAACAATGAGCCCATCATAGCAGTCGATGACCGGAGAAAGATATACTTTACCTGCTGGAATTGAAAACTCGGTGATATCAGTAAGCCATTTCTCATTTGGCCTTTCCGCACTGAAATCACGTTGAATCAGATTGTCGACTTCAGGGCTGATTTCTCCCTTATATGAACTATATTTTCTCTTATGCGTGGTATATGGAACTATAAGATGCTCCTGCTGCATAATGCATCGAACTATCTTCTCGGAAACGGTTATACCTGCATTTTTTAAGTGAGCATGAATTCGTCGATATCCATAGCTGCAATACGCTTCTGTAAACACGGTCTTGATTTTGCTGCGCAGCGCAAGGTATTTATCCTGTGCTTTGAGAACATTAGTCTGATAACAATAGCTGCTCTTTGCTATCTTTATTTCTGAAAGCAGTATTTTCAAAGAGTATGTTCCTCTGAGGGCATTGATCAAGATAGCTTTCTCCTTATTCGTAAGCTTGTCCAGATCAATGCCCGCTTCTTTTTTTATGAGTTCACTTGCTTTCTCATAAATGTCCCTTTGGAGACGAGCCCGGAATGCTTCCTGTTCATACTTTGCAGCTTCTTGTTGAAGTTTAGCAATTTTCTCTTTCAATCTTGCTACCTCAGAGCGCAGGTTTTCTGTAGACTGTTCTGCATCATCGGATTGAATAACGAACTGTTCAGACATTTTCGGTTCACGTTTCCTTCCCAGCAGTTCATCTTTCCATTTGTACAAAGAGGCCCGGCTGACTCCATGTTTAGAAGCAATTTTTTCAGCCGAGGATTCTCGAATGCAAAGATCGATTACAGCCTGTTCTTTTTGATCCTGCTGTAATTTTACCACTGGGGCTCCAGAATGACAAGGATGCGTTGCTCTGCCGATATCCTCTTTTAGCCAGTTAAACAATGTTGCTCTGCTGGGATATCCAAGCTTTTTTACAGTGCGCGCCAGGTTTTGACCATGTTCTTGATAATATGCTAGCGCTGCCTTGCGCTGCTCCATAGTGAATTTACACCGACGCCTGTGCCGGACACATTCCGCATGCAAGTCACCTTGCGTTATATATTCCCGATACCATTGAAGCAGTGCCTGATGTGACGGATATCCCAGCTCTCTAATTACAGCTGAAAGGCTGTGGTCGTATTTTATATACAGCTTTACCGCTCTAAGCCGTTCTTCATAAGAGTACATCTGTTTCCCTCCTTGCAGAGGTCCAACTTTTCGTCCGCAGTCCCCATGGTAAAGAAATTCATTGACATTTACACCTCCCAGTCCGGCGCGCTGTTATGCTTGGTGGGGCTTTAATCCGTGAAAGTGGGGCTGAAAGTCCGTGAGGGCGGCGTGGTTTCTCCGACGAGGCAGCCGCTTTTATCTGCGCTGTGGCAAGCACTATCCACTATGTCGCTCTACTGCGTGAAAGTGTCGTTGAAACTCCGTGCAGATGCCGCTCTCACTCCGATTTATGCACCAGCAGCAGCTCGCACTTCTTTAACTTTTTCCTCATATTTCTTTTCGCAAATTGCAAGTGCAAGTTGGACACCTGCACGGTAGAAGTTAGTTAACCAGAGCATCGGTCAGGATGGAAGCCGCTGGCTTCCGTCCTGGGCGATGCTGCCGCAGCCTTCGGCTGCGTAAACAGAGTCGAGGAACTCGTCAAACAGTTCCTCCGGGGTACGGTAGCCAAGCTTCTTGCGAGGCCGTCCGTTCAATTCATCAGCTGCAGCCAAGATATACTCAGCAGAGAAAGCCTCAATGGACATACCCTTCGGAACGAAGGTTCGAAACAGCCCGTTGTGACGTTCGTTTTGGGGACGTTCCCACGAGGTGTAGGGATGCACAAAGTAGACTGCACAGCCCCAGTTCTCGACCTGACTGAACGCAGAGAACTCCGAGCCGTTGTCCACGGTAATGGTCTTGAAGACCTGTGAGAACTTGTCTCCGAATTCTTCCCTGAGTGACTGCATGGCGTTCAGAACGGAGTCTGCATCCTTGCCGGGAATCCGGATGGCAATATAGTTCTCCGTTTTCTTCTCCAACAGGGAGAGGACGACAGCCTCTTTACCAGCCCTCTTGCCCACGACAGTGTCACCTTCCCAATGTCCCTCCTCGATGCGCAGAGCCGCGATCTCAGGCCTCTGAGAAATGTCGGTGCCGAAGCTCTTCCTGTGTTCACGGGGCTTGGAGTCCTTGTGCTGCTTGCGTTTCATGGCTTCGGGCAGTTCTGTCACAGACAAGTCAAGGCTGCCTGCCCAGACCTCATTGTAAAGCGTGTGTGTGCAGACCATCTCCTCTGCTGAAAACAGCCCATGCAGACGAGCATAGCCGACGCAGGCATCCAAAGACCACTTGTGTTCTTTGACCTGTTCCATTATCCAGCGAATGAAGCGAGTGCAGTGACAGATTCGGTGTGGTTTCCGAGAACGCTTTCTGTTCGCTTTGTAGGCCGCTTCTCCATGCCTTGCTGAGTAACCGGGCTTCCTGCCCTTGCTGCTCTTTCGGGGCGGTGTGCCGCGCTTTAGCTCGTTTCCAACGGTGGTTGGTGAACATCCGATTGCTCTGGCAATGGCTCTGTTCGTGTAGCCTGCGTTCTTGAGCTGCTGGATCGCTCCTCGGTCCTCTTGCTGTAAGTGCTGTCCCTTCTTGCGTTCTATCAATTCTGTGATATAATCTTGGCAGTCCATAGTGATTGCCCTCCCTTGGAAGAAGTTGTGTGCAAACTTCATTCTACCATGTGGGGAAAATCACTATGGATTTTTTCTTAGGTGTCCAACTTCATTTTACAATCGACCTCATATTTCTTTTTTAGGAGTGGCAACCACCACTCCGCGTTAGGCTGCCCGAAAAAATTTTTATAGAACATTATCGCCGTACAAAGCAGAAAAAGCAGTCCATTCGGACTGCTTTTTTTAATTATACACACATTAAAAGTATATCACAGCCATCTGAAAAATCAAGAGGTGGTGCATTTAGTCTTGCAATTTACCATTTTCCCATTTAGTTTGTCTTTTAACCTCGACTCTTTTTGCAGCTGACTTAGGGTTTTCTCTGTATATTTTTCTGTTTAGCGTGGTAAAATTTTCGGATAGCGATTGTGTTTTTTGCAAAAACGTGGTACAGTAACTTCACAACAACAAGGAGGACACCTTTTATGCAATTCACATTTGCCCACAATAACTATAATGTGCGCGATCTCGATCGTTCACTCGCTTTTTATAAGAAGCGAGTGAACGAAGTCCGCCGCATTAACGCGGACGATGGCAGCTATGTCATTGTTTATCTCAGCGACGGTGTTTCCAAGCACCAGCTTGAACTGACTTGGCTGCGGGATTGGGAGCGTCCCATCATGCGATCTGCCTTCGCAATCAAATCATCAAATTGCAGCGGATGCTGATCCGACCACGCAGAACCAATCGCAATCGGTATCTAACGCTTCATGAATCAGCTCATAACAATGCCGAATCATTTGGTCACCCTTCACGTGACCAAACACATCATTGCTTTCCTATCTGCTCCATATCATCGATGACGATTACTTTTTTCTCTTCCAGTATCGGAAACAGGCATTGGATACTCTCCACAGACTCATTCTGCAAAATATGCTTTTGCGGAACTACACCCTTTGCACACCATTCATAGGTATTACGCATTCTGTCCGAATGATTCCATTCGAAGATATAGGCTCGATCACACAATAGTTTCTCGCCCACAAATTCGTAAATTTGTCGCCCTCTTACCTCATATTTGAGCAATTATTCCATTGCCGGCTGTGTTAATTCATAATATTCCGCATAAATTTGCTCAAATGCGTCTGCCGCTTGCGAACCTTCCTCCCGCACTGCATGATAGATGGAATCACAATGCTCCTCCAACATTTGCACTACTCTCGGACAGATTTTTCCTGCACGGCACATTTGCTTGAGAATATTCATCACCTCATGAAGCGGAAAAGCCTGTTTATAGCTTCTTTCCTCTGACAGCGCACTGACAATATCTCCTACCGCTACAATGCGCTGCGGCAATGTCAGCTCCGCACCACTGAGGCCCCGCGGATAGCCTGAACCATCAAGCGTTTCATGATGCCGAATGGCAATCTGCAAAATTTCATCACTGACATATCCCTTCAGAATGTCCTCAGTGATCATGACATGGGATTTCATAATCTCCCACACACGACCGTCCAATTTGCCGGGAGATTCTAGGATCTCAATCGGAATAGCTATTTTCCCCAAATCATGCAACATCGCACCGATATGAATTTCGCTTTTAACCTTTTGCTCTAATCCAAAGCAATCCGCCAGCATATCACTTGCCCGAACCATCATAGAACAATGCAATGCTGTATAGTGGCTCCGAAAGTCCATCGAACAAACCAGTGTGCGCAACAATGCTTCCTTTTCTACATTGGAAAGCACCTGATGCTTGATGCGCTCCAGCAAACGACTGTGTATTGCATCCATATCACGCATTATGGAAAGCTCTGCACTCTCCAGCGGCAATCCTGCAGGGAATAATCTGCGTGATAGATTCCGGAAATAGGCGTTGACTTTATCCATATCTTTCCGCCCATTATTGACGAAAAACAAATCAGTCGCATCCACAATACGCAGGCACTTGGCCACCCATTTTAACTTCTGCTCAATGCAGGCATTCTCAATTTCCGCATCGGTGGAATGATGGTAGCGAACAACCGGCGCATATTGCGAAAACGGGAAAAAGGTCTTGAGAAACACAAAACCATAGATTGCATGCGAATAATCCTGATCGTTTTCCAGCTGTACCAAATTCCACGTATCCGTTTTACGGAAATTTCCGATATCATGAAACAGCACTGTCCAAACAAGCTGATCGATTTCTTCCTCTGAAAAGCGCCCATCCTGTTCCGCAAGCCGCATAACATCATAAGCGACTCTTTCACCATGTCCCACCAGCAAGTCATTGACGCGATTCAAAGAGCGAATGATTATTTCATATAAATCTTCATTAGGTAAATCTATCATGAGGCCATTTCCTTTGCGTTTTCAAGTATTCATGGAACAAATTTGAAATACGGCGGCAAGGCTGTTTTGGCTTCCTTGCCGCTGTTGTCACTGCAATCATGTTGCAATGTCTCTAACTCTTACTTCTGTTCTGTGGGCTGCTCTTCCACAGCATCCTGCTTAGCCGCCGGGGATGGATTCAACATCTGATCCCAAATTCGGTTAACCTCTTCCATGCAATTGAAATAAATGGTCGCAAGCTGCGCAGATGGAATGTCAAGCAATTCCGCATCTTCGGTGATTTTCTTCCAATCAGCTTTTTCATAGCTGATAACCAGCTCTAACAACAGGCCGCCCTGTCCTTCACGATGAAGCAAAGCGCTTTTCAGCTCATCCACCATCGGAATATCTGCAAGAATCTCTTCCATCGGTGCATCAATCAAATACTCCAATGTCGAGAACATACCCAGCAAATATGCCTCGGATCTCGTCAATACAGGCTTCTTCACATATTTTTGCAGCTCACTTGCAAAACTTGCGCGCATAAAGGAAATCTTAATGAACTCCTCAGAATCGCTCAGATGCGCTTCATCCTGATCCCCGGCACTCAACAGATAAACCCAACGTTTAAGCTGACTCAAGCCAAGCGTCACAATAGCCTGCTGAATGGAAGTGGTCTGTGTTCTGCGCACAAAATACGCAGAGTTCGCGATTTTCAACAGGCTGTACGACAATGTAACATCGGTCGATACAATCTGCTCAATCTCATGAATATCCGGCTCTTCTCTTGTGACTGCAACCACCAGACGAAAGAAATTACTGCGCAGATAGGTACTCTGGTGCACTTTGTTGGCCATCTGGTCGGCAACATATGTACCCTGCATGCCATAAACACCCAGACTGATTGCCGTATCACGCAGTTCCTGTGTATCTATACCGGTAGCAATAACTTTTTTGTGCATGCTGTGCGCTACCCGCATGATATTTTCCGCCGATGCCTGACTCATCTGGCTCAAATCAATTTTAATATACGCCAGATACTCCATCAATGCCAGATATCTCGGCATAAACTGAAAATCATTTGCCGCGATTTCATAGCCTTCTTTGACATACTGCTGCACCAAATGCATGGCAAACGGATGAATAATCACGCTATCGTCAATCTGAATCACAAGATCCTTGCTTTTGAACAGATGTGGCGTCCGTTTTGCCAGCAAAGAACTGGTAAACGTCATAAAGCTGCAGGAATCACGAAGTGCCTTTTCTGAATTCTGCATCAGAACATTATAAATTGTTTCTGCCGCTGAAATATCGTTTCCATTTTCTCTGTCATATGCTTCGCTTCCGGAATATTTGATTTCATATCCAAGGATACGATTATCCGCATCCTTAATGGCCTGTCTTACGATGAATCTGCATCTTTCCATGGTTGCCGCCCCCGTTTTCTCAATTCAAGTTACTGCCTCGACGCTCCAGCAGCCCATCCATAACATCTACCAAATGACCGATTTCCGGTTTGGACAACTGCTCATCTGCACCAAGCTGCTTTCCTTTAATTCGCATTTCCTCAGTGACAAGCGAAGAGAAGATTATAACCGGCACCTGTTTCAGCACATTATCCGACTTAATCAGTTTAGTAAGGCGGTGTCCATCCATGCTCGGCATTTCGATATCCGTAATTACCAGCGCTGCTTTTTGCAGCAGGTTTTTCGGATCATCTGCCAACGGCTTAATATAGTCCCACAGTTCCTGTCCATTGGAAAACATTCTTAAATTCGTATATCCTGCCTTATTGAGCGCTTCATGAATCATGCGAGAGAGCAAAATCGAATCTTCTGCAATCAAGATAGGACAATCCCTGCTCACACGGTTGCCCATTTTTTCGATCTCCCGTATCTGAATAGTGGTTTCCGGTGCAATCTCCGCCACAATCTTCTCAAAATCCAGAACAGTTACCAACTGATCATCACACTGCGCAATACCGGTCGCCACGCCCTCTTCTCCGCCGGAAATGGTCTTATCCGGCTTTTGAATCGCGGTCCACGAAATGCGGCTGATACCCACCACCGTATGCACGCGAAATGCAATGTACATTTTATTAAAATTGGTTACGATAAACAGATGCTTCGGATCCGGTTCAGACCGCTTTCCTGTCAGGTAATACGGCAGATCCACCACGGTCAAAACAATATCACGAGGCTTGAAGATACCCTCTACCGCAGGATGGGCATGCGGCATCGGCTTAATAGGCGCACTCATCATGATCTCCCTTACCTTTGCCACATTGATACCATACAAGTTATCATCAATCGTGAATTGCATGATCTCGATCTCATTCGTACCGGATTCAAGCAATATTTTACCGCGTTCATTTGCCTGCATTTCTCTCACTCCTTCTCAGTCGCTATCAAAGAATACGCTCCGCCTTGCCATATATTTTAATACAGCCCTCTCCTGTTGCAACGTCAAACAACAAGGTGCGTGCGGTCGACCCGCCAACATCCTCCCGCAAGAGCCGAATACGCTCCTGCTGCAACACATGATGCACACTGTCGATGTTGCGCTGTCCGATATTACCCAGGCTGCCATTACCGGCAACATCAAACATCTTTGCGCCGCCCGCAATCTTTGCCACGATATGGGCGCGCCGTGCTCCCATCTGCTCCATTTTGCTCAACGTCAGGCGGATACCTGTGTCCGCATATTTCAGCGGAGAAGTTCGATTTGTCTCCATATTGATCGGCAGCATGATATGTACGAGCGCGCCTAAACGAATGAAAGGATCGTAAAGGCAGATGCCGATGCACGACCCCAACGCATAGGTGATTAACACCCCTTCGTTTCTGGCCATCTTCATATCTGCAATGCCAATAGTCAGCTTATTCATTCACATATCCCCAATTTATTCAACAGATAGTTCAGGGACCGCACATCGGGTGCGAGCAGCAACCTGCACGGCACCTCTTTTCCTTCCACCAAAAAGCTTCCTCCAATCAGCATAATATAATCCGACTGGTTTCCATATGCCGCCATCGGCACTGTAATAATTGCCCCCTGCATGTCAATTGACAATTGCGGCACAGAAGGTGTAATGCGGACACCCGACAGGCCGGACAGCGCATTGATAAACGAAGAAATCAGAATATTACCAATCTCAATAACAGCGGAATTTTCAATTTCCGTCAATTCGCTGTAATCTTTGATTTGCTTACCCAAGGTTCGCCCAAGAAGCAAGTTGATTGCATCCAGCTGGAATAATGCCAGCATCAGACCGTTGATCTCACCGCGTAAATCCGAAATGATTCCCGCAGCAATCGTTTCAAATCCGCCCAGCTTTTCCACCGCAGCGTTAAATTCCAGAATTTGAACCTCCGGCAGCGGAATACGCACTTCAATTCCCAACATGCTCGACAGCGCTGTGGCCGCATTGCCTGTGCCGATGCTGCCAATTTCACGCAGCGCATCAATTTGTAGGGAATTCATCTCTTCATATTTTTTTAACACTAACTACCACACTTCCTTTAACCGTTTCGCAGGCCATTGATTGTAGACTCGATTTCGTCCTGCGTCTGAACCATCTTCAGCGCATAAGAGAACGAATGTTGTGCTTCAATCACTTTTGCAAATTCCGTACCGACATCCGAATTAGACGCTTCCAGCATACCGTGGATCGCTGTGCCCGTTCCCGGCATCACCGGACCATTCTTTGCCACCGGCGCAAAACGGTTGCTGCCCAGATGCTGCATATTATCCGTGTTGGCAAAATCAAATATACCCACCGGATAATCGCCTTCCGCATCCTGCCCCAAAGCAATGGGCTGTTGGTTTTGGTCTAGCACATAATACCCATCGGGATCGCAAAGGTAAAAGGTTTCCTGCCCACCTTGTACAACACTACCCCAATGGAAATTACCTGCGCGAGTATAACTGATTTCCCCGGTTTGCGGATTGCGCAATGCAAAAAAACCGCTGCCGTTAATGGCATAATTCTGACCGCTCTGTCGAGCCATCAATGCGCCCTCTGCAAAATCGGTCGTCGTTTGGATCATCCGGCTGCCCGAACCGCGAGGAAGCTGCGCGTTATCCGGCCCTGTCCAATTGCGATACAACAAATCGGAAAAATTAGCTTGTTCCGATTTGAAGCCAACCGTATTAACGTTGGCCAAATTGTTCGCCGTAACATTCAGCCTTTGCTGCTGCTGTGATACTGCAACAGCCGCAGCATAGAAAGATTGGTTCATCTGGATTGACTCCTTTCCCCATTATACGCGGCCCAACTCGGTCGCTGCTTTAGACATGATCTGATCGTACATCTTGCTCAGCTGTGACGCGCTTTGCAGCGCACGCTGGCAAGTAATCATTTCCGTCATTTGCTGCACCAGATCGATGTTCGCACGTTCGATCATCTCATGATGCACCACCGTGTCGGTTGCCAGCTGCGGCTGCCCGGTTGCGGTAAACATGCCCTCACCCGTCTTCTGCAGATCTTGTGCCGGATTAGCAAAAGTAAAAACGCCAAGCTGGCCCAAAACCTGACCAGCCTCGGTAGAAATCGTGCCGTCAGACGTGGCATTGATCTTATCCGTTCCCAGATAAATCTGCTGTCCGTTGCGATCGAGCACTCTACCTTGTCCGGCCAAAGCCAAATACCCCTGATCATCCAGCATAAATGACCCGTTACGGGTATATACCCGTCCTGCATCCGTCTGAATGGCAAAATAGCCATTCCCTTCCAGACCAAAATCCAAGGGTAGTCCCGTGGATTGCAAAGCCCCCTGAGAATGGTCGGTGTATACCTCATCCAATGCGGTGATGTAGCTGGTTGTCGTGCCAAGCTCCTGCGGATTCTTTTGCTTGTTGCCAATCTGACTGCGCATCACTTCATCAAAAGTCGTGTCTGCATACCGGTCAGCCTTATAGCCCACCGTCGCCGTATTACTCATATTATTGCCCACAACATCCAGATTTCTGGTCTGTGTCAGCATAGCGGAACTTAAATCATAGAACCCTTTAAACATATCCTCAATCTCCTCTGCTTTATGTACCGTATATATATTTTTGCATTGAGATTCGCAATTTGCGGATCGCATTGGAATGTATCTGTGATACACGCGGTTCGCTTACGCCGAGCACCTGCGCAATTTCCTTCATCTGAAAGGATTTCTGATAATACAGGGACAAGACCAGTTGTTCCTTTTCACGCAGCTCACTGATACTGCGTTTCAGTTCTGCATACAGCTCTTTTTTCTGATAATTCTCCTCAGGCTGTGCATCAACATCGGACTGCGGCAAATGTTTGGCCGGAACATCCGAGTCCCGTTCATCCAAAAGCATATCAAGCGACAACACGTTACATAGTGCAGTCTTGGCCAGTTCCTCCTGATAACGGGTCTCGCTCAGACCCATGTGCTCTGCAATCTCCTTATCGGTCGGCACACGCCCAAGTTGGGTGAATAATTCGCTGTTTGCCGTATCAATCTCACGCATACGCTTTCGAACCGAACGAGGAAGCCAATCCTGACGACGGGCTAAGTCAATAATCATGCCGCGCAACCGTTTGGAAACATAAGTTTCAAACTTAACGTTTTGACTTAAGTCAAATCTATCCAGCGCACCCATCAGCAGGATAATTCCCTCATTAATCATATCATCGACCTGCGCGAAGCTTAAATAAACCCCTCGCAGCTTTAATGCTACATTTTTTACAAGATAGGAATACCGCATCACGAGGATTTTTTTCAGTTCTGGATCTCCGCTTTGCTTATATTCTGTGAGAAGCGCCTCATTCGTCATATTCTCCCATCTCTCTTGTGATTCCAAGGCGTTTCCCCCCCTCACTTTAATTCATATCGTTACGAAAGTGTGATGTTGCCCAGTGCCTGTATCTGTACGCTCGTAATCACCTCATTAAAGGACAGTACGGTAAGATCCGGATAAAATTGCTCAAGCAGTCGGCTCAAATAGATACGGATAATATGGCTAGTGAGCAAAATCGGCTTTTGCGACAGCTCTGAGAATTTTTTGATATGCTCGTTCAGCTGTGAAAGCAGTTTCTGCATCAAATCCGGTCCCAGCGCAAGATATACGCCCTGATCGTTTTTGGTCAGGCTGGCAACAATCTTTTTCTCCACCTCCGCATCCAGCGTGATGACACTGAGACGTCCGTCCTCGCAGAAGCGGTGCGTAATGGTCCGCTTGAGCTGCGCACGCACACTTTCTGTAATCAGATCGACGTCGTGCGTAATTGCCAATGCGTCGACTGTGGTCTCTACAATCGTCCCCATATCCTTAATCGGGATGCCTTCCTTCAGCAGATTGCAAAGAATTTTCTCAAGCATGGCATAGGATACCACATTGGGGAAAGCTTCTTCCACCAGCTGCGGTGCCGAACGCTTGAGGTTTTCTACCAGCTGAATGGTTTCCGCACGATTGAGCAGTTCATAGGTGTGCTTTTTCACTGTTTCAGACAAGTGCGTCAGCATAACAGACAACGGATCAATAACCGTATATCCATAAATCTCGGCCATTTCCTTGTTTTCCGGCAAAATCCACCGGGAAGGAATGCCATACGCGGGTTCAATGGTTTCAATGCCATCAATTTCACCCGCCGGATTGGCAGGCTCCAGCGCAAGGTAATAATCCAGCAAAATTTCACCGCAGGCCACTTCTTCGCCCTTAATCTTGATGACATATTGGTTGGTGCCCAGCATCGAGGCATCACGCAGTCGGATGGACGGCACCACAAAGCCCATATCCTGCGCATACTGCCGGCGGAAGATGACGATTCGGCTGATGAGTTTACCACCGCGTGACTCATCCACCAACGGAATCAGGCTATAACCAAATTCCATCTCTATCGGTTCGACGTTAATCAGTGAATAAATATTGTTAACGTCCTTGTAGTAGTCCATTTCGCTTTGCTGCGCTTCCGCCTGTTTTTGGGCGGCCTCCTGCGCAGCAGGCAATGCCTCCTTCTCTTTCTGCAGCACCTCCATTTGATGCGCCACACGACGGCTGATGAGAATCAACGCCGCGGCAATCAGAATCAGCTGAATATGGGGCGTGCCGGGAAAAATTGCAAATACGGCCAGAATCAAACCGGCAATCATCAGAGACTGCGGCTGCGCAAGGAACTGCTTGATAACGTCGTTATTCAAGCTGCCCTCAGAAACCGCACGGGTAACAATCATACCGGTCGCCGTAGAAATCATCAGTGCCGGCAGCTGGGAAACCAGACCGTCACCAATCGTTGCAATCGAATAAACGCTCAGTACTTCGCTCAGGCCCATGCCGGACTGAACAATACCAATGA
>ERZ772937.1812-NODE-1812-length-14517-cov-3.715046_pt1 | contig 14517 bp, 15 predicted proteins | sample MGYA00512113_ERZ772937 | MGnify/ENA primary metagenome ERZ772937 (study PRJEB29015, sample SAMEA2737649) | human gut metagenome | biome: human gut; feature: human-associated habitat; material: faeces | place: China | collected 2012 ... | reverse complement strand
GGAATCGGATCCGTCCCCCGTAAATACCAGCCTCACAGGGCCCTTTCTGTATCTTATTTATTGTTTCAACACTATTTACTGGGACCGAAATCCAGTATATGCGAGTTTGTCTTACTGACACTAATAACAACAGATTATATGTTTCTACAAAAAATATTAAGCAACAGGGCAAACAGCTTGAAATACAGCAGGATACACGAATCATATGCTACAGCATTCAAAATATCGTAACTTTAACTTATTGTGATGTATTAAAGACAGCAAAATGTATTATATGGAATACTTTTTTACATACCCTGTCTGATCAGATTAACGATATTTCACAACAATTACAGTCTTTATTATCTCTAATTATTAACTTGTTTTTAAAACTTTTCAAACATTAAGCACAAATCCCGTCACTTCATAAGTGGCGGGATTTTGTCATTCTGATAACATATTTAACAAGAATTGCTTGCATTCCATTATTTATTATGTTATACATATTATAGTTTATTTTATTTTATTTTATTGGGGGAGTTTTCCCACAATCGTTTTTTATTTATATTTTCTCCCTTTTGAGGGAATATATTGTAAGGTCGGTTTATACCGAGCTTATTTTTTTTATTTTATAAAAACAATTTCCGTATCCAGTTGCGCATTGGAATCCGGGATTGTAAAAATAAAAATATAAGAAAGGAGCCTCTTTACCCATATCTTCTTATGGGAATGTCATGTGCCAAAGAGCCAGACATTGAGGAAAAAGTATGAAAAAATTGAATATAGCGTTTAGAAAGTTAGGAGCTTTCTTATACAAATGGAGTAATCTGTACGACATGGTCGGTATGATGAAAGGTATAATTTTTACCTGCATCGTGTTTGCAGGTGCGACATCTGCAGGTGTTGCTGTGTTTCAAATACAGGCGCGTTTCCTTGTATACATCACGGAACATTTCAATTTAATCGAACTGTTCTATGATGCAGACGCGCAGTTGTTTGATTTCAGCCCTGCGGTATTAATCCTGCCAGGCATGGTAGTATATGTTACTTCAAAAGTACTAACAAAGCTCTTAACATGGCTTAATGACCATGTTCATATTTCATGAGCTTTTTGGGCTGCAGCATTCGCTGCAGCTTTTTTTATTGTTGCAAGAATTTTTATAGTTTGATATAATACATATATTGTATATTTCGTTATTTCATTGGGGATTCCCGATGTCGTCCGATATGAATGACGGGGTATACTTTATTTATACGATTTAATTAAGCGTATGGCTTTATGCCATGCGCTTTTTTTATTCCCAAAATAAAGAGTTTTAGTCCGGTCATATCGGACAAGAAGGAGGTAACATGGATACAGTAAAAGTATCTGAACTTGCCGCATTAAAAGAATGTGGCAAACGTAAATATGACATTTTAAGGCTTTCCTTGAAGTGCCAAAAAACAGACATGGACAGGGTTTGTTCTAAAGGCTGGCGCTTTTTAGCGCAGCTTTTAAAAGAAAAAGCCGACCTCAAAGTCGGACTGACTCAATTTGTAGAGCAGACTATCAGCCGCGACTGGTATCAGTTTGATATCCTATGTGTGGCGGCAAAAGATAAACTTTTCACCCAATTATACAGAGCAGGAAGTTATCTTGAACAGTACATTGGAAATGACTCTATACTTTGTTCTAACTGGAATTACAAATTTCCGTTAAGATCAAGATATAGAGGTGCGGTCATTAAGGAACTTACCGGTTCAGTCAATATAATTATTCAAAGAAATAATTATATTGAAGGAATTATTTTTTCATCGGGAAGTCCTAAGGAAGCCTATAATGCACGAAAACCGGAAAATCTTCCGGAAAACAGTCTGGAAATTGCATGTGCTTATGCAGGACTTTCAATGCTCTACGGCAGTACATCGATTAAGGTGAGCGAATTTTACCTTGAATCCAAGGATGATAAAGGTACAACATATGTTCCGTACGAATATCGTAAAGGAAAAAATGTTGTATCTGTAACATTTAATGCTGGGGCAAATCCCATAAGCAAAATTGCTGCAGCATGTAAATTTACATCCACTGGCAACTGTACAGATTGTATTTTTAATACACTATGCCATACCAATGCCAATATTCGCATGGAGAGTGCACCATCTGCTGCCACAGCTGGTGATATCAGGTTATCTGATGTGCAGAAAAAAGTGGTAGGTTTTAAATATGGATACATGAACATCGAAGCTGTACCAGGCGCCGGAAAGACATTCTGTCTTGTAAAACGGCTTGAGCAATTAATTCATGCCGGCATAAAACCATCAAATATTTTAATGGTAACATTTACCAATAAAGCCTGCATGGAGATTAAAAGCAGAGTAGCGGCCGCACTTGGTACAAACAAGGCCGAGGAACTCCCGATTATCCAAACATTTAACGGACTGGGATACAGTATTTTAAGAGAGAATGCGAAAGCTTTAGGTCACAGTGTGCGATTAGCATCAGATGTTGATAAAAAATCACTTACTGAAAAAGCATTGAAAGTTTTTGCAGACGATAATATCTTCATCGGCAATACAAATTATTCCGATTTGTATTCAAAATACGGATTAATTTCCATGGTTTTCAGATGGTTTAAATCCATCGAAACCATTGGTGAGCAGGCGTTTGCCGAAAACAATGCAAATAAGGACATTGAAAATATCCTGAAAGTGCATGACTATTACAAGCGTTTATGCCGTGAAGGTTTTTTCATCGATTACGATGACCAAATCGACATGGTAAATGAATTATTTCAATCTAATCCTTTTATGGCTTTGAAATACATTAATCGTTATAAATATATTATGGTTGATGAATATCAAGATATAAATGAATCACAGTTTGAAATGATTCACCGGCTCTCCGGAAAAGGAAATCTGGTCGTAGTCGGTGATTGCGATCAGTCCATTTTTAAATTTCGTGGAGGTGATCCGAAATTTAGTTTAAATTACCGGAAGTATTTCCCGGAAGCGGAAACAGTCTTTATGACGGATAATTACCGCTGTACAGACAGCATTGTTTCCGCTGCTAATGAACTGATTTCCAACAACCGAAACCGGTATAAAAAGGAGATAACAGCTCATAAAACGACTGATCAACCTGTGATGTTATACCATAACGTCACAGACACAGAGCTTATTACATTAGTAGAAAAGCTTGAACAGCAGTATCTTCCGGGAGAAATTGCAATTATTGCACGTAACAATGCTGTTTTAAACCGTTTTGGACGATTAGTTGCTCCTGACGGTTCTATGCAGAGCAAAGATTATATTATACAAGATACATTGTTTAACGCAATCTATACTTGTATGGGATTGTTTTATAACATTAACGACGATGAGATACTGTATCGTGCGCTCATCTATGCAGGTGCAGACAAAATATCCATTGTACGTAACGACAAAACTAAATCTTTGTATAAAGATTTAGTAGACTCCCATCTTATACCAGATTTTAAACAGGAAATTTCCGGTATAAAAACAGGAGATTTTTTGTGGAACGCCGGTATAAAACTGGGAAAATGTCTACAAATTATTTCTGAAAAACCTGACATATCTGAACTGTTTAATCAGCTATGTATGATTTTATACGGTTTTGATAGTCACCCTGTTTTGAGTGTTCTCAGCGATGTTGCAGAGGAACGCTGTATACAAAATAGCCGTGATATGTTTATCCATATGTCTAACATGATAAAATTTGAAGATGACATTCGTGTTGGATATACAGAGAGCAGTGACAGAATTAATCTGCTTACTGCACATGACTCAAAAGGCAAAGAATTCAGATGCGTTATTGTATACGGCGTAGACGAATTTGAACCTGATGAGGAGGAACGGCGGCTTTTGTACGTGGCATTTACACGTGCAAAAGAAAAACTAATCATTGTTCAAAATTCTGAAAGCCAGAACATGGTTCAAGAATTCCGCCACTGCTGCCAGGAATTAGATTATGCTGAAAATACAAACACAGAAAGGACAAGTTATGCAGGTTAAGTGTTATGTGGGAGACAACTTTCTTATCAATAGAGAGTTGCAACCCCAATTATCTAATTTAACAGAAATGGATTTAATGAAAAGTGATTCATTTGATATTGATGAGATTTCTTTTTTAAGTTCCATTTCTTTTACAGGAAACCCGAAAACACTGGTTTTCTCTACTGAAAGTCTTGAAAGTAATGATACATTGCTATCTTTACTAGACGACGATATCCCTGATGCAACACTGTTCATTATATGTGACAGAATTGTAAAGGGGCGCAAGCTTTATAATGCTTTGAAGAAGCGAGAGGCTATTGTTGACTTCACGTTGACAATGCCGCTTATTAAAAGTATTGCGCAGGAAACAGCAGAGCAGTGTGGCAGCTATATCAGTAATGATAATGCTGCCTTTTTAGGGCATAGGCTGGGATTTGATTATAAAGCTGTTGTACATGGAAATGACATTTTCCAATATGTAAAACAGCTTTCAATGCTGTCAAATCCTATATCCGAAAATGATATTATTGCTGTTGTCCCAAAGCATAAGCCCGACGACATTTGGGTAATGAAGTCTGCCCTTATGGCAGGAAATGCTGCAAAAGTCATGCAGATGGCCGATACCATCTGCCGGCAGAAAAGCGGCAACCCAATAAGCATACTTTCCGCTATGCTTATTGATGTCCGACAGGCATATAAGCTATCTTTTTTCCCTGATTGTCGGGAAAAAGCACTGACAGCAATGGGCGTAAAATACCCACCCCGCAATGCGGAGAAGTACAGTGCTGAACAGTTAGAAAAAGCGTTTAATGCACTTACAAACGGTATTAGAAGCTGCAAGTCCGGAGCAAACCCGGAACTGCAGTTAAAATTAACATTATCTGAATGCTTAGAAGCATTCACTTTTAAGGAGGAAAACTAACATGAACAACTATATTTCAATTATTAAAAGCAACGGAACCTTTCAATTTAAAAATTCCAATTCCATGACTTCCACTTTTGAATGGAATCTTTGGGAAGGAAAAATTACAGATAAATTTGTCATTTTAAGTGCAAAAAAGCACTATTATGACGGATTAAATGAAATCTGTTTAAGAATTTGTATTAGAAATGGTCTTTGGACTATTTCCAAAAAGAAAGATGGGGTCGTCTACTTCCAAAAGAAAGGTCATTGTAATACATCTGGAACAAATCCAGAAATTAAAATTGTTTTATCAAACGGAGCAATCTATGACAGATACTGCTCTGTGCGTGATAAAAAATTCGTAGAGTTTTTACGTCGGCATGGCCTGTCCTCAGTGAGAAAAGTAAATCCCAATCAGACCTATTTCGGATGGGATATCTACAGTGACAAAGGCAATGCCCATCATGACATCTACACTGATGGGCAAAAAAATATCACTAAAGATGATTGCCGTCACGGTAACTGGAGTAATCCTAATTTGTATAAAGATTTCATTTCAGCTAATGTAACTAATGCCTCATGGGTGATTGAGGACTCCTATAACTTCTGTGGCGATCACCACAGTCATTCCATTATCTTGTATACAGAACAAGATATTTATACACTGGATGAACTATTACCGGTTATACAATAATGAGGAGGTGCGTTATGAACATTGAAAAGACAATGGAATCCCTTTATGATGAATTGGAAAAGGCTGCTGATAGATACTATAACGGCCTTGACTCCGGAATGGACGACAGTGTATACGATAACCGTTATGATTATCTATGCAGTTTGGAACTCCGTTATCCTCAGTTTGTTCGGCATGGCAGTATAACTGAGCGTGTAGGTGCAAAGCCTTTAAGCTCACTGCCGGTTGTCCATTATGACAAACCGGCGCTGTCACTGGAAAAGAAATATGATATAACCGAGGTAAAAGACTATTTCACTTCGCACAATGCAAATATCGTTAATGCAAGTGTGAAGTGCGATGGTCTTACGGTTTTATTTACTTACATTTCCGGGAAACTGGTACAGGCCTGCAGCCGCGGAGGCGGACTGGAAGGGAACGACCTTACTCGTCAGGCAATGTATCTTCCTGATGAGGATATCCCAAAGGAAATACCTTATACTGCCGGAAAAGTTGTAGTAAGAGCAGAAGTTATGCTCCCGCAACATATGCTCGCCATTATAAATGCACAACTTGAAAATGGAGAACTCCCGTATAAGTCGTGCAGAAACTTGGCTTCTGGCACAATACGAAATTTAAACCCAACGCTTACGGCAAGCAGGCAGCTTACTGCCCGCACATTTCAAGTAGTAACTCATGAGGGACTTGATTTCAGTACCCATACTGAAGAACTGCAGTTTGCCGAAGAACAGGGCTTTAGAATTGTTCCAAACGAAGTTATATCTGTTGATGATATTGACCGTTACAGGGACAAAATCAAGGAACAGCGTAGCAGTCTTGGCTTTGATATTGATGGACTGGTTTTCGTCATCGATGATCTTGAACTTCAGCATAAAGTTCCGGATACTGTAAAAACGCAGGGCGGAAAAATGGCATACAAGTTTCCGAATAAAGGAACCACAACATATGTCCGTTCCATCGCATGGCAGATAGGCTCTACTGGTAAGCTCACACCGGTTCTAAATGTAGACCCAGTTGAGTTTGAAGGTGCTACCGTATGCAGATGTACAGCACATAACCTGTCATTTGTACTTGGGAACAGAGAGTCTGAAGAGATAGCACCTGCTATTGGCATTGGCAGCCAAATCCGCCTTGAGCGGGCAGGTGAGGTTATTCCAAAGTGCGGTGAGGTGTATTACACCGAAGATGTACAGCCGCTTGAATATCCTTCTGTATGTCCCGTTTGCCATTCCGCTACATATGTGGATGGTGTGGACTTATGCTGCAGCAATGCAGACTGTCCCGGTGTTCTTAAAAAACAACTGGAAACTTTTTCATCCAAGTCATGCTTTAATTTAAAAGGTTTTGGTGAACAGACAATAAGTACTATAGTTGACTGTGGCATTATTAAGAATTTTCCGGATGTATTTGACATCTGGCAGCATAAAGAACAACTGTTAAATGTAGACGGATTCGGAGTAAAAAGCTTTGATTCTATCTGTATGCAGTTAAAAAACTGCTGCCAGGCAGATCTGCCAAATGTTATTGCCAGTCTTCCTATCAAAGGAATCGGCATAACATACGGACGGCTGTTAGCAGCGCGTTTTAAAAATCTGGATGAATTTATCCAATTTGACGGCAACTACGATGAAATTGCCGGGATAGGTCCCGTTCTTAATAAGAACATTAAAGGATTTTTAAAATCTCCGAAAGGAGTTTCTATTATTGCAGTATATTTTATCAATAATATAGGTACTGTCAATACATATAATAAACCAAATTCAGGCGCACAACCATTATCCGGTCTGACATTTGTCATAACCGGTACAATGTCACAGAATCGTGAGCATTTTCAGAAACTTATCGTTTCAAATGGCGGAAAAGCAACCGGTTCTGTAAGTAAAAATACTGACTATCTTCTTGCCGGAGAAAACGTCGGTGCAACAAAATTGGCCAAAGCCAAAGAGCTTGGCGTAAAAATCATATCTGAAAATGATTTAATGGACATGATTTAGGAAAAACTGCAGGCTTCCATATTAATCCTATATTTTTTGATATAAGGTATTGATATGGAAGTCTTTTTTATTTATTGGAGGAAACGAGTATGCAAAAAAAAGAATTTGAAGAAATGACAAATATACCTATTTCAACAGCATTATATGAGGTTATTGAAAAAGAATATATGTTATTTGAAGGAAACAAACAGACATTTTGCAAGGCATATAAGGAAAATGCCAATGGGCTTGCTGAACGCATAGCCACTAAGGAAGATACCCTTATAAAAGAGATTCTTCTTGAAGCTGATAAACAGATACAACTTCTGAAACAGAAAATATCTTCTCTTCAGGAAATGAATGAAAAACTTGCCCGTGACTTAGCGCAGGAGCAGGGGTGGACACCTGTTACAATCAGTAATATGTCAGCAGATGATTACAATGAGTTAAAATCTGCCACACATTCAGCAGCTATGTTACCACAGCAGGCTTCAGACTGGATTTCACAGTGCTTTGGTTTTAACGTTCACCGGATAAAAATACTGACAGAAATTCCTGCCTATGAAAAAGACAGACACGGTTGTCTGCGTAAATGTGGAACTGAAGACCGTGAACCTTTTTATTATTCTACAGACTGGAATTATATTGCATTTACAGCAGCCGGTCTTTCATATGAAATTGTAAACGGTAATTTATATTTTTACGATGGTGAAGTTTAAATTTTCAGTTTACAAATATACAATATATGATATACTACATATATTGTATATTTCGTTATTTTACCGGAAGTTTTTCTGGTACTGTCCGGTTAAAATGACGGGGTATGCTTTGTTTAACAGAAATAAAAAGCGTATGGCTTTATGCCATACGCTTTTTTTTATTTCAAAAATAAAGTTTTTAGTCCGGTTATATCGGACAGAAGGAGGTAAAAGCATGAATTTAGACATGCAAAAAGTTTATGTTGCATTAGAAGATGCGGCTGAACTTGAAAACAAAGATATTGAAAGGATGGAAAATGAAAAACTAATTTGTGATCTTATGGCATTTACAAATACATCACAAATTGACTTTTCAGTTTATACACCTGAAAAAATCATGGAATTGATGCAATACATCGTAAACTCAAGTTACGATCTGCACCTGATATCCGTTCAATCTGAAAGAATAATTGATACGGCCAATAATATGCCTAAAGTGGCACGGAAACACTTTGCATGCATGTAGGAGGTACAGAAATGAAATTAGAAGCAGTAGTCGATACGGCAACAGGTGAAAAAGTCCACTGTGCTGTAATCGACAACAATAACAAACGTTCTGCGTTTGTATTAACACTTGAGCATTTTATTAATGCAATAAATTCCGGTATCACAAATACTGACGCTGATATTACATCAATGCCAAAGCTGGAACTTCCTGAAGGATATGTTACAGGCTGGACCAATCAGCCATATAATGAAATTTCAGGATTTTCTGGTGTTGTTATTCTTAACACACCGGCAGAATGCCGGCTTATGTCATTTGACAAATCGGCATATATCGTTCCATTTCCGGAGTTAGTTTTTAAACTCCAGCTATCTAACGGCAAGCTTATTAAGGATCGCTGTTATGCAAAGAAAGGAAACCAGCTGTATGCCTATCCATATACCAACGTATATAATGATGGACATATCTGCTGGGGAAGTTGTGAGTTACCTTTTGTAAAATCCATAAAAGAGACGGAAAAAATTCCACAGTTGTTTCTTAGGTTTACGGGCAATTCAGATTTGTCCAACAGCACGACTCTTGCCGCTGCAGGATGCAGGGAAATGAAAGATGTTTTGAAAAAACTTGAAGGAAAAGATACATTCCCGAGAGAATGGCTTCAAAGTGTAAACATCAATTATGATGATTTAATCAGCACAAGCTGCATTGAATAAAAGTTTTAAAAAAACCGGTCATGACCGGTACGTATGGAGGTTATTATGAATATTTTTGAAATGATGGGCATGGCTGCCCCGGAAGTAACAGTAGTTGAAACTAAAAAAGAATCTAAAAATTCAAAGACCAAAACGGAGCGAAAATCTTCTCAGATTAAAAACAGCATCTCTCTTCCAGGTCATGTTGTAATCCAGGGTGCCGGTAAGTTTACAATTACTCGCAGCACATTTGCTGAGCAAGCAGAAATAAGCGACCTTGAGATAAAAACTTTTGCTGAGGGGAAATTCCCTTATCTTAAAAATATGCAGGCTGTTAAAATAAGCAGTGATACATATTTACTGGGATACAGCTGTACTCACAAAAATACGGATTTTACCGTAAACTCAAAAACCCGCTTAATTATAGGGGACTTTTCTGTTCCGCTTGGAGATGAAAATCTTGAGGAAAGTAAAGCAAGTACAGAACAGTTAATAAGCTTTGCCGAAATTGCAGGATTGCCGCTTGGTAAAAAGACCGACTTTCTTCAAATTGAAAACAGAATTATTGCTATTCCACAAAATAGCGATGATAAAGAATTCAATGCTCTTACATTGCCATTTAAAATACATTTTTTTGGCAATGAATGGGAGGATATCGATGTAACTGATATGACGGAAATATCAAAGCAGTTAATATTAGATACTGTTATCAAAAAATATCCTGAATTTAAAGACCGGTGTGTAGCACAAGTCAAAGACAATCTCGTCTGCATCAGCATATCGCTTGATACGGACAAAGATTTAAAAAATTCAGTAAAAAACGGCAAAAAGGAGGAAACTTATAAGGTTGATGATAAAACCGTCATTAAGTTTTATGGTATGACGGTTGATACAGGCTTACAGCCGGGTAATTATACCGCAAAGGATATCTGTAAGGCAATGGAAAAAGCAGGCATATCCGAATGCAAAATGACCTCAACCATAATTATGAAACAAATTGGAAATACTATCATGACAGGGGTCAAGTTTGGCGGTACAAAAGGCGCTGCTGATTTTCTGACCCAAAATGAACTGGAATTAATACGCCAGCCGTTTTCCAATTTTGAAAAAGATGATACCCAACGATATCTGAAAGTACATCCCGCATGGATGTTTGAACAGGAAGATGGGATATCATTCTTTGGATTGCGTCTGCCAAAAATTCCGGCAGGCATTTATAATAAAATCGTAACTGTTTTCAAAACAGTTGCACAGCTGTACAATGCAGAATGCCTCTGCCGCATCTACTGGGACATTGAAAATAACTCTTATGAGCTGGTATTTCCCTTTCAGCAGGCAACTATTTCATCTGTTCATCCATTATTAGATGAAAATGATGAATTTTTACTTACCCATATTCCTGTCGCAGAATTTCATTCGCACGGACGGGCATATGATGCTTTCTTTTCTCACATCGATGACATCGATGAGCAGAAGAGATATGGGTTATTCGGGGTTTTTTCATTTTATCAGGACGCTGACAATGAGTCTGCATTGTTCCGATGCTGTTCTGGACAGGACAGACAAATTATGCTGTCAAAAGATCAGTTGTTTGAACAGGCTGAAATCAAATATGAGAGTGTATATGCTAAAAAGCTTCTCTCATCAAAAAGATTTTCATTTAACTAAATTTTTAAAGCGTTCCTTATATCCGGAACGCTTCTTTTTATTTTATACCGAATATTTTCGGTATCACGGAGGAAAATAATATGATAAAAGATGTATATAATACATATCAGATTGTACTTATAGGTTTAGGCGGCACTGGAGGTCTTCTCTCAACGCTTTTGTCAAAATATATCTATGATAAAAGCAGGCAAAACAATTGTTCCTTTGCATTGTCATTAGTTGACGGTGACCGTGTAGAAGAAAAAAATATTGTACGGCAGCCATTTGGGAAAGATGACTTGAATCAATTTAAATCAGATTCCCTATGCGATGCATACAGTTATTTGTACGGCATTGATGTTTCCAGTGTACCAAAGTTTATTGATACACCAGAAGATATTGAAAATATTTTCAATTCAATTCCATATGAACAACTGTGGAGATATGAGCTCAAGCCTCACCGGATTATAATCGGCGCAGTTGATAATCACAGGGCTCGACAGGCCATGAATGACTATTTTATTAAAAATCATTGTAACGACAACTCGGACCTGCTGTATATCGACAGCGCTAACGAATTTGATTTTGGTACCTGCATATGCGGATACCGTATGTGTGATGAGATAATATATCCACCGCGAGCTGCTTTCTTTCCTGATATCCTTGAAGATAAAGGAAAGAGTGCAAGTGAATTAAGCTGTAGCGAAATCAATATTTCTGCTCCGCAACACCTGGTTACAAATATGACAGCGGCCAACATCATTTTCTCTAATTTTTGCAATTTTGTGGAAGAAGGAACTGTATCTGGTGGAGTGACTTCCTTTTACCCGCTTTCAAACACAATGGTTCATCGGAATATTGACGTTTATGGCGACTGTAAAAGCTTAACTGCTAATTATCTGGATTTTAGCAAACAATGTTCAGATAGAATAAAGGCAGGTGATACAAATGATTGATATTGATACCGCCCTTGAACAGTGCCGGAAAATTGGTCTTGAAGTAGACTGTTACCATGACATACTTCAAAAAGATACTCTTGATTGGTATCTATGGCAAATAATGCTGGCTCTTGTCGGTTCGTATGTTAAAGATATCAATATATATCTTCCTAACGTAAAACACATTAAAGAAGATATATATGATGATGAAATTCTCATTAAAAAAGCGGAAGACATTTGTTCTAATCGTTATATCCTAAATGATTTGGGATTTAACATTAACTCTTTTGCAATTGATGGATACCAACAGAATGACATCTCTGCAACGATTGAAAACATCTATAGTTATGAAGATGATGAATTGTTAGCTGCCATTGACATGGACACTTTAAAAAGTGAAGCACTAAATGATGAGGCACGGTTGACAATTGTATCAAATCCAAAGCTAGCCGAATTTCTTCATAATCATCCAGAAAAAATAACTGAGTCATTACAGAAATTGCTTTCACGGTTTAGCCTATCCTGGAATGATTATTATGTATTTAATGGTGAAAAAATTGGGGTTGCTGATAATGACAGATATTGGCTGCTTACATCAAAAAATGTATATTATGTAGCATATACAAATGAATCATCAGCATACGAGGCTCATCTTGATTATACACCGGATAGTATCCTTATCGCATACTATCTCAGAGAGTATATGAAAAGCTTCCGTGATGATATTTAATGGAGGAAATTATGATGCGTTATGAAAAATATATGGCGACGGCACATATGCTCGCTACTTTTTCTGATACCTGGACATATCAGCATGATAGCGATTCTTATCAAAAGTGGTTTCCAGAACCGTTTACATCATCTCTGGAAAATGAATTTCTTGATTATGATTCCTCTAAAGAACTAAAAAGAGAAAGAGTATTAGTCACACTGTTGTCAAGCATCTGTGGTTCACAAATGGATTTTGAATTGCTAACATTTTGTGACGATCTGGACTATCATCCTTTAAGTTATGCAGTCGAGAGGCTTATGGAGCAGGTATTGCCCATAAAATTTGTCTATTCATATGATAATTGCGAATGGCTTGACAATGACAGTCTGCAATCAATATTATATGACTACTTTGATTTTAACATATCAGAGGACTCTGATATTGCTGATTACGAAATGTTAGCATATAAAAAATGTACTTACACAGCAGTGTTTTTTCAATATGCAACATCCGATGATGCTAGTATTATCGAAGAAACTTTTTCTCTTAATGCTATTCAGTCTTTGATTGACAGCTATGTTTACACTTTTAACGGAACATATAAAGATATGCCCGGTATTTTGGCTGTTTTGTGTATTTCTCCGCCTTATTACGCTAATACTGGAATTGTGACCGATGCCTACGACTATATGTGTATCCCTACGGCTATTTATTTAATGGGATTAAGTGACAGCAGGAATAGAAATCGTCAATGATTATACTATCATTCCAAACTCGCTTAAATATTTTCTGAATTGTTCAGCATTAAAATTTTTTGCTGATAATAATTCACTAGGATGACATTTTAATTATTTTCTTTCTGGGTGTATGTTTTTTAGCATACACCCATCTTTTTCTATATTATTGTTGACACATATAGTATCTTTGTTTAATCATTATCATGATAAAAATTTATTTGGAGGAAGGAAAAATGATTTATAAAGAAAAACGCAAAGACTTATTTGCAGTTCCAGGAAATTACTATTTAGCACACTGTATTAGTGCTGACTTTGGTATGGGTCAAGGCATTGTGGTCGAGTTTAATAAAAGATTTGATATGAAGCGAAAGCTACAGACAAAATATCCAGGTTATCTTAATCAATATACATATAAGAGAACAGGTGGTGATTGTCTTTTAGAAGGCAGAGTATTTAATCTAATTACGAAAGAAAGATATTATCACAAACCAACTATTATTACAATGAGGCTTGCACTTGAAAAAATGAAACAAATTTGTTTAGAAAATAATATTAAGAATATCGCTATGCCCGTTATTGGATGTGGGTTAGATAGATTAAATTGGAACGAAGTTTCAGAACAGATTAAAAGTGTTTTTGCTGATACAAATGTTGAAATCTTAGTATGCATGAAGGAGTCGCTAAAATAATATGAATAATAACCAAATCAGGTCCTGCGTAAAACCTGGTGCAAGTGTATTAATCGTTTTAAAAAAGGACCAGCCCACAGGCAGACTTACACATGGCATCGTTGACAGAATTCTTACAAATTCCACTTATCATTCTCGGGGCATTAAAGTAATGCTTACAGACGGACAGGTTGGAAGAGTGCAGATTATAGAAGATATTTAGATATACCATGTCACATTAATTGTGACTATCTTTCGCTTGAAAATGAAAATATACTTTTCAGCTTTTTATTCTATTAGCGCCATTATGTGCATCAACATAATGGCACATAAAGTAAAAAAATAAAATTTAAAAATCCCTCTTGACTTTACGAAGA
>ERZ772937.1807-NODE-1807-length-14555-cov-4.359793_pt1 | contig 14555 bp, 10 predicted proteins | sample MGYA00512113_ERZ772937 | MGnify/ENA primary metagenome ERZ772937 (study PRJEB29015, sample SAMEA2737649) | human gut metagenome | biome: human gut; feature: human-associated habitat; material: faeces | place: China | collected 2012 ... | reverse complement strand
TCGGGAAACTTTTCTTTCTTGCTGATACAGAAAGTTTTCCGTTTTGGATAACTTTTAAGGAATGATTCTTGCTAAAGATATTAGTTTTTCTTCTCTGCTATATTGAAATAATCGGACTCTCGTATAAGTATCACATGGCTCATAATTGTACTTATTAGAGGACTCACGCTTTTATCGGACTTAAAAAAGATAGACGAAATGAAGATTTTAAAAGATTTGCATACTGGTGGAAAGAAGTTTTCCAGAGTTGAGCGGATGCATTTTTTGCAAGAGTTGGAAGAAGAACTGAAAGTTTATTATCTCTCTTATACTGAGACAGTAAATAGGCCTTATTCCGAACAGGAACAAGAGATTATTGTTCGGATTATCAAGATGCTGATTCGTCAGCTTCGGGGTACATCCAAGTTTCAGTTGTTTAGCAGGAGAGGTGCAAGACGTAAGTCCGAAGATCCGGATGATGTGGAAGAGCGGGAAGAACGCCGGAAGGAGCAGACAGACGAGATACGTTTGAGACATACCAACCTTTACTCGTACAATCCTCTTTCCAAGAAGTATAAAGCGAGGAAAGAAGAACTGCTCCAGAACCTGAAAAGGGAGTTCTAATCTTCCGGATGTTTCATTGAGAACGTCCGGAAGGTAACAGGAAGAGTAGACCAGCAAATGCGTATAATATTGTGAGTCCCTTGCATATTTGTTGAGTCTACTCTTATTTGTTTTAGAATTAGCCAAGAAAAAAATACCCTGACATGGAAATATTTTGGTTTCATGTCAGGGTAAAATGTGTATAAATAATTATAAATTAGACTGTTTCTACAATATTAAGTAGTAGAAGAGACCGAAATATAACATAACTAGAACACCATACATTGTCAACTTCTTCTATTGATACCGGTGAATAAAAACTGTCTCTAACTTTTTCTTGGATTTTAGTTTTTACCTTGTTTGTGAAAAATTGCACATCCAAATTATCAGCCCAGATAAGTACTGCTTCCATTAAATTATCAGCTTTGTATTGACTGATATAGGTACCATTCTTAAACTCTGCAATAAATGTAAACTTTTTCATTAGCAATTACTTTTTTGCGTTCATACTATGATTTTCACCTGAAAAGTCTTGTTTCGTTTTCCAATGTTTAACTTGGTTCTCAGTAACTTTTGGGTGCAAATTATCAATGATAACAGAGATACCCTGACATGTAAATGTTTTAGTTTCATGCCAGGGTAATAATCTAATAGTTATTGTTCAGTCGGTGACTTTTATCAAGAGACCGTTTTAACAATATGCAATGTCAGTAACGGACGGAATATCCGATATGATGTACTCCATACATTCTTTACTCCTTCTACTGCTATCGGATTGTTTTTAGACTTTTGAATGTATTTCAGCAGAACCTTCCGTTGCTGGCGATTCAAAATGTCTATGTTTGTAGCCCATAGCATAAGTCCTTCTTCCAACGTTGTCACTTCAAACTGATATGAGGCATTGTAATTACGAATATAGGTAATGAAAGTAAAGGTTGCTTTCTCTGATAGAGGAAACACTGTATCGCTCATGTCGGTTTCTATCATGTTTACATCATATAAGTACATTAACTTGTAATATTTCCTATCGCCACATCCCTCGTGGTATTTTTTTGCTATATTCGCATTGTAAAGAGATATTAGATCATCAATTAAAAAGAAATCACGCCAGACGTTTTTTACGCAGTCTAATTTTACTGGGCCATTGTCATGATAGCATTCCAGAGATTCACGAATAAGTAAAGACTTCATTTTTGAAGATATATGAGACGTGTCATGAACTAATTCACGAAATAAATCATTAGTCGGCATTTCTGATTGATACTGATGAACAAAGCAATGCTTATCGTTGGCATTAACTAAGAAAGTAAATGTTTTCATAATTTCATTTATTTATTTGCGGTGATGTGTTTCACCAGAGTTATCCATTTTATTTCTCCAATGCTTTATCTCATTGTTTACTTTATCTATCTCTTTTCTGGACTTTTTGGGATCTTTTTTCATTGCATCTAATTTCTCCTGCGCAGCTTCCATTTTTCCTTTCGCCGCATCTCTCGCCTTCATATTCGAATGCTTTTCATTCTTCCCGCTAGACTTTGAATACCCGCTTCCGTTACTACTGCCTTCGCTAACTCTTCCTTTTTTTGAGAATAGCTTTATGAATCCACTTGTGCCCATCAATGAACCGTGAGTGATATCATACACGCCTTTAGCGGTAACACCTAAAGAAATTCCTGCGGTTTCCGGACTGAGTGCGACTCCGCCCGCTGCTTCTTCAAAACCATTAATAATCTCTGCGGCTCCAGCAAAAATACTTATAATATCGCCAACGTTCTGTCCTGCGTTGTAGGCAGCTGCGTTGCTGTATATTCCGGTTTCACGGAGTGAGGTTTGTCCAAGAAACATATTATCTGCCACAGCGCGTGCAGCTCCATTGGTAAAACTTAGAGTACCCTTAAAAGCGTTGCTTAACCCTCTGCTGATTCCTCCCCATGTGGGCCACATACCATTCGGGTCTATCAATAGGATAGGATTATTCAGGCAGTAAACGTACGGACTAACCTTATAGTACTTTTCCGCCATCAGGTCCATCGTATGCCATCTTCCCAACACGGGATCATACTGTCTTGCTCCGTAGTTATACCAATCCAGTCCTGCTTTTCTATCCAGTTCTTTGCCGTTATATTTGTAAGGCTGTGCAGATGAATATATAGCGAACAAACCTCCGAACGGATAATAGTGGTTCACTTCTTCTATCGTTCCATCCTGGCTGGCAACCACTCTGTTGTTTCCCTGATGGTCTTGGATGTAGTAGTGGAACTTTTTATCTGCTATAGAGAAATATCCCTGTTCGGTCAATAGCTTGTCCCGGCTTCCATTTTCATAGATCACATTGCCACAGTAGTCGGTTGTAGTAGTGTTTCCTGCGATTATATGTGTAGTTTGGAGTTTAGTTCCGTCTGCGCTATATAGGTAAGAAATTTCACTACCGTCTTTAAACTGTATCCGACGTGGTAAATTTAAGAAATTGTATTGGATATCAGAAATGTTTTTATTCAAATCTTTTGTTAAATTACCGTCTTCGTCGTAGGAATATTCCGTGTCCAGATTCACACCGTCCTTGAACTCGAAACCATTCGCGTATGCTGAACTTGTGGCGCTGTCTGTCACTTTCTTGAGCTGATTGCCTGTGTAAGTAAGAGATAGGTCGTCAATTAATCCGTAACTGCTTTGTCCGGTTTGCCCATAACGCTTCAGTCCTGTGATGTTGCCATGCTTGTCATAACCGGTCACTTGTTCGTTGAAGTGATTTGTATTCGTCATCGAATTGCTTCCTTCACTATAATTGGCACTGGTCAGCCTGTTGAGCTTATCGTATGAATATTGGTAATTACGGGTGATTGACTCTTTGTTTGCTTTCCACGTCATGCTACTGATATTTCCGCCATACTGAGGAGTGCCGGGACCATCAGTATAATGTAGCGTTTGAGAGAAGAGAGGGCTTTCGATAGACGTTAGCCAGTTACGGATATTATACGTATTGGTCGTTGTCAGTGTGGAAGTGCCGTCTATTCGGGTTAAGCTTTTAATATTGCCTAAGTCATCGTAGAGATAGCTCATTTTCGTAGAGTCCTTTTCATTTACGATTTGTACAGTTTCAGACAAACGTCCTGCGTGATTGTAGCTGTGTTTGGTTTCTTCGATCAGATCGGAGTTACTTTTGGAGTGGATATGCTTGGTGTGCACAGGTTGTCCCGTAAAGTTGTAAGCAGTGTATGTCTTTTCGTATCCTCCCAGATGATTGGTCGATTTTGTCTGAATGGCACGACCGTTATAATCATAGTAAGTAGCGGTATAGTCGTATCCTGTCACAGAGCCGTTTTTATCCAGTCGGGCTGTCGCATTTCCGGTCTGCAAGCCTTGCGAACTAGTCGTATATCTTTCTCCGAACTCGCTGTTTGCTTCATAATTCAAACTGCTGTTGGAAATCAGGGTGCCGTTCTGCATCTTAAACAGATAGTCGTCATAATATTTGGCGGTAAGCACTGTGACTGAATTCAGTGCGACTCCGGTTACGGAATAACCGAGAAGAGAAGCGTTGTCCGTACGTTCACATTTGACGCATGTATTCAGTATCGGGTTGTTGAATGGGTCTATGGCGTTTTTACAAATACCCATGATACATTCGCGTCCCATTGCATCGGGCAATGCAAATTGCCATTCACCTCTTTTTCGTTGTTCTCCTGTTTGGGAGAAGATAAGGCGGTCTGCCAAGTCATAGACTTTGTACTCCCAACTGCAGCCCGGTAACTTGGTGCCTATGCACCGGTTACGCATATCATATTTATAGAGATAGGCGTATTGAGCTAAGGATGCGGAAGTTTGACTCGAATAACTGCTACCGCTTACGAGTTGGGCGGATACCATAGGTGGAAGCACCGCTTTTAAATTATCGAACTCATCATAAAGATAATAAGTGTCGTTATTCGTCTTACTGCCGTTGTTGTGCTCAATTTGCCGGCTAAGTACTACTTGGTCGAATTTATTCTTGAATTCCAATGTCACTTGACGATCTTCGTTTTCGGTTCGGGTGACGGATAGCTCGGAAGATTTGCAATTGCCGGCTACTTTCAGCTCCATGTTTTGGTTATCTTTTTCTGTCATTTCAAACCGAAGACAGTTGAGCGTATCATTTCCGGCTATGTTACTCAGATAGCTGAATTTGGTACTTGCTTTTTGCGAACGCCAGTCGCTTCCGGGACCATACACTTCCCGTACTCTTCCCAAAGGTGAATCTTCGTAGACTTTTTCTGAAAAGTGATAAGTATATTCCTTATAGTTAAAAGCATAGAAATCTTGCAGACTTTCGGTAAACTTCCAGTCTATCATTTCTGTGTTCGAACCTTGTGCGTATGGCAAATACGATTTGGCATCATCTCTTAACAAGTTATCATAAACGATCGGATGGTATATACTCTTGTTCTTATTGGAAGTACCCACTTCTATTTTCTGCGATGGATATCCCAGACCGTTGTAGTAAGTAATTTCTTTTCTTCCCCCACTTCTTGTGTTATCCAGATAATTCGTTGTGGAAATATAGTTGTCTCTTCCAATAGGTAATATTTCTATTGGAATGTTTTGAGGTGACTGTTTGATAATGAAGTGTACTGGAAATGTTGTTTCGAATGTTACATCAAAAAAGAGTACGACGAACTCGGATGATATGTCTGAAATTCCTACCCCTGTGAGCCTTAAACATCTTCTTAAATCTTCCGTTATTCTTGAAGGCACGAGCCTTTCGATTTCTGCAGTGAATAAGTGATTTTTGTTTTCCATCGTTACTATCCACTGACCTCCGTATTCGAGATGTGAATCTATAGAAGTCGTTACTCTCAATCCCAGATCGGATAAAGATATCTCTCCATGTCTACTTTCAGCTGGCATTATTTCTATCGGAAAATCCTGAGGGGATTCTTTGATAACGAACCGTATCGTATCTGTCGGATCGGCCGTTATGTGAAAGTAAAGGTTGCATATACCGTCTGAATTAGAAGTAAACTCAACTTTGAAAAGTCTCACGTACGGACGCAATTCTTCTGATATGCGTGAAGGAACGAAGTTTTTGATTTCTGCTTCGTTCAAGCTAAAGTTGTTCCTTGCTGTTATCATCCAAGTATCTCCTTCGTAGAGAGTACTTTCAGGAGAAGGTGTGACTTTTAGCCCCATGTCGGTCATGGATATTTGCCCGGTTTCTGTCGCCAATACAGGACTGGCGAGTAAGCTGCATATTAAAGCTGTAATATAAATAATAATTTTCATAAATTTATCTCTTTAGAGGTTGTTTGAATATTTATATGAACTAATCAGTTCGCCCTTATGGTCGGTCTTTTCTATCAGACGTCCAGAATCATCGTATTTAAAATAGGTAGAAACATTCTTGGGATCTCTAATTTTGCTGATACCTATGTATGGGATATATTCATAAGTAGTGATAAATGATGCCGGTAATTGCGTTCTCAAATTTTCAACTTTCTGCATGTCTGAATAGCTGGGCTTCGTTGCGTCTGCCAGTCTTTTGATAAGATCATTCCCCAATAGTCCTGTAACTGATTCGTAATCGCTGTTCTTGATTTCCGCAATTGCATATTTGCCTTTGTATCCGTACAGGTAGACAGTTTCTGTTTTGTCTTTTTCGTTACGGATATGAGTCGGGTTGCTGTAAGAGTCGTATGCCAGGTATGTGGTTGCGGGAATATTAGAAACATCGGCTACTAACTCGTTGCCCACATTATGGAGTCCTTGGTATGTTGCAGCATCAGCATGTTTTCCCAGTATGGATACTTTGTCTTTCACTAAGCTTTTGCTGTCTGCAGTCAGTAACTTATAGAAATATGTCTCATTCTCAGTTACTTTTCCGTTTTTTATCTTTGTCACTTCCAATGGATAGTCGGTGAAGTGTAGCTGATTCATCTGGTAGAAAGAACTATAGGGAGGTACAAATGGAAATATCAGCATATCCGGCACGTATCGCGTCTTTTCTTCGTATACATTTCCGGCTCCGTCTTCACTGGTTTTCAGCTTTATCTGTTTGTTGACGGAGTTATATTCGTATTTATCTTTATACTCAATAGTGTTTCCATTGTCATCGTAAGTGATAGTCCGTTTTTCCGAAAGTAGGTTGCTGTAGAATTTTTGATAGTAGGTACCTCCGAAAGCAAACCTCAGGAATCCCAGTGTAGGGTCGTCTGAATTATAGTCCATGACATTAGTAGTGGTTATCTCCGTGATGAGTATGGAATCTTTCTGTATAGGAGTATATTCGAATAGTTCTTTTTGTTTCACATGACCGGCACAGTCGAATTGTTCTTTACTTAAGAGCATTCCGCGCTTTAGTGCGTTTGATGAACATGGAGTGTATGGACTATAAGGGGTACCGACATGAGGAGGGTATTCACGGGAGAACTTATTATTCAACATAGCTATGGGATCTTCGTCCATATAACCTGGTCCGAAATTGCTGAATGTATGGACAGTATATCCGTCTATCAGTTTCCCATTTTTGTCTTCATTGCACTCTATGACTTTAGAATATCCGATATACTCTCCCCGACTGTTGTACCAGAGCGGATTGGATGCTTGAGACATGATGGCATTCAAGGTATAATATTCGGGTCCTCCGTTTTGTGATTTGAGGAGATTGTATAGCTGCCAACCCCAAAGGTATTGTGGAGTGAAAGATAGAATACCGGAAGAGACACCTCCCTTTGTTGTCGGTGTGAATTCTTTTGTGTAGTAATAGTGCTTTCTTGTCAGTAGTTCATCATTGCTATCGTAGTTGTTGATTTCTTTGATACGGAGACCTCCCGGATATGTATAATCTGGAGTGCCTGGATAAGGTAAATGGGCACTTTGTACTGTTTTCCGGTCTGCTGACACCATACTGGATATGACGTTGGGTTCATAAATGAATTCTGTTCTTCCATGTGTGGGGTATGTGATGGATTTTAGCATTTCTGCAGTCACACGAAATCCTCCCTTGTCTCCCATTCTTTTGTTGGTATACTCTTTGCCTTCGGCTATCTGCTTGTCAGCAAAAATTGCATTTTCAAAGAACTCTTTGCTGAAATAGTATGAGAAATTTTCACCGTTATTGAATCCGAGGTTGTCATAGTGTCCTGTATTATATCCGGGTAGGTGATTGGGGAAATAATTTAGTGAATAGGTCGATTGGGTTCCTGATGGAGTCGTTTTAGTCAGTGTTTTCAGTTTTAATCGCTCAGTGGAGCTATTAGTGTAAGTAAACTGATAGTTTATCTTATCCAATATTACCACGGAGTTTAGCTTGTTTAACGTGAAATTCTTTTCTTTTGTAAAAAATGTAGCTGGCCCATGGTCCATACAGGTTTCCCATGCATACTGTGAGTCATAGGGTAATTGTGTACTTGGGGAGTAATGAAACCGGGCAAGTATTTTATTGTCTGTTACATCTTTGACTGTTGCAAGTTGTACAGGGGCTAGTAATTCATAATCATAACTCATTGCTGTTTGCCAGAATAGAGCATCCAAGCTTATACAGAAAGACATATTTCCATTTATTTGAAACGGCATAATTTCGTAGGTGAATTCTATTTCATGTCCTGCAGGAGTTATGATTTTGGAGAGATGCCAGGTGATGGGAGCAGGAAGGTTTAAGAATCCCTTGAAAGGTAGATTGTAATCTGTTTTATCGGTTCCTCCAAATATGTATTTATAACCGTCTGGCGTGGTCAGTGTAAACGAATCAATCAACCAACATGATAAAGGGTTCTTAAATCCGGTTCCTTCTGATCTGCAATAGTTGTAAAATTGAGAAAGTGGACTGGTAAGTTGAGAACGGGTATTATTGTAAGTATTCGAGGTAAATTCAATTTTGATGTCAGAATCTGATTGAACCATCCACTTGCTCTTTTCTTGACTATACATAAAGCTTCCGGTGTAACCGAGAAAGTTAAATTGATACTCGTCTTGGGTATTAATATAGTTGCCGGATACTCTTACTAGAATGTCTGCTGTGGTTAATAAATCAGCTTCGGTGGTTATAGGCTTGTATTCATTGCTAGAACTTTCATAAGAAATATCTGGCTCATTTTTAATTATCCGGGTAATACATCCTCCGCATTCAAGGCTCCATCCCAATCCCACTTCACTGGGTAGGTTGTTGGGTTTTACATTATAAATATGATAATTGAGGTTGATTGGAAGTTGGATATTATCTCTTAACTTAAATTCGTACAATGGGATAGAGATATTCGGAGTTCCGGTATATAGTCCGACAGGTATTTTACCTTGAGTGTTGGCATTACTGACACCCGGTTGTGGAAAGCCTTGTGCCCCTGTCAACCCAATTACTTTCTCAAATTGCCCTTGCGCTTTCAGGCAATTACTTGCCAATAGAAAAGCTATGGTGAATAATATATATTTCATTTTCATTATTAGTTTATTGATTTTTGTATACTAAGTCCGCCACAAATATTTCTGTATACTGCTGTGGCAGCTGAAACAGATATCTTGGTGGCGGACCTCATTTTTGACTTTCTTACAGACTCATCGCATTAGCGCCCAACACGCCTGCTACTGCCGAAGCCACCGCGATGACTACTTTCAGAATCATATCCCAAAGGGATTTCTTCATTGCCATAATTTACACACCTCCTTTCCGATACTTTAAAAGATTAATTACTTCCTGAAAACGTCTTTATACCTTTGCTCATTTATATTGTCCTCACAGGCTTTCCTTTACCTCAAAGCAAGGACACGCCTTGATCCACTCTTCCGGTTCGATCTCCCCATCTCCGTTCAGATCCGGACTGAGATCCCGGTGTCCGCACACCCGGCAGCCGGGGAAACGTTGCTCCAATTGATGCACCAGCAGGCGGAGGGCGGCACGTTGTTCCGGCGTCCGTGTATCTGCCGGGCGTCCCCGGCAGTCCAGACCGCCTTCATAGCAGATTCCGATACTCGACGCATTGAATCCTTTTGCATGTGCCCCGATGCGTTCGATGGGACGAGTGAGGAGTGTTGTCCCGTCTTTGCGGATATAGTAGTGATAACCTGTTCCGTTGAATCCCCGTCGTCGGTGCAGCGTCTCCAGATCAAAGGCCGTCAGTGTCCGGTCCACCCGTGTTGCGGAACAGTGGATCACGATTAAATCGATCTTTCTCATGATTCGTCAGATTTGGTAAATCCCCGGTTTATGATTGCCTTATACGGTTGGGTCCGGAGCTTCTTCGTCACCGTCATCGGGATCCGGTTTGGGTTTGGGGTTTTCCGGATCGGTCTTGTCTCCTTCGCTGTTTTCCGGTTTGTACTTGCTGAAGTCCAGCGTTTTCAGTGCGTCTTTAATCTCCTTTCCGGGGCGGAAGCGGACACGGGCACCTTTGATCAATCCTTCTTTCACGTCCTTCTGGACGAGTACGCCGTTGCTGCGCAAAGTGACATAAAACGAACCGATATTCCCCAGGCGGACGATCTCTCCTTTCTTGAAACTGTCGATCATTTCTGTCTGCAGGGCACGCAGCACACACACTACGTCTGCCCAGTTTACGGTACTCGAACGCTGGATGCGTTCCGCCATTTCATCTATATCGATCTCTCCGCTCGATTTGGCGAGAGCGTAATATAGGTCCGGTTTGTCTTTTTCCATCATGTTCTTGCGGAGCACGCTGGTGAATGAAAATACTTTTGCCATTTCTTTACTGGTTTTAAGTTCTTGAATAAATGATAATAAAGTGTTGCGTCACAGGTGGTTCCTTGCTTGTGACATGACAAAAGTACGGTAGTGGGGATGGGCGATGTCTGTATTTGTCCGCAGGTGTCCGCAGATGTCTTTTTTTATCTGGAAATGTCTGCGGATGTCTGTTCTTGTGGTGGTTTGAGGCCGGGATTAAAAAGAAATTCCCTGATGCGAGCTGAATAATACTGTTCAGTTCACATCAGGGAATTGGAACGATTCGTTCCTGATTGGGGTTTAGGACTATGTTATGCTATGTCTTATTCTTTATTGTCTATGTCTTGTAGGTCCCGGCTAAGTTTGTTTTCCAACTCTTCGATACTGGGAAGTCCGGATTTGATATCTTTCGGCAGGGCTTGACCAAGTTCATAATCGGAGATTCCTATAGGTTTATGTACATCCCGTAAGGCATATTCCGCCATAATCTGGTCTTTGTTTTGACAGAGTAGCAGTCCGATGGTCGGATTGTCTCCCTCCCGGCAAAGGATATCGTCTACAGCCGAGCAATAGAAATTGAGTTTGCCGATATATTCGGGTTGAAATTCTCCTCTCTTAAGCTCTACGACCAGATATCTATGCATGAAGGCATTGTACATAAGAATGTCGATGTAGAAATCTTTTTCTGATACTTCGATATGGTATTGCCTGCCCATAAAGGCGAAGCCTGCACCCATTTCGACGAGAAACTTCTCGATATGTTTTATAAGGCCCAGTTCAATATCTCTTTCGTCGTACTCTTCGGTGAACGTAAGCATATCAAAAATATAGGGGTCTTTTAATGTCTCTTTTACTTGCTTGGCTTGTATTTCGGAAAGAGTGGTGTCGAAGTTACTAGCCAATGCTCCGTGAGAATGGTAATAGTCTTGCTTGATTGCCTCGATAAGGAAATCCCGGCTCCAACCGTTTTTCAGGCATTGGATCATGTACCAGTAGCGGGCTTTTATGTCTTTAGTGCGTTGCATTAAGGTTATATTATGTGACCAGCCTAATTTGCTGATAGGTAGGACTATTTCATTATTGTTCAAATACGAAACGGCCCGTTTCGTATTTGTAAGTTGCTGATTATATTCATTATAGAACTGTATCATGAACTGGCAGTTCCTGACAGAGAATCCTTTCATCTCCGGATAATCATTCTTCAAGTCATTGGCGAGCTTCTCCAGGGCATTGTTTCCCCAACCTATTTGTTTTTGACTCTCGGACAGTAGTTTGCCAATATCCCAATACATTGAAAGCATTTCTTCATTGGCTGTGTAAATCGCCTTTTTTTGTGCTAGTAGTACTCTTGCTTTTACTTGTTTGAGTAGATATGCATAGTTGAATGCATGGTTTTGATTTTCCATTTTGATTTCGTCTGTTCCGCTAAAGATACTGCTTATTATTGGTTAATCGCTCCCCCTGTTCGAATTATTTTCTTTGCTTGTCTGTATTTGTCCGCAGATGTCCGCAGATATCTTTTTTTATCCGGAAATGTCTGTATTTACCCCAATAAAACACGCTTATTATTTTACAAATTGAACTTTTATTAGTACCTTTATACCATTGAATAATGCTAATAGAACAAGATTATGGAAGAATTACTTGAAGAGAAAAAGTTTGAAATGAGAGCTTATGACAAGGCAGAGCTGGCTCTGCTCTATTGTCCGGGTCGTTCGGAAGAAACGGCACTTAAAACAATGATGAGATGGATCAGGCAATGTGAGCCGTTGATGGAAGCGTTGGACGCTATCGGATATAACTGCCGGCGGCACCGCTTCCTGCGTCGGGAAGTGGAGCAGATTGTCCGTCACTTGGGAGAACCTTGAAAAGAGAGAACGAAGTACCTTCCCCTACTGCCGTACATACGTCTTTTTCCAGTTTTCAGTATATCATTCAGCAGGTTGTTGTACTTCTCTTTCTCTCTTCTTGTACTTGTCCGGTCCATTTCTTGTACATCACAGGCTCCGTTTCAGTACTTCTTTTCCCTCATTCCAGTACTTGTTCCTCTCCATTCTGGTACTTGTTTCCCTTCTCTCTTGTACCGGTTTCTGTTCCGTTTCTGCGGACCTCTTCTCTTGTGATGTATCTATTTTATACCAATTTATCAGCTCTTTGAGGCTACTGCCACTGACAACTGTCACTTAACGCCTATTTGTCTGTGAATTCTTTTATTCTGATATATCTATCTTCTTGTTTATCAATGTATTTTAATTCTAAGAGAGTCTTTAGATACCTACAAGTGCTTCTTTCACTAATACCTTTTGTCAGTGCTTTCTCTTTGATCTCTTTGTAAGTAAAAGTCGTTGGAAGACTTTCTACGACCGTCCGGATTCGGAAGTAAGATTTCAAAGGTTTTGATTTCACCTCATCTCCCGGCAGTGAAGAGGAGACGAGCAGGCTGTGATTGAGGGTGGTTTGCACGATCTGCATAGCTGCATGGAAATCTTTGTCCGTGCAGATGTACTCCTTCATGCGCATGGCACCTTCATATTTGCGCAGGGCAGTGAAGATAGAGGCTATGCGTGCCACCATCAGTGCACCACGGAGGACGATAGAGCCCGGTGCATCTGCCTGCTCACTGGCTACTTCGTTGAGCAGGCGGTCGAAGTAGGTGGTATGTTCCTCCCATTGGCTGTCGGTCAGCGTGACTTCCGTAGGCGACTGCTGAAAGAAGTAGTACATCTCCAGTACTTGCAGACTAAATTCTTTGTAGAGAGTGACATAGTCTTTTTTCCCCTTGATGGGGGCTGCCGAACGATATTTCCATCGTGCCCCACAGGTGTAGATGGTGAAACGGGGGAAAAGTCCGTTCTCCATAGAGTGCATGAAGTTGGGTAGTTGGTTGGGCGTGCCGGACAGGCAGAGTGCCAGGCGCGGCACTTCAACAAAGATGAGCTCACCGTCTACTTTGTAGTCTGTGGCTGCCGATTCATGATGGTATGCGGCACGGAATACGTCATCGTGCTTGCCGTAATCCTGTTTGATGGCACCGGAGATCATGTCCAGTTCGGTAGCGTTGATAATGAGTCCGAGGTCACCATTATTTTTCAGCCGTCGGATGATTTGGTTTTTGGAGGTGCTGGGAGCACCGCATAAGTGGTAATATTCCGGTGCTTCGGGCTTCGGGCCGGGAGTGGATGCTCCTGCGGTCTGCGTCCCCTTCTTGAAGCATTGATTGCTTCGTTCCCATTCCATGAGCTCCCGTTCGTAGGTATCCTTTTTCCGTTTGTTTTCTCCTTTCAGATAGTTTTCAATCTCTCGCGGAAGCATACCTGCCAATGTGAGAAGCCCTTTGCCGGTGGCGGAAGGAGCGATGATCAGGATGTAGAGATGAGGGCTGTAAAAGCGCTGGTCGAAATTGATGCGGACAAGAGGGAGGCAGCCGCTTAAGTTGGCAATCAATCCTAGAAGCAGCATATCACGTTCGCGTTGTGTTCGTGCCGGTATCAAGGCTGCTTTCAGAAAATCGGGGAGGTTGGCGTATACTTCGTCCGGAATGCAGGGGGTGGAACCTCGTAATTCTTCATTTTTTATGGACAATTCTTCTTCTTTTCCCTGGTCGTTTTCCACAGAAACAGGCATAAAGGTGTCAGTTGTCAGTACTGTCAGTGAACGGGGAGTCTCTTGGGGAATGTAAGACAGGTCAACGTATTGATATCCAGCTGATAAGTCTTTTTGCAGCTCTTGCAGCGTATAGCCGTTTCCCACGATTTCTACTGACATAACAGATGTTAATTTTTCAACCTCCTCTTTCGAAAATCCCTTACGTCGTGCGCTTCTTCCCATTGCCAGCATGGATTCGTGGCGATTGCCTTTTTGCCAAGGATGGTACTGGGCGAAGTGGCGGACGAAAGCTTCGATGTATCCGCAGGCTTCGGTAGGGGGAGGGATAGGAGAGGCTTTTCCGTTGTTATTATCCTTGTTGTTGCCATGGTTGCCGCTGCCGTAATTGTTTTTAGTTTGGAGCAGATGGGCCAGCGAAGGATTGGCGGCAAGTTCTTCACGCCACGGGTAGGGTTCGGGGGCAGGGTTGTAGTAAGCGTCGGTATCCCACACACAAGAGCAGGGCTGGGTGATGCGGGCGCATTGTCCGTCGCACGGGTGTCCGGCGATTTGTTCCAGTGTCTGCCGGCAGATAGCGTAGGCGAGGGGATACTCTTCCGGGGTACGGGCGTCGAGAAATACGATGACTTTGAGCCCTCTGCCGGAGATGCTGGTCTGTGTGTAAGGCACGTAGGGGAGAGCACGGAAAAGGGCTTTGACGGCAGATGTCCGTTCGTTCAGG
>ERZ772937.1788-NODE-1788-length-14646-cov-2.916867_pt1 | contig 14646 bp, 9 predicted proteins | sample MGYA00512113_ERZ772937 | MGnify/ENA primary metagenome ERZ772937 (study PRJEB29015, sample SAMEA2737649) | human gut metagenome | biome: human gut; feature: human-associated habitat; material: faeces | place: China | collected 2012 ... | reverse complement strand
CGATCTTGTTTTGCGCCTGTGTGACAGGGTAGAAACAAAGCATAAAAGATAGTAAAAGATAAATGACCCTCATAACTTAAATTTTTTTGAAGTAAAAATATGTATTTACTGGGATTCATACAAAATATATCAGGGGAATAATAATAGATATTTTATTTTAAGATACGATTTGTGTGTCAATATTCATATTTATTTTGTCAATTCTGAAAGTTCCGAACAAGTGGAATGTGCTATCTTTATCACATTTATTAACCTTAAGAATTGTGTTTATGAGTATATCCGTATTAACAAAAGGCATGTCGTGTCTATTCTTTTGTTTTTGTGTTTGTTGTATGAATGCGCAAGTAAGAAACACTGATCCTGTACGTCACTTGAGGATATCCGGTTATTTGGGGCAACGGATCGACGCTTGTATCGAGTATCGAGTGAAAGCTCAAGATGTGGATCATTTGGTGGAACCTTTCCGGCATAAGGAAGAGACCTCGCGCTGGCAATCGGAATTTTGGGGAAAATGGATACAAGGGGCGATCGCCTCATACCGTTATGATAAAGATCCTGAGTTGTACAAGATTATTAAGAATGGAGCGGAATTGTTGATGGAAACCCAATTGCCAAATGGATATATCGGTAACTATTCCGAGGAAGCACAGTTGAACCAGTGGGATATATGGGGGCGAAAATACACGGCTTTAGGTTTGATCGCTTATTATGACTTATCCGGGGATCGAAAAGCTTTGGATGCCGCCTGCCGGGTGATCGACCATTTGATGACGCAGGTGGGACCCGGAAAAGTGAATATCGTGACGACCGGTAATTATATAGGAATGCCAAGCTCTTCGGTACTTGAGCCGGTGATGTATCTGTATAATCGTACCCGGCAAGATAAATATCTGGATTTTGCCAAGTACATCATAAAGCAATGGGAGACTCCGGAAGGCCCTCGATTGATTAGTAAGGCGATTGCGGATATTCCTGTCGCCGGACGTTTTCCACATCCAAAGGTTTGGTTCTCTCCGGAGAATGGACAAAAAGCATATGAGATGATGTCTTGTTATGAGGGCTTGTTGGAACTTTACAAGGTCACTAAGAATCCATTATATTTATCTGTGGTGGAGAAAACGATGAATCATATTATCAATGAGGAAATCAATGTGGCTGGTTCCGGTAGTGCGTTCGAGTGCTGGTATGGGGGCAAGGCGTTACAAACTTATCCTACTTATCATACGATGGAGACTTGTGTGACGTTCACGTGGATGCAGATTTGTGACAGGATGCTCGGACTAACCGGAAATTCCTTATATGCGGACCAGATCGAGAAGGCTATGTATAACGCTTTACTAGCCTCGCTGAAAGCGGATGCCTCTCAAATAGCGAAATACAGTCCGTTGGAGGGCTGGCGGCATGAAGGAGAGGAGCAATGCGGTATGCATATCAATTGTTGCAATGCGAATGGACCTCGTGCTTTCGCGATGATTCCGCAATTCGCTTATCAGATAAACGGCAGACGTATCGATGTCAACCTATATGCGGCTTCGAGCGTGGAGGTAGAGTTGGATAAAAAGACGAGGGTGTCGATGACACAGGAGACGAACTACCCGATAGACGGGCAAGTCCGGATTGTGGTGGAACCGGAGAAGACGAGTGATTTTACGATCGCCTTGCGTATCCCGGCGTGGAGTGAGCGAACTGTGGTGTCTGTCAATGGTGAGCCTTTAACGGATCTGTTGGCTGGAGCATACCTACCGATTCATAGGACTTGGGAGAAAGGGGATGAAATTACGGTGGAGTTGGATATGCGGGCTCGCTTGGTGGAGCTGAACGAGGCTCAAGCGATCGTAAGAGGCCCTTTGGTGCTGGCTAGAGATAGCCGCTTTAAGGATGGAGATGTGGATGAGGCTTCCGTGATCGTCAGCAAGGATGGTTATGTGGAATTAACTCCGGTACAAGCCCCCGATTTCGCTTGGATGGCTTTTACCGTTCCTATGGTTTTAGGAACGGATTTGGAAGGAAACGGCAAGGCTCGCCCGATTCATCTGTGCGATTTCGCATCAGCTGGTAATACGTGGAATCAGGCAGAACGTTATAGAGTGTGGCTACCAAAAACATGGAATGTCATGCGTACGCCTTATAAACCTTATTGAGCGGTTCACTCCAGCTCAATGCGTCCGATCCCTGAATTCCGAGGGTGTAACCCCTTCTTTCTTCTTAAAGAATGTGGAGAACTGGCCGGCATTCTCGAAATGCAGGCTATAGGCGATCTCGGAGATCGTCAAAGGGGTGCTAGTCAGAAGCTCTTTCGCACGAAGGAGCTTCTGTTGTAATTGATATTGGGCGGGGGAGACGCCGGTGTATTCCTTAAACATCCGGCGAAACCATGAATAACCTAAACCAAGACGGGCAGCGATCTCTTCCGGACTTAATGGGTCCTCGATGTTCTCCTTCATTAATATACGTGCCTCGTTGATTTTATCTACGACATAGGTGTTCGTGAAGGAGTTGTTCTTTTCCTTATAATATACGGAGCCTAATATATGAAGCACGATACTGGAGATCATCTGTTGGTAACCGGATTTCTCCTCCGAGGCGAACTTCAGTATATCCTCATAAAGTCCGACGATCGTAGCGCTCAGCCCGATCCGGTGTAGCGGCTCTTCCTTGGTAAAGAATTTCTTCTCCACACGTTTATCGATATGAATACCCCGAAAACCTACCCAATACTCATCCCATCCCGTTTCCCGGTCCGGATAATAACTATGCCATTCCCCGGGGAAAAGGAGGATCATCGTCCCTGCGTTTATCTTTTGCGATTTACAAGACTGGGAGGAAAAGTACCCGCTACCTTTCGTTATATATACCAATTGATACTCATTCAGGATGCGCCCGGTCTGAGGCTTGAAATTATACTTCTCCGGATGCCGGGAAAGTGGATAGGCGCAACCCGGCGGGATGAATTGATATCCGACCGTCGTGACGACGATTCCCCATTCCTCATCCGTAGCGCTGATCGTCAAGTAACGTAGTAAATCATTCCGCAGTTCGTTCATGTCAGATTTGAAAGGTTTAAAATCATTTTCGTAAGCAAATATAGCAATAATGCTTCTACTTTTGCTTTCGTCAAACAAATAACTTTGTTAAGCCATGAAGGAATATAATTTTCTAGCCTTTGATATAGGGGCTACCAGTGGACGGGCCGTGCTCGGGACCTTAAAGGATGCCAAATTTGAAATGAAAGAGATCCATCGGTTCCCGAATCCGATGGTGGAATTACACGGACGGTTTTATTGGGATATCTATCATCTTTATACTTCTCTTATAGAAAGCTTGACGATATGCGCCCGGCAAAGAATCCGGTTGCACTCGATCGGAATAGATACATGGGGGGTGGATTTTGGGTATGTGGCTTTGGATGGCTCTTTATTGGGCTTACCTCGTGCTTACCGAGATCCTTATACGGACGGCGCTCCCGAGGACTTTTTCAAACGGATTCCCAAGGAAGAGGTCTATAAGCGGACAGGTATTCAAGTGATGCCGTTTAATAGCTTGTTCCAGCTTTTCAGGGCGGGGCAAGACTCGTTTATACCGCCGGAAGTGGCGGAAAAGATATTATTCATACCGGACCTTTTGGCTTATATGTTGACGGAGCGTATGGTATGTGAATATACGATCGCTTCCACGTCTCAATTATTGAACCCGGAAACCCATAAATTCGATTACAAGCTCTTGGAGGCCGTAGGTGTATCTCCTACTTTGATGTGTCCGGTGGTGATGCCGGGGACGTTGATCGGGCGGTTGAGCGAGTCGATCGCCCGTAAGACAGGAATCGGGGAAATCCCGGTAATCGCCGTGGCTGGTCACGATACGGCGTCGGCGGTAGCCGCTGTTCCTGCTTCTTCTCCTAATTTCGCTTACTTGAGTAGTGGTACTTGGAGCTTGATGGGTATCGAGGTGGAGAAGCCGATCATCAACGAGGTATCTTTCAAGAATAATTTCACGAATGAGGGGGGTATCGAGGGTACGACTCGCTTTTTGAAGAATATTACAGGTATGTGGATCTTGGAACGTTGCCGGGAGCAATGGAAGCGGTCCGGATTGGATTATTCGTACGATGATATGGTTCGGATGGCGGAGTTGAGCGAATTTACTTCTTTGATCAATCCGGATGATCCTCGTTTCGCCAATCCTGAGAGTATGCTACGTGAGATCACGGCCTATTGTGAGGAAACCGGACAGGCTGTTCCCGCTTCGGACGCCGATTATGTACATTGTATATTTTATAGCTTGGCGAATCGTTATAAAGAGGTGCTGGAAATACTCAAATCGATGTCGCCACATCCGATTGAACGATTGCATGTGATAGGTGGTGGCTCTCGGAACGATCTGCTGAATCAGTTGACAGCCAACGCTATCGGTATTCCCGTATTGGCAGGCCCGTCTGAGGCGACTGCCATTGGAAATTGCTTGATACAGGCTAAGTCGGCAGGATTACTGACGGATTGTTGGGAGATGCGAAGACTGATAGCCACCGCATTCCCTCCCAAGGAATTTTATCCGGAAAGGTGATACACTTTCAAATCATATAAATTTAAAAACATCATACCATGACAAAAGACAGTTTAATTCAACAGGCATTTGAAGTAGCGGCAGAACGCTATGCGGCCGTAGGTGTAGACGTTCGTAAAGCTTTAGAGGATATGAAGAAAATATCCCTATCCCTGCATTGCTGGCAGGCCGATGACGTAAGCGGTTTCGAGAACCAAGGCGGCTCCTTGACCGGGACGTGCCCGTACTATCGACGAGTTGCGCCGGGATGTATTGAAAGCGAAATCCTATATTCCCGGTAATCATCGGCTTAGTCTGCATGAGATCTACGGGGATTTCCAAGGGGAGAAAGTAGACCGTGACGAGGTAGAACCCCATCATTTCGAGAGTTGGATACAATGGGCGAAAGAGAATGATTTCAAGCTAGACTTCAACAGTACCTCTTTCTCGCACCCTAAAAGCGGAGATTTGACCTTGGCGAACCCCAGCGATGATATCCGTAACTTCTGGATCGAGCATACGAAGCGTTGTCGCTGGATCAGCGATGAGATGGGTAAAGCCCAGAACGATCCTTGCATGATGAACCTTTGGATACATGACGGGAGCAAGGAAGTACCGGCCAGCCGCTTACGTTATCGCCGTATCTTGGAGGAATCGCTGGATGAGATATTCGCTACCGAATATAAATGGATGAAAGATTGTATCGAGGCGAAACTCTTCGGTATCGGTCTGGAAAGTTATACGGTAGGTTCCTATGATTTCTATTTGGGTTACGGGGCGAAAAAGAACAAGATCGTTACCTTGGACACTGGTCATTTCCATTTGACGGAAAGTATCGCCGATAAGGTTTCCTCGTTATTGCTGTTTACGCCCGAGATCATGTTGCACGTAAGTCGTCCGATCCGTTGGGATAGCGATCATGTCGTGATCTTGAATGACGATGTGCAGGATTTAGCCCGTGAGATCGTGCGTTGCGACGCCTTGGACCGGGTACATATCGGTTTGGATTATTTCGACGCTACCATCAATCGTATCGGTGCTTATGTCATTGGTAGCCGTGCCACGCAAAAAGCCTTTATGCTCGCTTTGCTGGAGCCGATCGCCTTGCTTCGCCAGTACGAGGATGAGGGTAAGTATTTCCAGCGTCTTGCCTTGCAGGAGGAAGCGAAGAGTCTGCCTTGGGGGGCGGTTTGGGATATGTATTGTCTACAAAGTGGGGTCCCCGTAGGAGAGTCTTATATCGCTGAGATCGAGAAATATGAGTCCGACGTTACCTCAAGACGGCAATGATAGAGATCGGGATCGGGTTGTTGATCATCGCGATCGGCAGTTTCGGGCAGAGTAGCTCGTACGTGCCGATCAATAAGATCCGGGATTGGAGTTGGGAAAGCTTTTGGTTGGTGCAAGGTATCTTCGCTTGGTTGGTTTTCCCTTATCTCGGGGCGATGTTGGCGGTACCGGAAGGGAGTACCTTGCTGGAGCTATGGTGTTCGCCGGGTAGCTTGGGAGCGGTTATCTATGGCATGCTCTGGGGTGTCGGCGGGTTGACTTTCGGGTTGAGTATGCGTTATCTGGGCGTAGCTTTGGGACAGAGCATCGCCTTGGGTACATGCGCCGGTTTTGGTACGCTCTTCCCGGCTTTGTTCGGTGGAACGAACCTGTTTGAGGGAACCGGATTGATCCTGTTGACCGGTGTTTGCATTACCTTAGCGGGTATCGCCGTGATCGGTTACGCCGGAAGCCTGCGGGCCCGGAATATGAGTGAGGAGGAGAAGAAAGCGGCGGTGAAGGATTTTGCCTTGACTAAGGGCTTGGCGGTAGCCTTGCTTGCCGGCGTGATGAGCGCCTGCTTCAATTTGGGTTTGGAATCGGGAAACGAGGTGCTGGCGAAAGCGAGAGAGGCGGGAGCTAGCGATCTGTTCGCCTTGAATCCCGTAATACTGTTGGTTACTTTGGGCGGCTTTTGTACGAACGCTGTGTATTGTATTTTCCAGAACGTGAAAAACGGGACGGGCAAGGATTATTTCTCGGTATCGGGAGGCACATTGCTGAATAATGTCTTATTTTGCGCTTTGGCAGGCGTGCTTTGGTATTCGCAGTTCTTCGGGCTGGGGATGGGAAAGAGCTATTTCTCGGATTCTCCGGTTATGCTGGCTTTCTCGTGGAGTATCCTGATGTCGCTGAATGTTATTTTCAGTAATGTCTGGGGCATCTTATTAAAAGAATGGAAGGGCGTGGATCGCCGGACGATCGTGGTATTGATTACCGGCATGTGTATCTTGATCCTTTCCTTATTATATCCGAATATAGTTTAATTAAAATAGACATGATAATACTAAGAAACAATGAACGCCTGATGGCGGAAATAGATCGTATCGCCGAGGTCGCCGGCTATTTGTGGACCAAGGGTTGGGCTGAGCGAAACGGCGGGAATATATCGGTGAACCTGACTACTTTATTGAGCGAGGAGGAGAAGGCGTTGCCGGCTTTGGTTTCCTCGATTCCCTTGCAAGAGGCGATGACGGCCTTATGCGGGCACGTCTTTTATGTGACGGGTACCGGGAAACGGATGCGTTACGTGGCGAAAGATCCTTTTGCCAACGGCTCTTTGATCCGTATCGCCGCCGATGGGAAATCGTATGATATCCTAGCGGAGCAACCGATCCAGCCGACTTCCGAGTTGCCTTCCCATTTGTTGATGCACAATTTCTTGCGTGCGAAGGGACGGGATAACCGGGTGGTATTGCATACGCATCCGACGGATATTATCGGCATGACGCATTGTAAGCCGTTCTTGGATTCGGAGAAGATTACCCGCACGTTATGGAGTATGATCCCGGAATGTCGGATTATCGTGCCGAAAGGGGTCGGTATCGTTCCTTACGAGATACCGGGCACTTTGGCGTTGGCGCACGCTACGATCCGTCAGTTGGAGGAGCACGACGTGGTGTTCTGGGAGAAGCACGGTATCCTTGCCGTCGGTGAGGACCTGATCGAGTGCTTCGATGCGATCGATACGTTGAGTAAATCCGCCCAGATCTATTTCAGTGCCCGCATGACCGGTTACGAGCCGGAAGGTATGACGGAGCAGCAATTGGATGACTTGGTTCCGGCTTTTGGACTCTAGCGTATGCGAAAGAAATTAATCATTCTATTCATAGGGATCGGTTCGTTCACGTTGTTCGCCCAGCAGCGAGACCATCGGACACGGGAGTATATCGCTCCGGTCCGTATTGTCTGGCAGCAAGATAGTTCGCGAATTACGGGAGCGAACCATTTGCTTGTTCCGGGCAACGGACAGTCGGATTTGGCGAATAATCGGTTGTGTGTGTTGAAAAGTACGCCAACCGAACATCCCGCTTTGCTGCTTGATTTCGGGAAGGAGTTGCAAGGCGGCCTTCAGCTGGTGACCGGTATGCCGCCGTCTCACGATCCGGTTTCCGTACGGGTTCGTTTCGGCGAGTCCGTTAGTGAGGCTATGTGCGAGATAGATGGCGCGAACGGGGCGAGCAACGATCATGCGATGCGGGATTTCGTGGTATCGCTCCCTTGGCTGGGCGTGCAGGAGATCGGTAATTCCGGTTTCCGTTTCGTGCGTATTGATGTATTGGGTGATTCTACGGAGTTGCAATTAAAAGAGGTCCGTGCGATCTCCACGTTCCGGGATATTCCTTATCTGGGTTCTTTCCGTTGTAATGACGAGCGGTTGAACCGGATCTGGAAGACAGGTGCGTACACAGTCCACTTGAATATGCAGGAATATCTATGGGACGGCGTAAAACGGGATCGTCTCGTCTGGGTGGGGGATTTACATCCGGAGGTAATGACGGTCAGTACTGTCTTCGGTTATAATGAGGTGGTTCCTAAGAGCTTGGATTTGATTCGGGATATTACGCCGCTGCCTAGTTGGATGAACGGTATCAGTTCGTACTCGATCTGGTGGTTGTTGATTCAGCGGGATTGGTATTATTACCAAGGGAATCTTGCGTATCTGCAAGAGCAACGCTCTTATATGACTGCTTTGTTGCGTCACTTGATCTCGAAGGTTGACCCAAGCGGACAAGAGAGACTGGATGGGAACCGTTTCTTGGATTGGCCTTCCAGTGAGAATACACCCGCTATCGATGCCGGCCTTCAATCGCTGATGATACAAGCCATGCGTGCGGGAGAGGAGTTATGTACCGTTTTAGGCGAGGATGCGTTGGCTTCGGAATGTCGTATGGTAGCTTCCAAGGCTATTAAGTTTTCCCTTCGGAAGAAATCCCGGTTCCCTTCGGAGAAAGATCGGATTACCCCCGGGGATAAACAGGCCGCCGCCTTGATGGCTCTGGCGGGTATCATGGATGCTAAGGAGGCGAACGAGCGTTGCTTGGCGGTGGACGGGGCGAAAGGCTTTTCTACGTTTTACGGGTATTATATGCTACGGGCGATGGCGTTGGCTGGTAATTACCAAGGTGCGTTAGATGTGATCCGTACGTATTGGGGAGCTATGCTGGATGTAGGTGCTACGACGTTTTGGGAGGATTTCAATATGGAATGGCTTCCTGACGCAGGGCGTATTGATGAGCTGGTCCCCGCTGGAAAGAAAGATATTCATGGAGATTATGGGGCGTATTGCTATCAAGGTTTCCGCCATAGCTTGTGCCATGGATGGGCTTCGGGTCCCACATCGTGGTTAAGCGAGTACGTATTGGGCGTACAAGTGGTGGAACCGGGTTGCCGTACGGTACGTATCATCCCACATCTGGGAGATCTCGAATGGGTGGAAGGTACGTTCCCCACGCCTTATGGGGTGATTGAGATCCGACATGAGAAAGGTGCGGACGGTAAGGTGATAAGCCATATCAACGCTCCTGAAGAGATACGAGTTACCCCGTAGCTCTTATACTTAGTTGTAGAATGTATATAATTATAGAATATATGAAACAAACTATTTGCATCTACGCTTTCGCCGCCCTCTTATTAGGCGGTTGTAAAAGCAATAATGAATTAACGATACCTACGAATCTCCGTACGGAATACCTTACGGAGCCTATCGGCTTGGATACTTCGTCTCCTCGCTTTACATGGGAATACTCCGGAAATGAGGAGGGCTTTAAGGCTTCCCGCTATGAGGTACGGATCGGTACGAGTCCGGACGACTTGCGGCCCTATGCGGAGGGAATGGCCCTGAAACCTCATACCCGTTATTACTGGAATGTTACGGTATGGGATGGTGAAGGGCGTCCGTGCGCTACCTCGGAGACGGCTTCTTTCGAGACCGCTAAGTTCGATCCCTCGGATTGGTCCGCCTCTTGGATTACCGATCATAAGGATAAGGAGTTCGAGCCTGCCCCTTTGTTCCGCAAGTCTTTCCCGGTAGGCAAGGAAGTGAAGGATGCCCGTGTGTACGTAGCATCTGCTGGGTATCATGAGCTATTCATCAATGGCGAGCGGGTCGGAACGAATTATCTGGACCCGGGGTATACGCATTTCGATAAACGTATCTTGTACGTGACGCATGATGTTACCTCTTTGCTGAAGCAAGGCGACAACGCCGTGGCCGCTGTTCTGGGAAACGGCTGGTACAATGAGCAGTCCGTGGCGGTCTGGAATTTCCATGAGGCACGCTGGCGGAATCGTCCCCGCCTGCTATGTGAGTTGCGTATTACCTATACGGATGGTACGACGGAGGTGATTGGTTCGGACGAGACTTGGAAGACTTCCACCGGGGCCTATACCTATAATAATATATACAGCGGCGATAAATTCGATGCCCGGCTGGAAGAGGCCGGCTGGAAAAACGCTCATTTCGACGATAGTAAATGGGAAGCGGCACTTCCGGCGCAGGCTCCGGCACCTCTGTTGGTAGCCCAGCAAATGCCGGGAATCCGTATCACGGAAGAGGTGAGGCCCGTGTCGATGAAACGTTTCTCCGATCAGTTATATGTATATTCTTTCCCGAAGAACATGTCCGGCCTTTGCCGCTTGAAGGTGAAAGGTGAGGCGGGAACCCGTATCACGTTAAAACATGGTGAGTTGTTGAAGAAAGACGGTCGCTTGGAGCAAGGCAATATCAATGTATATTATCATCCGGTCAAACCGGACGAGGTATTCCAGATGGATGTCTTTACCTTGAAAGGTACGGGAGAGGAGGAGATCTTCATGCCTTCCTTCTCTTATCACGGTTTCCAATACGTGGAGGTGGAGAGCAGCCGTCCCGTTACTTTAACGGAAGAGAACTTGACCGGCTTGTTTATGCATACCGATGTCCGTCCGTCCGGTTCCTTCGCTTGTTCGAATCCTCTATTGAATAAGATATGGGAGGCTACGATGCAGGCTTACCGTAGTAACCTGCACAGTATCCCGACCGATTGTCCGCAACGGGAGAAGAATGGCTGGACAGCCGATGCGCATATCGCGATCGACCTCGGTTTGCTGGGCTTCGATGGTATCACGCTTTATGAGAAATGGATGAATGATATTATCGATAACCAGCGTGAGGCGGGTGAGATTTCCGGTATCATTCCTTCCAGCGGTTGGGGATATGGCGAGTGGCCGGGTCCGGTTTGGGACGCTGTCATGTTTATCATCCCGAACGCCTTGTATGATTATTATGGCGAGTCTCGCAGTATAGAACGCTTATATCCTACGATGCTGCGATATCTGGATTATTTGAAGACGAAAGAGAAAGACGGTTACTTGCCGTTTGGCTTGGGTGACTGGGTGTATTGGAAAGCTACGACGAATAATGAATATACCTCTACCGCCTACTATTATCTGGATTATAAGTTGATGGCTCGCTTCGCCTCTTTGCTGGGCAAGGACGCCGCTCCTTATCAAGAGAAAGCGAATACGCTCAAATCCTTGATCAACCAGAAGTTCTTCAACGCCGAGACCGGTGTGTATGCCGAAGGGACCCAAACGGCGCAAGCCTTGGCCTTGTATCTGGGACTTGTACCGGAAGGAAAGGAACAACTCGTGGCGGATAAGCTGCGTGAGGTGGTAGCGGGAAATAACTATTTCTTGGATTTTGGTCTATTAGGCAGTAAGACCGTTCCGGCCATGCTTACGAAATATGGCTATATCGAGGATGCCATGAAGATGATCACGAAGACCGAGGCACCTTCTTGGGGATATTGGGTAGAGACGATGGGTTACTCCACATTACCAGAGACGTGGACACTTAGTCCGAAGTTTGCCGACGCTTCCTTGAACCATGTCTTTATGGGAGATGTCTCCGCTTGGATGATGAACCAGCTGGCCGGTATCAATCATGACGACTCGGCTCCGGGCTTCCGTCATATCCGTATCACTCCTCATTTCGTGAAAGAACTGGATTGGGCGAAAGGTGAGTACCATTCCGTACGCGGCCGTATCGCAAGCGAATGGAAACGGGAAGGGGATAAGGTTATGCTTACCGTGACGATTCCGGCTGATTGCTCCGCCGATATCGTGGTAGGCGATCAGACCGAGACCGTATCCGCCGGTACGCATACATTTACATATCCCGCTTAATATACTTAGTTGTAGAGACGGGGCGTGCCCCGTCTCCCACCGGCTGATAGTATCTTTAAGTTACCTTTTTGGGGGATGAGACGGGGCACGCCCCGTCTCTACAACCAGATAATTATAAACTGTTGAACTTTAAAGATTAAATTTATGAATAAGCTACTCATTGCCTTCTTTTTGTTCCTCTTGCCTTTCGGCTGGATAAAGGCGACAGCTTCATCTCATCCCGAATCCTTCCCTTGGAAAGCCCAATGGATCAATACCGAGCGTTGCCAAAGCGCTACGAATACTTGGTTGATCTACCGTAAATCATTCGGCGTGACGGATGTCCCGGACCAACTCATCGCCCGTATCGCCGCCGATTCCAAGTATTGGCTTTGGATCAACGACCAACTGGTTGTCTTTGAGGGGGGCTTGAAAAGAGGACCTTCTCCTTCCGGGACTTATTACGATCCGGTAGATATCGCCCCTTACCTGACAAAGGGCTCGAACACCATCGCTATCTTGCTCTGGCATTTCGGGAAAGACGGTTTCAGTCATATCAACAGCGGGAAAGCAGCTTTGTTATTCGAGGCGATTGCTCCGGGACTGGAGATCGTCTCCGATGCGAGCTGGCAGTGCGCCTTGTATGAGGCCTATCAAAATACCGAGGCCCCTTTCCCGAATTACCGTATGCCGGAGAGTAATATCCGCTTCGATGCCCGTCAAGCGATAACAAACTGGAACCGTACGAGTTTCGAAGGTTCCCTTCCGGGGGCGGTCTGCGTCGGTAAGGCGGGGAAAGCTCCTTTCGGGGATCTGGTGGAACGTCCGATACCCCAGTGGAAAAACAGCGGCCTGTTATCCTATGTATCCGTCCGGGAATCCTTGAGAGGTGATACCCTGTTCTGTCGTTTGCCCTATAATGCCCAGATCACTCCGTATCTAAAAGTAGAGGCGGAAGCCGGGAAAACCATCCACATACGGATGGATAATTACGAGGGAGGAAGCGAGCGCAACGTACGTGCCGAATATATCACCCGTGAGGGTGAGCAGGAATACGAAAGCTATGGCTGGATGAACGGCCATGAGGTCTATTACATCATCCCCGAGGGCGTGAAGGAGCTGGATGTGAAATACCGTGGGACCGGTTACAACACGGACCTCGCCGGCTCTTTCCATTGTGACGACCCGTTCTACGACGAGCTTTGGCAACGTTCTGCCCGCACCTTATACATAACGATGCGTGATAATTATATGGACTGTCCGGATCGTGAACGTGCCCAATGGTGGGGTGACGAGGTGAATGAGCTAGGCGAGGCTTTCTACGCCCTTTCTCCGTCCGGGCAGAAACTAGCCGTAAAAGGCATCCATGAATTAATGAATTGGCAGCGGGAGGACGGAACGCTCTACGCTCCGGTTCCGGCGGGTAATTGGGATAAGGAGCTTCCTTTACAGATGTTGGCGTCTATCGGTTGGTACGGTTTTTATACGCAATATTATTATAGTGCCGACAGTAGTTTCGTCCCGGTGATATACGACCGGATGCGCCGTTACCTGCACGAGGTTTGGCAAGTCGATAAGAGTGGCTTGGTGATCGAGCGTCAAGGCGCTTGGAGCTGGGGCGACTGGGGCGAGCATGTCGATATGGGTGTATTGACCAATTGCTGGTATTATCTGGCCTTGAAAGCGGAGCGAGCCTTCGCCCTGCAACTCGGCAAGGATAAGGATGCCGATGAGATCTCCCAGATGATGCGTAGCATAGAACGTTGTTTCGACACGAAGTTTTGGACAGGTTCCGCCTATCGCTCCCCCGGCTATAAGGGGGAGACGGACGATCGCTCCCAAGCCATGGCGGTTGTTTCTGGACTGGCCTCGAAAGATAAGTATCCGGCGCTGACGAAGGTACTTAAAAAGGAGTATCACGCCAGCCCTTATATGGAGAAGTATGTTCTAGAAGCCCTTTTCCAGATGGGCGAGCCGGCGTTTGCCTTGGAACGGATGAAGCAACGTTACACCCGTATGCTGGATTATGCCGAATATACGACCTTGTTCGAGGGATGGGGCATCGGAGCCGAGGGCTTCGGTGGCGGCACGATCAATCACGCTTGGAGCGGTGGCCCGCTTACCTTATTGAGCCAGAAGGTCTGTGGTATCGAGCCAACCTCTCCCGGCTTCCGTACCTTTAAGATTGCGCCTCAACTGGGTTCCTTATCGGAAGCCTCTGCCAGCCTAGAGACTCATTATGGAACCATCCAAGTAAGTATCAAGAAGAAAGGCAAGCGATTGAAGTTCGATCTCCAAATCCCGGAAGGCACCTCCGCCGAACTGATAAAGCCAAATGGTACCCGCAAGCATCTCGGCCCGGGGCACCATCAAGTGGATTAGTGATCTGTGTGTTTGTTATATTTCTCAAAAACAGAAGCAAAGAATAAATATTTTGGTAAAGAACGGAATTTATCCTACATTTGTAATATATAAGTATTATATCGAAGGATATGGAAAAAGAGAAAAATAGCAAGATTACCAGAGAAGAGGCTTTGCGTCGGTTGGAGACCGCACGGAAGCTGAAGCGAGAGTATGTAGCTAAACTGGAAAAAGAGATGAAAGAAGAGTTTAAGAAACGTACAGGGCAAG
>ERZ772937.1783-NODE-1783-length-14683-cov-14.695174_pt1 | contig 14683 bp, 14 predicted proteins | sample MGYA00512113_ERZ772937 | MGnify/ENA primary metagenome ERZ772937 (study PRJEB29015, sample SAMEA2737649) | human gut metagenome | biome: human gut; feature: human-associated habitat; material: faeces | place: China | collected 2012 ... | reverse complement strand
TCGACAATGCCGAGGGCTGGAGTACATGGGACGTAATGGGCGGCGGTTTGATGGCCGATCTTGCCAAGTATGAGGAACTGGACGATGCACAGGAACAAATCGAACAGCTCCAAGTGGAACTGCGGCGGTTCAAAACTGAACTTTCCGATGTTGAAATCACCGCAGACCTTCAGGTTACGGTGGACAGCTTTTTGAAATTTGCGGATTTCTTCTTTGACGGCCTCTTTGCAGACTGGGCAGTTCTGGATCACATCAATCAGGCACAGAGCAGGGTGGAAAACACCAAGGGTCAAATCAAGCGAGTCCTCGCACTTCTGAAAAAGATGCGCGAAGATGTTGATGTCCAAATCGCTGACGAAAAAGAAAAGCAGGAGCAGCTTGCGGTGGAAACTGAGCTGTAGGGTTGGAGAGATTACTTTGTGTGCTCGGCGCAACTCGATCGTTTACCCGCCGAGAGAAAGCAACCGTGACCGCCTGTGCGGAATCATCGACACCATCCTTGCAGAGCAGCCGAAGGACTTTGAAGTTTTTCTTCAAAAGCTGATACAGCAGGGCTACGAGGTGAAGCGTGGCAAGCACACGGCGGCGAAGGGCAAGGAGCAGAAGATCAGCAGTGCCGACGAACTGCGGGAACGAGCAACGGCGGCGACAGAACGCTATCATGCCATGGGCGATTCCATCAAGGCGGCGGAAACGAGGTTGGCCGAAATCGCCGTGCCGCGCTTCGCAAGTTGGTATCCTCCGTCTATCTGGAAAGCGATTTGAACCTTCCATTCGGAAAAAACGGAAAATTCTTATTTCAACTTGGGTATACTCCTGTTGTGTCCGACATGAAGAAAATCGTTCAGAAAACTGCCGCATTGTCTTTCCCCAAATGGGCGTTAGCCGTATGGGATATGGATACTGCAACATTATATATGGTCAAATACGACAGAAGTCATTGATTTTCTTTGTTTATCTGTGATACCATTCGTTACGAGACCAACGGCGTTGCTCTCTTCGCCTATGGTGGAGACTCCGGCACTCAAAGAAATTTTCCGAAAAACACAACGAGGTGACCATTTTTGAAACGTCGAACTTTTCTTGTCTGCTCCGCTGCACTTTTTTGCAGTGCGTTTCTGGCAGGAGGCTGCACTCAAAAAACCTCTCAGCCCGTCCTTCAGCAAATTGAATACTCCAATTTGGCAGATTCGGATACACAAGCTCTTCTTTCCAAACTTTTGCAGGATGCCGGCGTATCCGACCTACGGATACAGACCTTCTTTGATCATGTGCAAAAGTTCAACAATGCTGTGGACCCGGCATGGCTCACCACAGGGTTTGAAAATGCCAAGCCTTCGGATCTGAAATACGATCCTTACTCCATGCAGGACGCATGGACGGAAAAATATGACACCTTCCCCGGCTGGAACTGTCGGATCACTGCTTGTGGGCTGTTCGGTGATTTTATCACTGTCACGGGCAAGGCAGACCTTGACTCAGCCGAGGACACCCTGTTTATGGACTATGAAACACTGGATTCTGACCCGGAATCCCTTTGCGGCGACGAACGGCAAAAGTTTGATGCGCTGTTCGCCCCGGTTAAAACCACCAATACGACCGATATTCCTACCCATTTGAAAACGATTCAGCAGGAATGGAAGAAACGCGGTCTCTCTTTCGCGGAAGATGATAAGATTCGTCTTGTCTCCGTAGTCCTGCACGATCAGTTCTCTGAAACGGACAATTCTCTTATGATCGGTCATGTCGGCGTTATGCTTCCCACATCGGATGCGGTATATTTCGTCGAAAAGGTCGCTTTTCAGGAGCCGTATCGCTTGTTGAAGTTCAAAAATCGAACCGAGTTGAGCGATTATCTGATGCTGAAATACGACAACTCGTGGGGACAGGATACTGCCCACACCTTTATTATGGAAAATTCAGACCTGATGGACGGCTGGCGCATTCTTGACGAACAGAAAGACGCAAGCTAAAAGCATCGCATTCGTTGGGAGCCGTCCAATCTGACAGATCATTCGCCCTCTGATACCAAAAAGACGCTGCAACCTCTTACCCAGAGGCGGCAGCGTCCTTTTTATATCGGAATATTTTGTTCGCAGGGGAACTCCGGGCTTATGACAGAGTATGTATAATGTGCAGAGCCATATCAGCATTTTCTTTGTCCACAAACACCTCTGTGACATACCTCGGTTTTATGCCGAGAGTTCCAATTCTCGCTTGGTCAAATGTGTTATGCCGATTGACATCTTTGGATTTGCAATAGAATTTAATTCCAGCTGCCGCCAACGCATCCGTGATGCGATTGCATTGGTAAGGGTCAGAAACTGTTGCAACTAGCGATTTGAAAAAATGTTCTAACATAAAGAGACCTCCTTGTATACACTCTAATCTCGTACAAAGCCATCCGGCACATAATGGTCGCTGTATCCATTCGGGAGCTGTTCCAACGGTTCGCCGTCAACTTGATATGTCAGGTACATCTCAACAGGCAGGAACGTCTGAATCAAGGAATCTTTCTCATTTTTCAGTGGATTCTTCCAGATTCTTTCGGTACTGTGCCGGACTGACACCATACTCTTTCTTGAATACCCGGCTAAAATAGAGTGGGTTATCATACCCTACGATCTCTGCAATTTCTCCAATATTGTATTCGGTGTTCTCCAATAAGCTTTGTGCATTTACCATCCGAAGGGACAGGATGTATTGTGCAGGGCTTATTTTCATGTACAGCTTAAAATTACGGATAAACCAGTTCGTACTGATATGCAGCGATTCTGCGTAATCGTCCACACTGACCTTTGTGTTATAGTTCTCGTTAAAGTAGGCAACGGCGGCTTCGATTTCTTCGGGGATGCTTGTAGTTGTTTTCTCGCTTTCCTGCTGTTGCCTGCTTACTAAAAGCAGAATGATGTTGAAGAGAGAAGCAATATAGTCTTCATAGCCATATTCACATTGTTGCAGTTCCCGGATGATCTTTCGGAACAGCATTTTGTAATCCGGCAGTGTGCCGCTGTAAAAAACGTGCTTGTCCAAGGGTATTCCGTGATAGTTCAGGATGTTTTTGACATCGTATCCTGTAAAGTGAATCCAGAACACCTCTGGATGATCTTCTACATAGTAGACATACTTCTGGATTTCTTTCGGCTGATAAAGCACCATGTGTCCAGAAGTCACCACTTCCTCAACACCATCGAACCAGAAATGTGCTTTACCAGATGCCACATAGAGGATTTGATAGTCTCTGCGACCCTTTGCCCAAAAAGTAGGTAGCTTAGGGCGTTTTTTCAAGCGATAAGTGCCGCAACTGCCTACGACCAGCGGCTTTGAGTAGTCTTTGAAATCCAAACGGGAGTTGTTCAAATATCCTGAGTTGAAATACATCCCTGCGTCCTCCTCATCTTCAGAGATTTTACAGTGATTTGGGAAATGTTCTATCAAAAAATTACAAACTCTTTGATTTTGTGCATATTCTGTTCCATCTTGTCTATATCTTTTCGTTCCATTAGATTCTATAATATTTTCAGACGGAACGCAAGAGATTTGGGCAACTTGCGTAATGAGAATTCCAGTCTGAAGTGCGCAGCAGATTGGTCGCGCCCACACAAAACAAGCAAGATGGGAGAAAGCACAATGACTGAAAAACGTTATCTAAAGTGGTATAATAAAGTCGGCTATGGTTCAGGCGATATTGCAGGCAACGTGGTGTATGCATTCCTGTCCTCCTTCGTCATGATCTATCTGACCAACACCGTTGGCCTGAACCCCGGTATTGTCGGCACTCTGATTGCAGTTTCCAAACTGCTGGACGGTGTGACGGACATTTTCTTTGGTTCTTTGATTGACAAAACGCATTCTAAGATGGGCAAAGCCCGTCCTTGGATGCTGTACGGCTACATTGGCTGTGCCATTACGCTGGTGGCAATTTTCGCCATCCCGACCAATCTGGGACAGTTTGCACAGTACGCATGGTTCCTGATCGCATATACTCTGCTGAACGCTGTATTCTACACTGCCAACAACATTGCTTACTCTGCACTGACTGCTCTTGTCACGAAGAACAGTGCCGAACAGGTCGAGATGGGTTCTTGGCGTTTCATGTTCGCCTTTGCCACCAGCCTGCTCATCCAGTCCATCACGCTGGGTGCTGTTACGGCATTGGGCGGTGGTGCTGCCGGTTGGCGCACTGTTGCAATCATCTACGCCATCATCGGTCTGCTTGTCAACACTCTCTCCGTTTTCTCCGTGAAGGAACTGCCGGAAGGCGAATTGGTGGATACCACCAACAAAAAGGAAATCGAGCAGGACGAAAAGTACAATCTGGTTCAGGCTGCAAAACTGCTTGCTGGTAACAAATATTATATGATGATTTGCGTCACCTACATTTTGCAGCAGATCTACGGTGCCATGATCAGCATGGGCACCTACTATGCAACCTACATCCTTGGCAACCAGAATCTGTTCGGTGTATTCTCTTGGGCAATCAACATTCCTCTGATCATCGCACTGGTGTTCACCCCGACCTTGGTTGCAAAGTGGAATGGAATGTATAAGCTGAATGTAATGAGCTATACTCTGGCAACGATTTCTCGTGCACTGGTTGCTGTAGCTGGTTACATGGGCAGCGGCAATGTGACCTTGATGCTGCTCTTTACTGCAATCGCAGCTCTTGGTCAGGGTCCTTGGCAGGGCGATATGAACGCTGTGATCGCAGCCTGCTCTGAGTACACTTGGCTGACGAAGCACAAGCGTGTGGACGGAACGATGTACTCCTGCACTTCTCTCGGTGTGAAGCTGGGCGGCGGTCTGGGTACTGCCATCACCGGCTGGCTGCTGGCAGCAAGCCATTTTGACAGCGCTCTGACCGTTCAGCCGGATTCCTGCATCAATATGCTGAAAATCATGTATCTGGTGATCCCGTTTGCTCTGGATGCCATTATCACCTTCATTCTGTCTCATCTGAAAGTTGAAGAAGCAAATGAAAAACTGCGTGAAGCAGTCTGATAACAAGCCATTATCATTTCTCCTTCATCTGCTGTTCCCCGGAGGAATCCAGCGATTCCTCCGGGGAGGCTGGAGAAATATTATAAAATTATAAAAGGTAAATGAGGAAATACTATGGCTGCATTTGATTTTGCAAAAGTAAAAGACCCCACCTTTTTCAAGGAAAACGTGCTGAATGCTCATGCAAGTTTCCGTACTTACGCTTCCCGCGAAGAATATCGGACAGGCTCCTCTTCTTTGGCGCTGAAGCTGGACGGTATCTGGAAATTCGCCTACGCAAAGAACTACACCAGCGCCATCCCCGGCTTTGAAAAGACAGATTACGATTGCAGCGGCTGGGATGACATGCATGTTCCGGCACACATCCAGATGGAGGGCTACGACATTCCCCAGTACGCGAATATTCAGTATCCGTGGGATGGCCGTGAAGAAGTACAGCCGGGTGAGATCCCGCAGCGGTTCAATCCGGTGGCAAGCTATGTAAAATACTTCGAGCTGCCGGAATCCATGCAGGGCAAGCCCGTCCACATCGAGTTCGAGGGTGTGGAAAGCGGCATGGCTCTTTGGCTGAACGGGTCTTATGTGGGTTACACCGAGGACAGCTTCTCCGCACACGCATTCGATCTGACTCCCTATCTCCAGCCGGGCGTGAACAAACTTGCTGTGCAGGTGTTCAAGTGGACTTCCTCCAGCTGGTGCGAAGATCAGGACTTCTTCCGCTTCTCCGGCATCTTCCGCAGCGTGTGGCTGTACGCCATCCCCACCGTGCATCTGGAAGATATATCCGTCAAAACGCTGTTTGCCGGGGATGATTTTACTCATTCCACGCTGGAAGTTGCATTGCAGGTGGAGGGTAAGGGCGCAGCCCGTCTGACCCTGCGCCGCAGTGAGCTGGAAGTGTTCTCCGAAAAAATCGCACTGAACGGCGGTTCTGCTCTGTTCAGCCATGCGGTGGAGAATCCCCACCTGTGGAGTGCAGAGGACCCGGCTCTGTATGAACTGGAAATCGAGCTGCTGGACAATGCAGGCCATCTGGTAGAGGTGACCGGGCAGAAAGTCGGTTTCCGCAAGTTCGAGTTGAAGAACAATCGGATGCTGCTCAACGGCAAGCGCATCGTGTTCAAGGGTGCCAACCGTCATGAGTTCAGCTCCATTACGGGTCGTGCTGTGGGCGTACACACCCATGAGGAACTGCTTCGTGATATCATCACCATGAAGCAGAACAACATCAATGCCATCCGTACCAGCCATTACCAGAATCAGGATGCACTGTACGACCTGTGCGACGAGTATGGTCTGTATCTGATCGCAGAGAACAATCTGGAATCCCATGGCACCTGGGATATTCATCAGGCTGGCATTCGCGGCATCGAGGGCGTTTTGCCCAATGATAAGCCGGAGTGGAAAGCTGTCTTGTTTGACCGCATGAATTCCACTTACCAGCGTGACAAAAACCATCCTGCTGTTCTGATCTGGTCTCTGGGCAACGAATCGTTTGGCGGTGAGACCCTGCTCCAGATGGCAGAGATGGTCCGCCGCTTTGATGACACCCGTCTGGTGCATTACGAAGGTGTGGTCAATGATCCCCGCTTCCTCGATACCACCGACATCGAGAGCCATATGTACAGCACGGTCAAGGACATTCAAGAGTATCTGGCACAGGGCGATAAGCGGCCTTATATCGAGTGCGAATACTCTCATGCTATGGGCAACTCCAACGGTGCTTTGCACAAGTACACGGAACTTGCCGACCAGAAGGACTGCGGCTATCAGGGTGGCTTTATCTGGGATTACATCGACCAGTCCATCTGGAAAAAAGACCGCTACGGCAAGTGGTTCCAAGCCTACGGCGGCGACTTCGGTGAGCGTCCTACCGACTATAATTTCAGCGGAAACGGCATTGCCTACGGTGGTGACCGTGCTCCTTCTCCCAAGATGCAGGAGGTCAAGTTCTGCTATCAGAACATCGCCATTTCCATCGACAACTCTGGCTTTGAAGTCTGGAACAAGAACCTGTTCACCTCTACGGATGCTTTCGACTGCGTTGCTCTGCTGCATCGTGATGGAAAGTTGTATCAGCAGCAGGAACTGCCCAATATTGATGTTGCTCCCGAAGAGCGTTCCAGCTTCCCGCTGCCGTTTATGGTTCCTGCGCTCCCCGGTGAATATGCAGTGACCATCAGCTTCCGTTTGAAGGAGGACACCAGCTGGGCAAAGAAGGGTCATGAAGTCGCCTTTGGACAGGGTGTGATCGCTGTGGTTCGTTCCATTCCCAGCAAGAAGGTCACGCCGTTTACCGTTACGCACGGTACACACAACATCGGTGTCCGTGGTGAGAATTTCGATGTTTTGTTCTCCGATCTGAATGGCGGCCTGACTTCCTACCGCTATGCCGGCAAAGAGATGATTCAGGAGATTCCCCGTCCCAACTTCTGGCGCGCTCCCACCGACAACGACTGCGGCAACAACATGGGCGGCGTTCGCGGTCAGTGGAAGCTGGCAAGCCTGTACGCTACCGCCAAGGGCATCGGCAAGGAGATCCCATCTGTTCACGGCGGCACCATTCTCCAGAACCCCACCTGCGAGGTGGAAGCCGACAGCGTGGTCGTGACCTATCTCTATAACCTCCAGACCAGCCCCGCAGCAGAGTGCAGCCTGCAGTACCGTGTGTTCGGTGATGGCCGCATCCAGACCACCCTGCACTATGACCCGGTGGAAGGACTTGCAGCAATGCCGGAGTTCGGCGTACTGTTCAAGATCGACGCTGACTACGACACGGTGGAGTGGTACGGAAACGGCCCTGCGGAGACCTACTGGGATCGTCAGCATGGTGCAAAGCTGGGCATTTACCAGAACAAGGTCGCAGACAACATGGCACAGTACCTTGTGCCGCAGGAGTGCGGTGCAAAGACCGCTGTGCGCTGGGCAAAGGTAGTGGACCGCAAGGGTCGCGGGCTGCTGTTTACCGCGGATGCCGCAAAGCCCATGTTCTTCTCTGCGCTGCCCTACACTCCCCATGAAATGGAGAGTTCCAAGCATCCTTACGAGCTGCCCCCGGTCCATTACACGGTCATCCGTGCTATGGGCGAGCAGATGGGCGTCGGCGGGGATGACAGCTGGGGTGCCAATGTCCACCCGGAGTATATTCCTGATGTAACCAAGCCTGTGGAGTTCACCTTTACGTTCCGTGGCATCTGATGATTGCCCGCAAATGAGGTGTTCTCTGTGAAAAAACGAAAGATCAGCCTGAATCTGAACCAGCCGAACTAGCATCCCTTGTTGGAGAACGGATCAGAAAGATCCGCAAAGAAGAGGGGTTAAGCCTAGAGCTTTTTGCTTTAAGCCATCAATGAGCCACCAGCTACTTTCCCTTATCCCGATGAAGTCATTGACCGTCTGGCACGGGCATTTTACCCGGCCATCCTTGCCTGCTGGAACAGCGAGGAAGGACAGCGGTCACTTGTCGGGGCGGAGGCCCCTCCATCTTGCTAACGCAAGACCGTTCGGTCGCTTAAAAGCCCCACTGGGGCTTTCATTGCTCCGCTGCGCTGCGCAAACGCGAGCTTGCCTATGGCAGGCGGAACAGGTTCATCACACTACCAGCAAAGAGAAACAGGGCGTTCCCGATGGGGAACGCCCTGCTGTACATATCGCTATCGTCTGTGGTCTTTGGCAGGGTGCGTCCGGGTGGACGCACCCTGTTTTTGTTTCATCGTGGTTGGGTGTACGTCAAAACGCATTTACCGGTTCTTTTTCTCCTTGGCTGCATCGTGGTTGGTTTTGCGCTGTTCCACCATCTGGGCGAACCATTCCACCATTGCAGGGTCGTCGTGAGCAAAGAAGGCACTGGTTTTGGTATCCAGTGCGGCGATCCTTTCCATGTCCTCAGAGGACAGCGTAAAGTCGAACACTTCCAGATTTTCCTGCATCCGCTCCCTGTGGGTGGATTTTGGGATGACCACCACGCCCCGCTGCAAATGCCAGCGGAGAATGACCTGTGCCACGGTTTTGCCGTATTTTGCGCCGATTTCTGCCAGCACAGGGTTTGTGAACATCTGACTCCGACCTTCGCCAAAGGGAGCCCATGCCTCCATCTGAACGCCGTACTTTTCCATCCATTCCTTTGCCTTGCCCTGCTGGTGCAACGGATGCACCTCTACCTGATTCACCATGGGTTTGATACGAGCAAAGCTGCACAGGTCAACGAGGCGGTCAGGATAAAAATTGGACACGCCAATGGCCCGAATCTTGCCTGCCTCATATAGCTCCTCCAAGGCGTGCCATGCGCCGTAGTAATCAGCAAACGGCTGGTGCAACAAACAAAGGTCCAGATAATCCGTTCGCAGCTTACGCAGGGATTCCAGCACAGATGCCTTGGCCTCCTTATAACCGTAATGCTCGACCCAGACCTTGGTGGTCAGAAAAATATCTTTGCGATCCACACGGGATTTTTCGATTGCTGTACCCACCTGCTCTTCGTTGAAGTAGGATTGTGCCGTGTCGATGGAGCGGTAGCCCACCTGCAAAGCATCCAGTACACAGCGCTCGCATTCCTCCTGTGAGACCTGATAGACCCCATAGCCAAGCTGGGGCATTTTTACGCCGTTATTCAATGTGATATAGTTCATATAAAAGCCTCCCTGCTGAGATGATCCTGTGTTTATCACCGTAACTCCTTATAGGTTTCTTCCGGCACCGGCTCGCACCACTCGTTAGAGGTGCCTTCGCCGGGTACTTCCACTGCCAGATGAGAGAACCAGCAATCGGGTGCAGCACCGTGCCAGTGCTTGACCTCCGGGGGAATGTTCACCACATCGCCCGGATGCAGCTCCTGCGGCGCTTTGCCCCATTCCTGATAGTAGCCCCGGCCTGCCACGCAGACAAGGATCTGCCCACCGCCCTTTGCGGCATGGTGGATGTGCCAGTTGTTCCGGCAGCCCGGCTCAAAGGTGACGTTGTAAATGCCAACCTGTGCGGTGGACAAGGGTGCCAGATAGCTTTTTCCGCTGAAATATTGTGCAAAACCGTCGTTGGATGCACCGATGGGGAACACCATTTCACTCTGGTGCTTTGCCTTGGCATCCTCTGCAGCGTCCTCTGCCCAGACTTCCTTTGCCATACGGAAAGCCGCCCACGCCTTGGGCCAACCCACATAAAACGCCGCATGGGTCAGGATCTCTGCAATCTCAGTCCGGGTAATACCGTTGTTTTTCGCTGCCGTCAGGTGATACCGAAACGAGGAGTCCGTCAGTCCCTGCGCCATCAGTGCCACCACCGTCACAAGGCTGCGGTCCCGGAGGGAGAGTTTATCCTCTCGGCTCCACACCTGCCCGAATAGTACCTCATCGTTAAGTTCCGCAAATTTTGGCGCAAATTCGCCCAGAGCATCCCGCCCTGCTGTCTGTTTCACTGCCATTATACGTTCCTTCCCATCTCGTAAGCCTGTGCCATGGCAGGCGTACCGCACACTGCACCCGGCTCGTAAACGCCACATGCTACAAGGACTCCCTTTTCCGCGGCACCTTCCACGCAGTCTGCATAGCCCCGGAAGCAGGCCAGCGTAGTATCTGCAGAGGATTTTTCCTCGTCTGCCATGGTGGTGATGTAGTAGAATTCCTTGTCTTTGACCTCAAGCCACCGTGCCACGGTACGGTCGATCACTGTCTTCAACTGGGCACTGATGGAGTAGAAGTATACCGGGCTTGCCAGCACAATGACATCGGCATCGATCATCTTTTGCAGGATGTCTGCCATATCATCCTTGTGGACGCAGGCTCCGCCGTGGGTGCTGCAGTAGTAGCAGCCGGAACAGGGAGCCACCTTTTTCTCAGCGACCCGGATCTTTTCTGCTTTGTGCCCGGCATCCTGTGCTCCACGCAGAAATTCGTCGCATAGAATATCAGAGTTACCGCCCTTCCGGGGACTGCCAGACAAAATCAATACCTTCTTGCTCATAGGAACCTCCTTGACAGCGGAGTGCATCCGCATTATGATGTTGATAAAGTTTGATTTTATCATACAACTTAAAGCGCACTTTAAGTCAAGGGCTTTTTGAAAAAACGGAGGTTTCAGATGATCTATACCGTAGGTGAAATGGCACAAAAGCTGGGCGTACCTGCCTCCACCCTGCGCTACTACGACAAAGAAGGGTTACTTCCCTTTGTGGAGCGTTCCTCCGGCGGCATTCGGATGTTCCGGGAAAACGACTTCGAGTGGCTGCAGGTCATCCGCTGCATGAAAAAAGCCGGAATGTCCATCAAGGATATCCGGCAGTATATTGAGCTTTCCATGCAGGGAGACGACACCATTGACACCCGGCTGGAAATGTTCCGGCATCAGCGTGAGGTGCTCACCCAGCAGATCCAGCAGTTACAGCACACGCTGGAGACCGTGGAGTATAAATGCTGGTTCTATGAAGCCGCCAAAGCCGCTGGGACAGTGGATGTCCCCGGTGCGATGACCGATGCGGATGTACCTGATCAGTTCCGTACCATCCGACAGGAGCTGCGGGGACAGAAGATTCCGAATGGCGAAAAATAAGAAATGCCGTTCCAGTTGCTTTTGGAACGGCATTTCTCTTAATCTTCTAACCCATGGCTCCCGGTTACGTTTTTCAAGTATCCCTCCGGGTCACCGTTCAAAATCAAGTCCGCATAGCCCAGCGGATCATTGTAGATGATGTAATCCAATTCCGACCTCTGTGCTATAGTCACGTCCAGCGCATTCTCGACCCCGGTGCAGTCGATGGAGATCATTCTCCCATCCCGGAGCAGCAGTTCCACGCACCCGGTGTCCATGTTGAAATGACAAGCACTTGCATCGTACTTCATGTTCGTTTCCTCCTGAAATCATATTGTGGCTTATGTCGGTCAATCTATGATTTCGGATTTCATCTTCCACGGACACCTACATGGAACTTGTCGGGGCAAAGCCCCTCCATCTGCTAACGCAGACCGTTCCGTCGCTTAAAAGCCCCACTGGGGCTTTCATTGCTTCGCAAACGCTAATTTTCCGAAGAAAACAAATAATCCGAACCCATCTCCTATCGGAAACAAGTTCGGATTATTTTTGTTTGGTCCGAGTGGCGAGAATCGAACTCACGGCCTCTTGAACCCCATTGTGCTTCTCTCGAAAACACAATGTACAATCCGATACTGCCTAGACTCAGTATCGTTAAATTTCAAATGCATTATACCATTCTGTTTCATTGGATGTCAAGACGTTTCATTCCTTTTGTGGTCAAATTGTGGTCAAACGACCCCGACAAATGACCTTTCTCCCCCAGCTAAGTTACATCGCGCAATTTCGATTTTCACCAATCGAAGTTGCGCTTTTTGTTTGCACGAATTATCTATAAGGAGGATTTGTCAACCATGTCAATGAATCATCGTTGTTTTTTCATCCTTGACAGAATTGTATGACCCTTGACTACTTTTACGGACAGGCCGGAGAACTCTTTTCGTTCTTCCGCATTCCAAAGGCTCTTTTTCAGGAGCAGCAGTTTCAAGATCTGTCAACCGATGCAAAAACTCTGTACGGCATCCTGCTTGACCGTATGAGCCTTTCTGTTAAAAATGAATGGTTTGACAAAAAAGGTCGAGTGTTCATCATCTTCACGATTGAGGATGTCAAGAGGACTTTGCGTTGCGCAGACAACAAAGCGACCAGACTACTCCGGGAACTTGAAAAATTTGGTTTGATTGAACGAAAACGTCGAGGGCAAGGAAAGCCATGTTTGGTGTATGTGAAAAACTTTTCGGCAGAATCTTCAAAGGAGAGTGTCAAGAATCGTGATAATGACGATTCTTGTGGCTCTAAAATCGCTTGTCAAGACCCGGTAAAATCACGAGGTATTAAGAAGAAAGAGAATAAAACAGAGATGAATAATACGAATCTTATCCTTTCCGACGAATCGGAGAAGATGAAGAATCGCGAACTGCTCGAAGAATATTTTTCATGCTCTTTGGAGATGGACCTTCTTCTCCGGCTTTACCCGGATGATGAAGATACCATCTATCAGATCGTAGATTTGCTGGTGGACACCTGTGACAGCAAGCGTAAACTCATAAGAATCGCTGGCGATGATAAGCCCGCCGAAGTTGTGCTTAGTCGGCTAAAAAAGTTGAATGCAGACCACATCCGCTTCGTACTGGACTGTCTGGCAGCGAACACTTCCCCGATACGGAATATGAAGCAGTACCTTCTGGCCGCACTATTCAATGCTCCAACCACAATACAGCTCTATTATCAAAACAAAGTCAACCATGATTTAGCAGCTCGGAGGTGATGAAAATTTCCAAAAAGGCAACAACGATAGCCGTTATCAACCAGAAAGGCGGCACGGGCAAAACCACCACCTGTGAAAATTTGGGCGTAGGGCTTGCAATGGAGGGCAAGAAAGTTCTGCTTGTGGACGCTGACCCACAGGGTTCGCTTACTGTCAGTATGGGCTGGCAAGACCCGGATGCACTGCCCACTACACTCTCCACTCTTATGCAGAAAGCCATGAACGACCAGTGTATTCCACCCGGCGAAGGGATTCTGCACCATGCGGAGGGCGTTGACCTTATCCCGGCCAACATCGAACTGGCCGGACTGGAAGTGGCTCTGGTGAATACCATGAGCCGGGAGAAAGTGATGAAACAGGTGTTGGAAAGCGCAAAACGCGAGTACGACTATATTCTGATTGACTGCACTCCCTCTCTCGGTATGCTGACGGTCAATGCGCTGGCAGCGGCAGATTCCGCACTGATTCCGGTGCAAGCACAATATCTTTCGGCAAAAGGGCTGGAGCAGTTGCTTCAAACCGTGCAGAAAGTAAGGCGGCAGATAAACCCGAAACTGAAAATTGAGGGCATCCTGCTCACCATGACGGACAGCCGCACCATCTATGGGCAGCAAATCAGCAATCTGATTCGGCAAGCCTACGGAAAGCATTTGAAAGTGTTCGACCAGACAATTCCCCGTTCTGTCCGCGCTGCCGAAACCAGCACGACCGGAAAAAGCATTTTCCAGTATGACCCGAAAGGCAAAGTGGCAGAAGCCTATCATTCCATCGCAAAGGGGGTGTTGGCCGATGCCGAAAAACGGCTTAAACGTCAGTTTGAACAGCTACGATGATATTTTTTCCACCGAAGAAACGCGGCAGGAAGAACAGCGCGAACAGGTACAGCAAATTCCCATTGATGAGCTGTATCCGTTCAAAGACCATCCCTTTAAGGTGCTTGATGATGAAGCTATGCAGCGCACAGTAGAAAGCATAAAGCAGTTGGGTGTCACAAATCCGCTGATTGCTCGTCCGCGCCCGGATGGTGGCTACGAAATCATTTCCGGCCATCGCCGCCAACACGCTGCACAGCTTGCTAGACTGAAAACCCTGCCGGTTATCGTCCGTGATATGTCGGACGATGCCGCTGTTCTGCTCATGGTTGATTCCAATCTTCAGCGCGAACAGATTTTGCCGAGTGAGCGGGCATTTGCCTATAAGATGAAACTGGATGCACTGAAAAGGCAAGGTGCTAGGTCAGATTTAACTTCATCCCAAGTTGGGATGAAGTTGCAAGCTCTTGATATTGTTGGACAAGAAGCTGGTGATAGCCGCAACCAAGTACACCGTTTTATCCGCTTAACCAATCTTATCCCGGAACTGCTGGACATGGTAGACGAAAAGAAAATCTCATTT
>ERZ772937.1778-NODE-1778-length-14701-cov-8.056125_pt1 | contig 14701 bp, 13 predicted proteins | sample MGYA00512113_ERZ772937 | MGnify/ENA primary metagenome ERZ772937 (study PRJEB29015, sample SAMEA2737649) | human gut metagenome | biome: human gut; feature: human-associated habitat; material: faeces | place: China | collected 2012 ... | reverse complement strand
CAATCAGCTTCTCCATGTACATGTCCGGCGCGTTCAGGAAGCAGCCTTTATCGCCCACCGCCAGCACCGCCAGCGCATTCGCCTGGCCCATTGCGGTCATGCGGGTGCCTTCAATTGGGTCGACGGCGATATCTACCGCATCGCCTTTTCCGGTCCCGACGCTTTCGCCAATGTAGAGCATCGGCGCTTCATCAATTTCGCCTTCGCCAATGACGATGGTGCCATCAATGTTGACCTTGTTGAGCATGATGCGCATCGCATTTACCGCCGCACCGTCAGCGACATTTTTATCGCCCCGGCCCAGCCATTTGTAACCTGCCAGCGCCGCCGCTTCCGTGACGCGCGAAAATTCGATAGCCAGTTCTCGTCTCATAGCAAACTCGTTTCAGAAGAAAAATTGCGCGAAGTTTAGCACAGCGGCACCAGACAGCCCTATTAATGACGGGTGTATCCTGTGCGGAAAAATCAGGGAGGCTTTATGAAACGGGGAAAAGTGCTGGAGCCAACGCTGCGTGAACGATGCCGGGCCATCTTTCAGAATGAGCCACCGGTGCAGTACGTCTGGGAGCCGGAGTTTGATTACGATACGGAATCGTTGCGTAAGCTGGCAAAGACGCCGTGGCAGCAGATTACGGGGCATCAACTAGGCTGCTATTACGTATTAAATCTGGTTTATCACGAACCGATGCAGCCAGAGCTGTTTCGCTATCTCTTTCCCCTGTGTCTTGCCGAGTGGCATGAAGCGCTGCTGTATGACGGCTACGGTGATTATTTTGAAGAGTCGTTATTGAAAGCGCTGCGACGGCCTTATCTGTGGCAGGAGATGATGGATAGTCAACAGCGCCAAAACGTTCGTCACTTTTTAATTGAGACGATGCTGGCGCAGATGGATAACGGACGCCGCTTTGACAGGCATCCCTGCGGATGGCTAACCACTTTCAATGGCCTGGGCGGTGCGGATACGCGCTATCTGGACGCAGTGGTGGGCGCTGGAAACACCGGGCAGAGCCATTTGTGCGCTTCAGTACGCCGCTTATCTGATCTACCCGCAAGGTGATAATCCGCTTTGGCCGGATGAGCCTCGCTTGTGGTATCACCCGTTAAGCGATGAGCATGCGTGGACCGCGGAAAATCACGCGTTTTTACGCGGAGTGTTAACTACCGATGTTTTACTGACGGGCGTTCAGGCCGCCGCCGAAAGATTGCGTGGCGAACCGGAAGGCGCAATGGCGGCGCGTATCGCGAGCGATGCGCTGAATGCCCACGATATCATCACCATTCAAATTGAAGACTTGCTGCTGGATTTGTCGCGTGACGAGTCGGGTCACGCGTTGGAATAACGTTCCGTTTCCGGCATCCAGCGCTCAATCAGCGCGGTGGCCTGCTGCGGATAACGTTCGTGAACATGGCGAGCGATGCGCTGAACTTCGGGGATCATCGCCTGATCGCGCTGTAAGTCCGCCACTTTGAACTCAGCATTGCCCGTCTGGCGTGTACCAAGCAGCTCGCCAGGGCCGCGAATTTCGAGATCTTTTTGCGCAATCACAAAGCCGTCGTTGCTGTCGCGCAGCACCTGCAGGCGCATTTGCGCGGTTTTCGACAGCGGCGATTTGTAGAGCAGCACACAGTGCGAGGCCACCGCGCCACGGCCCACACGGCCACGCAGCTGATGGAGTTGCGCAAGACCCAGACGCTCCGGGTTTTCGATAATCATCAGGCTGGCGTTGGGCACATCGACACCGACTTCAATCACCGTGGTGGCAATCAGCAGATGCAGCTCGCCCTGCTTGAAGGATTGCATTACCGCCTGCTTTTCGGCAGGTTTCATACGCCCGTGAACGAGGCCGACGTTGAGTTCCGGCAGCGCCAGCTTTAACTCTTCCCACGTGGCTTCTGCCGCCTGTGCTTCCAGCAGCTCTGATTCCTCAATCAGCGTACAGACCCAATACGCCTGACGACCCTCTTCGGTACAAGCGTGACGCACGCGATTGATGATGTCGCTGCGACGCGTGTCCGGAATCGCGACGGTGGTGACCGGCGTTCGGCCTGGTGGCAGTTCGTCAATCACCGAAGTATCGAGATCGGCATAGGCAGTCATTGCCAGCGTTCGCGGAATAGGTGTCGCGGTCATAATCAGCTGATGCGGATGGAAGCCCTGCTGCTGGCCTTTCTCCCACAGCGCCAGACGCTGGTGGACACCAAAGCGGTGCTGTTCATCGATAATCACCAGCGCGAGGCCGTTAAACTGCACCTGCTCCTGGAAAATAGCATGGGTGCCGACAATCATCTGCACCTGGCCGCTGGCGATGGCTTCCTGCTGCGCCTGACGCGCTTTCCCTTTTTGCTTCCCGGCGAGCCAGCCCACTTCGATACCAAGCGGCTCAAACCAGGTGCGGAAGTTATTAGCGTGTTGTTCAGCGAGCAGTTCGGTGGGTGCCATCAACGCCACCTGCTTGCCGTGGGCAATCGCCCTTAATGCCGCCAGCGCGGCGACCAGCGTTTTACCGGAACCCACATCGCCCTGCACCAGACGCATCATCGGCACGTCGAGGGCCATATCGCGTTCAATTTCAGCCACCACGCGGGTTTGCGCCCCGGTGGGTTTGAACGGCAGTGAATCGAGGAACTGATTTTTCAGCTCGCCCTGTTCATTCAGCGGCAGGGCATGGTAGCGCTGCGCCCCGGCACGGAGCGCCAGCATGCTCAGGTTATGGGCGAGTAACTCTTCCAGAATTAAGCGCCGCTGGGCCGGATGCTTGCCGGTTTCCAGGTCGCTGAGTTGCAGCGATGGCGGTGGGCGGTGCAGGGTGCGTAGCGCTTCCGGCAGGCTCATCATGCCGGAGGCTAATTCTGGCGGCAGCAGCTCGGCGATGGCGCACGTATCGAGGAGATCCAGCGCCTGGTCGGTCAGCTTGCGTAGCGTCGCCTGCTTGATGCCTTCGGTGGTTGGATAAATCGGCGTGAGCGTCTCCTGCAATTCCGGCGTGCTCAAATCGCCCTGTACGCGGTATTCCGGGTGGATCATCTCCACGCCAAATTTGCCGCGCTTCGCTTCGCCGTAGGCCAGCACGCGACGTCCGGTTGCGAGGCTGTTTTTCATTGCCGCGTTGAAGTTGAAGAAGCGCATGGTGAGGATGCCCGTGCCGTCGCTAATCTGGCAGGTCATCATTCGCCGTCCGCCGAACGTAATGTTTGAGTTGAGAACTTCGCCTTCTACCGTGGCATAGATACCGGGCAGTAGTTCGCCAATGGGATAGAGTTGAGTGCGGTCTTCGTAGCGCAACGGCAGATGAAGCAATAAGTCCTGCACCGTGTGCAGACCAATTTTAGCGAGCTTCTGACTTTGCGCTGCACCAACGCCCGTTAGCGAACTGAGCGGAACAGCATCTAACAGGCGACTTTGCATGGATTACCTCGAGGCCTGCATGGTGGCCCACCAGGTCGCGTCGGCTTCAATCTCGCCGCGATCGTTGACGTGCGGGTAGGGAAGGCCTTTGCGCTTCGCGACGTTTGCCAGCACCGGATATCCGCCTTCAAACAGCAGACGCTGTTGTTCGTCGTCCGGCAGCATACTGTTTTCACGCTGATACATACCGGCGTTCTGCCGCTGGCGCTGCGCTTCATACAGAATAAGCGCGGAGGCCACGGAGACGTTGAGCGACTGCACCATGCCGATCATCGGAATGATGATGTCCTGGTCTGCGAGTGCTAACGCTTCCTGAGTGATGCCGGTTTTCTCCTGACCCATTAAAATACAGGTTGGGCGGGTATAATCGATTTCGCGAAAATCGACGGCTTTATCAGAGAGATTGGTCGCCAGCACCTGCATACCGCGCCCTTTCAGATGCGAAACCGCCTCGCCAATTGTCGGGTGCGTTTTAACCGAAACCCAGCTGTTGCTGCCCGCCGCCGTTGAAGCCATGGTGCGCATGCGGCTGCCCGGCCAGACGGCGTGAACTTCATGTACGCCCACGGCGTCAGCGGTGCGCACAATCGCTGAAACGTTATGAGGTTTATGGACCTGCTCCATGCAGACGGTCAGATCGGGCTGACGACGTGCGAGCATCTCGCGGATACGTGCATAGCGCTGTTCATTCATAAGACTAGTTTCGGTTACGGGTGACTTTTATCACGTCCGGCATGACGCGGATTTTGCGCATGATATTCGCCAGGTGCACACGATCGCGAGCGGTCAGGCGAATAAAGGCGCTATAAACGCGGCCATCTTTCTCTTCCGTATTCAGACTTTGAATATTGGAAGTGGTCGTGTTGATTGCCGCCGTCAGGTTCGCCAGAGCACCCTGGTGGTTAAACATATCCACCTTAATCTCGGTGATGAACTCCTGCTCCGTCTCTTTATCCCATTCCACCGCCATAAACTTCTCTGGCTCTTTCTGGTAGCCACGGATATTACGGCAGGATTCATGGTGGATCACCAGACCTTTACCGGGGCTGACGTGGGCGATAATCGGGTCGCCAGGAATAGGGCGGCAGCATTTCGCAAAGGTGATCAGCACGCCATCGGCACCTTTAATGGGCAGATGTCCGTGGCTTTGGGTTGCCGGTGGAATGGAGGCGTCCCCATGTTGCAGATTTTTCGCGACCACCACGCTCATTGCGTTACCAAGTCCGATTTCTGCCAGCAGATCGTCAAGCGTTGCCAGCTTCATGCGATCCAGCTCGCGCTGAATATTTTCCTGCGGGATTTCATTCAGCTTACGGCTACCACCCAAAGCATGGTTGAGCAGACGACGGCCCAGGCTTACAGAATCATCACGCTTGAGGTTTTTCAGCAACTGACGAATTTTGGCGCGCGCTTTCGAGCTAACGACAAAGTTCAGCCAAGCGGCATTCGGGCGAGCGCCCGGAGCGGTAATGATTTCAACGGTTTGACCGCTGGTAAGCGGCTGCGACAGCGGGTAAGGCTGGCGGTCAACGCGTGCGCCCACGCAGGCATGACCGATATCGGTATGCACTGCATAAGCGAAGTCGACGGGCGTTGCACCGGCAGGCAGCTCGACAATGCGCCCTTCCGGTGTGAAAACGTAAATCTCATCCGGGAAGAGATCGGATTTAACGCTCTCGATAAATTCAAACGAACTACCGGCGCTCTGTTGCAGCTCCAGCAGGCTTTGCATCCAGCGCTGGGCGCGGATTTGTGCGGTAGTACTGGTTTCGCCGTGCTCTTTATAAGCCCAGTGCGCGGCAACACCCATCTCCGCCATCTGGTCCATATCTTCGGTACGGATCTGGACCTCAACCGGCACACCGTGCGGGCCGATCATCGAGGTGTGCAAAGACTGATAGCCGTTCGCTTTTGGAATGGCGATATAGTCTTTCACGCGGCCCGGACGCGGCTTGTACAGGCTGTGCATCTGGCCCAGCACGCGATAACAGGTGTCAGAATCATTGACGATCACGCGGAAAGCGTAGATGTCCATGATCGAGTGAAAACGCTGCTCTTTGAGCACCATTTTGCAGTAAATCGAATAAAGATGCTTTTCGCGACCACTGACGCGGCACGGTATTCCCGCTTCCTGCAAACGCCCTTCGATTTCAGAAAGAATCTTCTGGATCATCTCTTTACGGTTGCCGCGCGCGGCTTTCACCACTTCTTTGATTACGCGATAACGGTTGGGATACAGCGCCTCAAAACCCAGCTCTTCGAGTTCGGTTTTAATGTGGTGGATACCTAAACGGTGCGCCAGCGGGCTATAAATTTCGAGAGTTTCACGGGCGATGCGGCGACGTTTGTCCGGGCGAAGTGAGCCCAGCGTGCGCATGTTGTGGGTACGGTCGGCAAGTTTGATGAGGATGACGCGGATATCCTGCACCATCGCCATAATCATCTTGCGAAAGTTTTCGGCCTGCGCCTCTTTCTTATCGCGGAACTTGAGTTTATCAAGTTTCGACACCCCCTCTACCAGCTCGGCGACGCTTTTACCAAAAAGCTGTTCCATATCCTGGTAGGTGGCGGGAGTATCTTCAATCACGTCATGCAGCAGCGCCGCCATCAGCGTTTCATAGTCGAGTTTCATCTCGGCCAGAATGCAGGCAACCGCTACCGGGTGCGTGATATAGGGTTCACCGCTTGAACGTGTTTGCCCCTCGTGAGCATCACGTGCAACGAGATACGCCTGCCGCAGACGCTTGATTTGGTCTTCCGGCAGGTAGGTTTGAATCAGTTGATTCAGGCTTTCAAACAGATACAAGGGCGACCCGCTTTGTGATTAACGACGACCTTCAGCAATAGCGGTAACGGCTTGTAATTCAGCGGCTTCCTGCTCTTGCTGTTCCTGGCGTTCGCGAACGTCGAGGATCTGGTTGTTGATCAGACCTTCTTCGATTTCGCGCAGCGCGATTACAGTGGTTTTATCGTTTTCTTCCGGTACCAGCGGATCCTTTCCGCCTACCTGCATCTGACGAGCGCGACGCGCGGCGACCAGTACCAGGTCAAAACGGTTACCAATTTTCTCTACAGCGTCCTGAACAGTTACGCGTGCCATACTTAAAAAGCTCCACAGGTGAAGAAATGACTGGGCATGATACTGAAATCAGGTTCAGTCTGCCAACAATTTGCTGATTAAAGCGTCATGACGCTGCTTTTGGCGGCTCATGCGCAGACGTTCGGCGCGAATAATGGTCTTCAAATCGGTCAACGCGGTATCGAAGTCATCATTCACAATCAGATAATCATATTCGGCGTAATGGCTCATTTCTGCAACAGCTTGCGCCATACGCTTTGCAATGACCTCTTCGCTGTCCTGACCGCGACCGCGTAGACGGCGGTCCAGTTCAATTTTGGACGGCGGTAAAATAAAGATACTCCGCGCGTGCGGCATCTTCTGGCGAATTTGCTGCGCGCCCTGCCAGTCGATATCGAGAAAAACATCGACACCGGTCGCCAGTACTTGCTCAATGGCCTCACGCGAAGTGCCATAGTAATTACCAAAAACTTCTGCGTGTTCGAGGAACGCATCTCTGCTAATCATTTCTTTAAATTCATCATGATTAACAAAGAAATAATGTTCACCGTGGACTTCACCAGGACGCGGTTGGCGTGTGGTGTGTGAAACAGAAACCTGGGTGTCATACAACGGTTGGGTTTTTAATAAAGCCTGAATCAGGCTGGATTTACCCGCGCCACTGGGGGCAGAAACAATATAAAGCGTGCCTTGAGCCATGAGTATCTTTCGTATGTGATTAGCGAAATAAAGCCTACATACGAGCTTATTATACACGGCGCGGCCATGTGACGTAGCCCTTGCTCACACTTTTTGCGCAAAGTTGTTGCGTTTTGCGTAGCTGCTTCCGCATTTGCCTGTCATTCACTGCAATAAAGACGATTTTCAGGAAGCGTCCTCGCAGACTCCGTTTTTGCCACTCGGCTTTGCTTTCATCACGTTGTATATCTGCCTGACTATCTACAGCGGAGGTGATGATGAAAGTATGGATGGCGATATTAATAGGTATCTTGTGCTGGCAATCATCTGTGTGGGCGGTCTGTCCGGCCTGGTCGCCAGCCAGAGCACAGGAAGAAATTTCCCGCCTGCAACAGCAAATAAAACAGTGGGACGATGACTACTGGAAGGAAGGAAAAAGTGAGGTGGAAGACGGTGTTTACGATCAGTTAAGCGCCCGTCTTACGCAGTGGCAACGCTGCTTTGGGAGCGAGCCCCGCGACGTGATGATGCCGCCTTTAAATGGTGCGGTTATGCATCCGGTTGCCCATACGGGTGTACGCAAAATGGTGGATAAAAACGCATTAAGTCTGTGGATGCGAGAACGTAGCGATCTTTGGGTGCAGCCAAAAGTTGATGGCGTTGCGGTAACCCTGGTTTATCGGGACGGGAAACTGAACAAAGCAATCAGTCGCGGTAATGGCCTGAAAGGCGAGGACTGGACGCAGAAAGTTAGCTTAATTTCCGCTGTGCCGCAAACCGTTAGCGGGCCTTTAGCCAACAGTACGCTTCAGGGGGAAATATTTCTCCAGCGCGAGGGGCATATCCAACAACAAATGGGGGGAATAAATGCCCGCGCAAAAGTTGCTGGCTTGATGATGCGCCAGGACGATAGCGACACGCTGAATTCTCTGGGCGTTTTTGTCTGGGCATGGCCGGATGGACCGCAGTTAATGTCTGATCGTTTAAAAGAGCTGGCTACCGCAGGTTTTACTCTAACGCAGACGTATACCCGTGCGGTGAAAAATGCTGATGAAGTTGCGCGCGTACGCAATGAGTGGTGGAAAGCGGAATTACCCTTCGTCACCGATGGCGTAGTTGTACGAGCGGCGAAAGAGCCAGAATCCCGCCATTGGCTACCGGGCCAGGCAGAGTGGCTGGTGGCCTGGAAATATCAACCTGTAGCTCAGGTTGCCGAAGTGAAGGCAATTCAGTTTGCGGTGGGTAAGAGCGGTAAAATATCGGTGGTTGCGTCACTCGCACCTGTCATGCTGGATGATAAAAAAGTCCAGCGGGTGAATATTGGTTCCGTCAGGCGCTGGCAGGAGTGGGATATTGCGCCTGGTGATCAGATTCTCGTCAGCCTTGCCGGTCAGGGTATTCCTCGCATTGATGATGTGGTGTGGCGCGGTGCAGAACGTACAAAACCGACACCGCCAGAAAACCGCTTTAACTCGTTGACCTGCTACTTTGCTTCTGATGTTTGTCAGGAACAGTTCATTTCACGCTTAGTCTGGCTGGGGGCAAAACAGGTTCTTGGGCTGGATGGCATTGGTGAGGCCGGCTGGCGCGCGCTGCATCAGACTCATCGCTTTGAGCATATCTTTTCCTGGCTTTTATTAACGCCAGAGCAATTACAGAACACGCCGGGGATCGCGAAAAGTAAAAGTGCGCAGCTATGGCATCAGTTTAATCTGGCTCGTAAGCAGCCTTTTACTCGCTGGGTGATGGCAATGGGAATACCGCTAACCCGGGCGGCGCTTAATGCCAGTGATGAACGGTCCTGGTCGCAACTTTTATTTAGCACGGAGCAGTTCTGGCAGCAGCTGCCGGGCACTGGATCGGGGCGCGCCAGACAGGTTATTGAATGGAAGGAAAATGCGCAAATCAAGAAGCTGGGCAGTTGGCTGGCTGCCCAGCAGATCACAGGTTTTGAACCTTAGTGTCCTTCGTGGCTGTAGTAAAAGACCGGTAATCCCAGCTTAAGGCGTAGCGCCAGTAAGCGGGCAAAAAAGCCGAATACCAGGGTGGAGATAATTACCACATCATGATTAGAAACATAGTGTTGCAGCGCGATGTACAGCACGGCGGAGGCAAATGAGACACCGGCATACAACTCTTTCTGGAATACCAGTGGGATGCGTTTACAGAACATATCGCGCAAAACGCCGCCAAACACGCCGGTGGTTACCGCCGCGACAACGGCAATAATTGGGCCGTGCCCCATATCCAGTGCAACCTGTGCCCCGATGATAGAAAAGACCACCAGTCCGAGCGCATCGAGCACCAGAAACACTTTGCGCAGGTAAGGCATTACAGGAGCAACGATAGTGGTGAGTACTGCGGCGGTAGCGACGATAATCACATATTCCGGGTGTTTGACCCAGCCGAGCGGATAGTGGCCCAGCAGAATATCGCGCACTGACCCTCCGCCAATTGCGGTGGCGGTCGCAATAATAATTACGCCAAATGTATCCATGCGCCGTCGTCCGGCCGCCAGCGCCCCCGTCATGGCTTCGGCAGTAATGCCAACCAAATACAAAATGTGTAACAGCATGGTTCTCTCCCTAAAAATCTGTCTGGCAGGGTAGCGATTTGTGCGCATTGTCACGATTGAGATTTTTTAAGGTGAGGGGAAATTGATAACTTGTAGTTATGTGAAATCGCTATTTTCTGTAGCAGAGATGCATTCTTCTGACTTCTTGTCTGAGAAAATGCATAAGAAAAAATAGGTTAAAACTGAGGGGGGAAAAGAAAGGTGCAATATTTAGCCATTGTGTTCACTGCACCTGGACCTTGGCTTACGCATCGGGTGTCTCAATCAACAAAAAGAGTTTTTAGTTTCTGCTATTTCTTCTCTGTAATTTTTACACTGTTTTCCAACTGCTTGATGCTGACCTGCGGGGTCGGCAACTCCTCAGGCATGGTTCCGCCAAGTTCCTGAATGGTTTGCCTCACCTTGCGACCCACGTCAAAGTGTGTGGTGTTTGCTTGCTGTTTTGAATTCACGCCATCCCGCTTGAGTTTTTCTTCTGTTTGGGTAGCTCGAAAGAGATTAGCCGCCAGTTCTGTTGAACCCATATGATCCAGGATCTTCTGATTCTTTTTCAGCCCCTTCCGCTGATGAATAGCTTTCTGATCTAATCCACCATACAGCCCCCGGTAACCATGATTCTGAAATATGGCGAAATCGATAGCTGTCGCTCCCCCAGCTTGCTGCGCTGCCTCAACCAATTGTTTGTTATGTTCTTTCAATTCATTTCTCAGAAAAAGACGCTTTTCGTCTTCACGAAGTTGCCTGAAAGCTTCATCGTCAGCCAGCTCCTGCCGTCGGGTCTGGATAGCAAAATAAGTTTGCCCTGCCGCAATAACCGGTTTCGCAGGGTCGCCGTTTTGTACTACCAGGTAACAGGCATAGCGGGAGAGATGAACATCTTCAAGTTCTCGTTGAGCCCCTGAACCTAATACAACCATTTTGGTGGTTTCAACGAAATGGTCAGATGCAGCTTGATTGCTGGCTTCGCACGCTTGAGTCGCGCGGGCCAGTACCTTTTGAAAATTGCGCCAGTCCCGATAATCCAGTAACGGTGCCAATTCTCTAGCTGACCAAAATTCTTGCCCTTCAGTGCCATAATGCCGTATTTCTTCAAAAGGTTGATGATGTTCGTTCATTGCCCACTCCATGTGATATCGATTGCAAAGAAAGTAAATCTGTAACTGTATTTATATACAGTTGTGAGTATCTCACGTTCTCAGTGTGCTGGGCAAAAAAACATCGCAAAATCTGGAGCAGGCACGCAAAACAGAATTGAAGTTGCGGGGAAGAAAAATGCCGCTCTGTTTGAGTGGGCGGCATTTGTGAAGGCTGAAAAGTAAGAATTAGTGTTACGAGTTACTCAATATTCTGAATCTGCTCGCGCATCTGCTCAATCAACACTTTCAGCTCGATGGCGGAGTTTGTCACTTCGGCATTGATAGATTTCGACGCAAGAGTGTTCGACTCGCGGTTGAATTCCTGCATCATAAAGTCCAGACGACGACCAACGGCTTCTTTTTTCTTCAGAATGTTGTAGGTCTCTTTGACATGCGCTTCCAGGCGGTCCAGTTCTTCGGCAACGTCAATTCGTTGTGCCAGCAGAACCAACTCCTGCTCCAGACGGTTGTTTTCCAACTGAACCTGAGCATCTTCCAGCTTCGCGACCAGACGCTCACGCTGCCATTGCAGGATTTCCGGCATATGGGCGCGGACTTTGACCACTTCGGCGGTGACGCCTTCCAGACGCTGCTCGATCAATGCTTTCAGTGCCTGACCTTCGGTTTCGCGCGCGACAATAAAGTCGTCCAGCGTACCATCCAGCGCCGCGAGAATTTCAGCGGCAATGGCGTCGAGATCCTGCTCCTGGGCTGCCATCACGCCCGGCCAGCGCAGAATATCAACCGGGTTGATTTCCCCTTCGTCACTCTGCATTTTTACCCAGTTCGCGGCAGTTACCAGCTGTTTAGCCAGTTTTTCATTGAGGATCAGCTCACCTTGTGCGCTAACATCTGGCTCATAGCGCAGGGTACATTCCACTTTACCGCGCGTCAGGCGAGAACGAATACGCTCGCGAACGACAGGTTCAAGGCTACGGAACTGCTCCGGCAGACGAAAGTAAGTTTCCAGATAACGCTGGTTTACCGAGCGCATTTCCCAGGTTGCGCTCCCCCATTCACCCTTGATTTCACGCCGGGCGTAGGCGGTCATACTGCGGATCATAGACGTTCCTGTTTATAAAAGGAGAGGTGGAAGGATTATAGCCATCGATGCCTTGTCAGGATAGGAATAACCGCCGGAAGTCCGTATAATGCGCAGCCACATTTGTTTCAAGCCGGAGATTTCAATATGCGTCCAGCAGGCCGTAGCAATAATCAGGTGCGTCCCGTTACCCTGACTCGTAACTATACAAAACATGCAGAAGGCTCGGTGCTGGTCGAATTTGGCGATACCAAAGTGTTGTGTACCGCCTCTATTGAAGAAGGCGTGCCGCGCTTCCTGAAAGGTCAGGGCCAGGGCTGGATCACCGCAGAGTACGGCATGCTGCCACGTTCTACCCACACCCGTAACGCTCGTGAAGCGGCGAAAGGTAAGCAGGGTGGACGCACAATGGAAATCCAGCGTCTGATCGCCCGTGCTCTTCGCGCGGCAGTAGATTTGAAAGCGCTGGGTGAGTTCACCATTACGCTGGACTGCGACGTGCTTCAGGCTGATGGTGGCACGCGTACCGCGTCGATTACGGGTGCCTGCGTGGCGCTGGCAGATGCGCTACAGAAGCTGGTGGAAAACGGCAAGCTGAAAACCAACCCGATGAAAGGGATGGTAGCCGCAGTTTCTGTCGGTATTGTAAACGGTGAAGCAATTTGCGATCTGGAATACGTTGAAGACTCAGCCGCAGAGACCGACATGAACGTAGTGATGACCGAAGACGGGCGCATCATTGAAGTGCAGGGGACGGCAGAAGGCGAGCCGTTCACCCATGAAGAGCTACTCACCTTGTTGGCGCTGGCCCGAGGGGGAATCGAATCCATTGTAGCGACGCAGAAGGCGGCGCTGGCAAACTGATTTTTAAGGCGACTGATGAGTCGCCTTTTTTTTGTCTGTAGAAAAGTAAGATGAGGAGCGAAGGCATGAAACCATATCAGCGCCAGTTTATTGAATTTGCGCTTAGCAAGCAGGTGTTAAAGTTTGGCGAGTTTACGCTGAAATCCGGGCGCAAAAGCCCCTATTTCTTCAACGCCGGGCTGTTTAATACCGGGCGCGACCTGGCACTGTTAGGCCGTTTTTACGCTGAAGCATTGGTGGATTCTGGCATTGAGTTCGATCTGCTGTTTGGCCCTGCTTACAAAGGGATCCCGATTGCGACCACTACCGCCGTGGCGCTGGCGGAGCATCATGACCTTGACCTGCCGTACTGCTTTAACCGCAAAGAGGCAAAAGACCACGGTGAAGGCGGCAATCTGGTTGGTAGCGCGTTACAAGGACGCGTAATGCTGGTAGATGATGTGATCACCGCCGGAACGGCGATTCGCGAATCGATGGAGATTATTCAGGCTAATGGCGCGACGCTTGCTGGCGTATTGATTTCGCTTGATCGTCAGGAACGGGGGCGCGGCGAGATTTCGGCGATTCAGGAAGTTGAGCGTGATTACAACTGCAAAGTGATCTCTATCATCACCCTGAAAGATCTGATTGCCTATCTGGAAGAGAAGCCGGAAATGGCGGAACATCTGGCGGCGGTTAAGGCCTATCGCGAAGAGTTTGGCGTTTAAAGAAACTCGCCGGATGAAAAGTCATCCGGCGTCATATTACTGCAACTGCGCGGCAATTAGCGGCCAGCGGGCGTCAAAATCATCCGTCGGGCGGTATTTAAATTCGCTGCGGACAAAACGTGACAGCATACCTTCACAGAAGGCCAGGATCTGGCTTGCCAGCAGGGTTTCATCGGTGGTGTAACCTTCACCCTCACGCATTCTCTTTTCACGCAATACCTGACGCAGCTGCGCTTCAATACGCTCGAACAGCTGGTTGATACGCCCTTGCAGGCGATCCTGTTCAAACATCAGCGCATGACCAGTGAGGATGCGGGTCAGGCCAGGATTACGCTCACCAAAACCGAGAAGCAGCAACACAATCAGACGCAGGCGCGCTGTGGTGTCTTTCTCATCTTTCAGAATCAGGTTGATGCGAGTAATCAGGCTATCTTCGATAAACTCAATCAGGCTATCGAACATACGGGTCTTGCTGGGGAAATGGCGATACAATGCCGCTTCGGATACGCCAACTGAGGCTGCCAGCTTTGCTGTGGTGATGCGTTGGCTACCATCGCTGGACTCAAGCATCAGTGCCAGAGACTGAAGTATTTCTTCGCGACGATTCCTTTTCGCAGTTTGCTTTTCTACCATGTTACAAAATACCCCTGAAAATAAGCTCTTGCCAGGCAGGCATCCACACAGCGACCGCAAACTGTTGTTTGCGGTGTGTTATTGCGTTATTACGCTATGGGATACTTTTCTGCGGGTTACTTGCGCCCGGAATGGCCGAAGCCACCTTCGCCACGATCGGTGGCTTCAAACTCTTCCACCAGATTAAATTCAGCCTGCACGACCGGTACAAATACCATCTGCGCGATACGTTCGCCCGGCTCAATAGTGAAGCTGTCCTGACCACGGTTCCAGACGGACACCATCAGTTGGCCCTGGTAGTCGGAATCAATCAAACCAACCAGATTGCCCAGCACGATACCGTGCTTATGGCCCAACCCGGAGCGCGGGAGCATCACCGCTGCCAGAGAAGGATCGGCAATGTGGATAGCTAACCCGGTTGGCACCAGCGTTGTTGCGCCCGGCGCCAGTTCTACGGCGTCATCAAGACAAGCACGCAGGTCAAGTCCGGCAGAACCAGAAGTGGCGTACGTCGGGAGCGGAAATTGTTGCCCTACGCGTGGGTCCAGAATCTTAACGTCGATTTTTTTCATCATAACGGG
>ERZ772937.1774-NODE-1774-length-14762-cov-5.750255_pt1 | contig 14762 bp, 7 predicted proteins | sample MGYA00512113_ERZ772937 | MGnify/ENA primary metagenome ERZ772937 (study PRJEB29015, sample SAMEA2737649) | human gut metagenome | biome: human gut; feature: human-associated habitat; material: faeces | place: China | collected 2012 ... | reverse complement strand
AACAGAACGACTGCCATTCGAAAGAGATACGGGAGATTACGATTCAGTTTTCTTCCGATCTTTTCTTCAAGAGCTTTATCAATAAGAATCAGTTCGACTCTATCCGCCGGATGCTGGATAAAGCACAAAAAGGGCTTTGTTTCCCGATGTCTGCCATACTCAAAATATATCCGTTGCTGGATACGCTTGCTTCCGAGAAGCAAGGATTTTATGCGGTCATTAAGTTTATGACAATCCTGTATGAACTTTCTCTCTTTGAAGAAGAAGCGCGTACCTTGTCCAGTTCGTCTTTTGCCAAGATAGATATTCATTCGGACAGCCGGCGTGTGCAGAAAGTGCAGGAGTACATCAATACACATTATCAGGAAGAAATACGTCTGGGGCAGTTGGCTGATATGGTTGGGATGACGGATGTGTCATTCAGCCGCTTTTTCAAACTGCGTACAGGCAAGAATCTTTCTGATTATATCATTGATATTCGGCTGGGCTTTGCTTCCCGGTTGCTGGTAGATTCTACGATGTCTATCGCTGAGATTTGTTATGAGTGCGGTTTTAATAACCTTTCCAATTTCAACCGGATCTTCAAGAAGAAAAAGAGTTGTTCGCCTAAAGAGTTTCGTGAGAACTACCGGAAGAAAAAGAAATTGATTTAGCGCATTCTCTTTTATGAACTCGGTGATTAACTCCCGAGTTCTATCTTCCATTCACCAATCGTTCGTGTGGCACTGTCAAAGTTTACACCTACTTTAACTATTTTCCTGTGATCCGCCTGATACGGAATAGCATACTTTTTGCTGTTAATCTGCGTTAATGCTTCTTCGGGTGTACCATCTACTTTAAATTCAAAAACATAGATGGTATCTTGAAGTTTCACAACCGCGTCTGCTCTTCCAATGGCTGTATCCACTTCCACATCTATATACTGTCCCATCAGCCGGAAAAACAGATAAAAGATAGTTTGGTAATGTTTCTCTTCCTTGTTGTTCAGTTTATTCGGGATAGACGCAAAGAAAGATTTCAGTCTTTCCAGACATTCCTCTAAATGACCGATACGCAAGTCTTTAATAAAGGACACTACATAAAATGTATTCTCTCGTGCAGGCAGATGCACATAAGCGGGCATCAGCGATTCGATAAATCCTTTTCTTACTTCTTTGTTGGGATAAGCCAGTGTATACAGTTGGAAATCCGGATCATATCCCTTAATTGTGAGATAACCGCTTTGGTAGAGCACCGGAAGAGGATCGGTGATTCTATTGCTAGGTGCATCAAACTGTTCGGCGGTGGCGGTCGTGTTATCCAGTTCCCGGATATCAAAATCGCTTTCTTGCAGAATATCTATCAGGAAAGTGGGAGTACCGGTCGAAAACCAAAAATTCTCATAACTCTTTTGCGCAAATGCATTGAATAAACTAAATGGGTTATAAATGTCTACACAATTCTTACTGAAATGATAACCGTCATATTGTTGTTTCAAATGTACACAGGCTTCCTCGTATGTTTCCTTGTTGGCTTGGGCCATTTGTTCAATATCAATTTGCAATTGCGTGCGCAGTTCTTGTTCGGTGATGCCACAGATGGCACTGTAATCATCCCTCATGCTGATATTCTGCAAGTTATTCAACTCGCTGAAGATACTCATTTGGCTGAATTTGCTGATACCTGTCAATAATAAGAAACGAAGATACTGTCCCTGGGCTTTCAGTGGACTAAAGAAATCCCGCATGATATTACGTATTTCCTTTTGAACTTCATCATTATGATTGCTGTCCAGCATTGGTGAGTCATACTCATCTATTAATACCACCACCTGTTTACCCGTCTGTTTGTAAGCACGACGAATAATTCCTTCAAAACGTAAACTGAAAGTCGTTTCTCCTTCTTCCCGTTGATAAATTTTCTCCCATAAAAGCAATTGGCGGTTAATAACGGCTGACAGCATATCAGCGGTTATATATTTACTCACACTAAAATCAAAGTGTAGTACCGGGTAGACCGTCCAATCCTTTTCCAGAGTCTCCATAGCCAAGCCTTGAAACAGTTCTTTTTTTCCCAGGAAATAAGCTTCTAGTGTAGAAACCAGCAAACTTTTCCCAAAGCGTCGGGGACGACTTAGAAAATAGACTTTATTTGTATGAGTCAAACGATAAATCAATTCCGTTTTATCAACATAGACACAATCATTATTGCGTAAATCTTCAAAGTTCTGTATTCCTATCGGATATCTTCTGAAATTCTCTTCCATGACGCATATCTGTTTTTAGCGTGAAACATACACAAAGATAATGATATTTAGTTTCAAGTCAATTATGCCTGTTCTTTTTTTAAGAAAGTCCAACGTTGGATATATACTTAGTGGGAAAGGAGCTATCGGTGTTTCTTTGCGTAATGCATTGAAAAGCGATGAAACATATCTTTGACGACAAGCGGGTGGAAATACACTATCAGCCAAAATTTTCACCTTCTCACAACTGTCAGACGATTAATTTTATGCATAATGAGAGATAAAAGAGTGAAGTTCTGGTCTTAAATTTGCTTATAAACAGGTTAAAGTTATAGCGTAACTGATTGATAATACGTTTGTAACATCTTGTCATCATCTTGCAATGACTCTTTCAATAGATTGTATTTATTTCGTCTTATAGTTGTAATGCTCACCCTCTATCTTTGCCGACGTAATTAAAACGTAGAGCAAAGTTAGATGAAAAAACTATTTCTTATCCGATTTTCAGTGGTAGCCTTCTTTTGCCTGTTGTGTGTACTTCCTGCATTGGCTGCTAATATCAAGATTAAAGGAGCTGTGAAAGACAAACTATCCAAGGAACCTTTGATAGGAGCTACGATACGTTTGCTCGGAACTCAAGCCGGAGCAGTGACCGATATGGAGGGCAATTTCGAATTGAACAGTATGGGCATTCTGGAAGGTATGTATGATATTGAGATTAAATATGTAGGCTACAAAACAGAAGTGCGCCATAAAGTGCGTGTGGAGAATGGAAAACAGGTGATACTGAATCTGGAGTTGGAAACCGATGCACAGGAACTTGCCGATGTGGTGGTTGTAGCTAAGAAGAATAGGGAAAATGAGAATATGCTGTTGCTCGAACAGCAAAAAGCAGTCATTGCCGTACAATCTGTTGGTGTCAGGGAGCTTTCCCGCAAGGGTGTTTCGGATGCAGAAGGTGCTGTGACGAAAGTTGCCGGAGTGTCTAAACAAGACGGAGTGAAAAATGTCTTTGTCCGTGGATTGGGAGACCGGTACAATGCAACTACTTTTAATGGATTTGCTCTTCCTTCCGAAGACCCGGAATATAAGAATATCTCTCTTGATTTCTTCGGTACGGACATTATTCAGTCCGTAGGCGTAAATAAAGCATTCAACGCGGGAGGCAGCAGCGATGTCGGAGGGGCAACCATTGATATCGTATCCAAAGAACTCATTGGTAGCGGTAATCTGGGATTCGGCATTTCCGGTGGCTTGAATACACAAACGGTAGCAGCCGATTTTCTGAAACAGGATGGAGTGAACTTCATGGGCTTTGCTAATCGCACCGAACCTGCCGATGAAAACTCATGGAACTTCAGAAATAAGTTAGACCCTTCCGCTCAACATTTGCAAATCAACCGGAGTTACAGTATTTCCGGAGGTAAACGATTCTATGTCGGAAAAGACAAAAATCCGCTTTCTTTCTTCCTGACCGCCGGACATACGACGGACTATCAGTATACGGATGAAATCATACGTAATACAACTACCGGCGGTACGGTCTACAAAGATATGAATGGAAAGAAGTATGCGGAGAATATCAGTCAGCTGGCACTTGCCAATGTGGATTTCGATATGCAGAATCGTCATCACATCAGTTATAATTTGATGATGATTCATGCCAATACCCAGTCGGTGGGCGATTACAACGGCAAGAACTCGATTTTTAGTGACGACTATGAAAACCTCGGATTCACCCGTCGCCAACAAACGAATGATAATATGCTGATCGTTAATCAACTGATGACTAACTGGGGATTGACCAAATCATTAAGTCTCGATGCAGGTGCTTCCTATAATATGGTGAAAGGGTATGAACCGGATCGTCGTATCAATAACCTGACTAAAGCGGAAGACGGCTATACGTTGCTAAGGGGCAACTCACAACAGCGCTATTTCTCAACTTTAGATGAAGACGACTTGAATGTAAAAGCAGGCTTGGTCTATCGTCTGAAAGATAATATAGACGAAATTTCGAATATCCGTTTCGGATATACAGGCCGATTCGTAGATGATAACTTCAAAGCTACGGAGTATAACCTGACCGTAGGACATGTTTCTACCATCCCTTCTTTGGACGACTTCTCGCTTGACGATTATTATAATCAGGAAAACTTTGCTTCCGACTGGTTCAAGATACAAAAGAACTTAGATGAATATACCGTGAAAAAGAATATCCATTCCGCTTATGCCGAGGCTACCTACCAGTTTACTCCCCGTTGGATTGTGAATCTGGGAATGAAATACGACAAGGTAGATATTGAAGTGGATTACAATGTGAATCGTGGAGGTTCTAAAGGAAACAATACCATCCAAAAAGATTATTTCCTGCCCAGCTTGAATCTCAAATACAATCTGAATGATAAAAACTCGCTTCGTCTGGGAGCTAGTAAAACATATACGCTTCCGCAGGCAAAGGAAATATCTCCTTACCGTTATGTCGGCGTGAACTTCAACAGTCAGGGGAATCCCAATCTGAAACCTTCGGATCATTATAACCTTGATCTGAAGTGGGACTTTAATCCCACTCCGACCGAGTTGATTTCTCTCACAGCTTTCTATAAATTGATTAAGAATCCGATATCCCGCATCGAAGTGGCAAGTGCCGGAGGTTATCTTTCTTATGAGAATATAGCGGATAAGGCAACCGTGGCAGGAGTGGAGATAGAAATACGTAAGAATCTGTTTGTCCGTCCGGTGAGTAATGCTGCGCACGGAATGAATAAACTCTCTTTGGGATTGAATGGCTCTTATATCTACACGAATGCAAAAATGCCTTTGGCAACGGTTACCACCGGCTCGCAACTGGAAGGAGCTGCACCGTGGATTGTCAATTTCGACCTCTCGCATAACTTCACGAAAGGAGAACGCAGTTTTGTCAATACATTGGTACTTAATTATGTGAGTGATAAGATATATACCATTGGCACGCAGGGTTATCAGGATGTGATGGAGCAGGGAGTACTGATACTGGATTTTGTGTCCCAAGCCAAACTGAACAAGCATCTTTCCCTTAACCTGAAAGCCCGCAACCTGCTGAATCCCTCTTATAAGTTAAGCCGCAAAGCGAACGAAAACGGGGAAAAGGTGATACTGAATGATTATAAGAAAGGAATAAATATAAGCCTGGGAGTGTCGTGTACATTCTAAGCCGGGTGATGAAATAAGATTATTAACTAATAATGAAAGCAAAATGAAAAGATTGTTTGTGAACTTTATGACGTTTGCCGTTATGGCAACAGCACTTACATTGACTGCATGTAGCAGTGATAGTGACGGAGACGGTGATGGTAACGGAGATGGTGGAAACAACGGTGGGACCGGTAGCTCTATTGTTGTGGGCGAAAATATCCTGTCCGGCACGCTGACCGGAGAACAGACACTGGAAGCTAAGGAATATATTCTGAACGGAACGGTAGTCATTGAAAATGGAGGCCGTCTGAATATCCCTGCCGGAACAACGATTAAGGCTCGCGAAGGTTTCAGCAGTTATCTGCTGGTAGCACAGGGCGGTAAACTTTATGCTGACGGTACAGCTGATAAACCGATTGTTTTCACTGCCAATTCAACAACCCCTACATCCGGCTATTGGGGAGGAATCATTATCAATGGTAAAGCTCCGATTTCCGGTTCGAACGCCAATAAGAGTGATACAGGTCTGACGGAAATCGACAACAACTATAAATACGGTGGTAATGTCGATAATGACAATTCCGGTTCACTGACTTATGTGAAAATCTGCTATGCCGGTGCCCGCTCTACTGCCGATATCGAGCACAACGGATTGACACTGAACGGTGTTGGAAACGGTACCAAGATCGAGAATATCTACATTCTTGAGAGCGCGGATGATGCCGTCGAATTCTTTGGCGGTACGGTGAATGTAACCAACCTGTTGGCTGTGAACCCGGATGATGATATGTTCGACTTCACTCAAGGATATTCCGGTAAATTGAAAAACTGCTATGGTGTTTGGGAAAGCGGTTATACCAGTACGGAAGCAGATCCGCGCGGCATTGAAGCAGATGGTAACTTGGATGGTGACTATTCGGATCATTTACGTCAGTCGGATTTTACGGTTGAAAATATGACAATCGTAAATAATGCTGCCAATACAACGGATAATGTAGACCGTATGCAAGATGTGATTAAAATCCGTCGTGGAGCAAAAGCTACGATCACCAATGCCCTTGTCAAAGGTTCAGGCGGTACAATCGATTTGATTGATATGAATGACAATAAAGGTACAGGAAATGCTGCTTCCAGCATCAGCATCACCCATACATTGAACTTTAAGAATAAGCTGAACGGTACATTGAATACATTTACCGAGCCAACTACGAATACAGGTGCAGATGCATCCCTGTTCACTTGGAGCGGATATAATTTCTCTTCCTTATAAATAAGATATAGAGTAGCAAAGTGTATCTTTTTTAATAGGAGGTATGGGAGAATTTGTAACAAACAGATTCTCCCATATTCTATTTATTTGTTTTCGTAATCTTCTTTTAGCTTTTTTATTTGCTCCTTTATGGTATCAGTGATTACCTTTTTCGTATATTTGTCAACCTATTATTTTACAACGATACAAAATATGCAAACAGACAACGAGCGATACAAAAAAATGGCTTCTCTTGCACAAATCGGATGGTGGGAAGTAGATTTAACGGCAGGATGTTATTTATGTTCCGATTATCTTTCTGATCTTTTGGGATTGGACGGCGACACCATCTCTACTTCGGATTTTCTAAACCTGATACGTGAAGATTATCGCAAGCAGATTGCTCAGGAGTTCCGGGCAAATTCTTCTATCCATAAGGACTTTTACGAACAAACTTTCCCGATTCATTCAAAATATGGTGAGGTTTGGCTGCATACCCGTCTGGCTTTTCGTGAGAAGGGTACGGGTGTTGATGGAGGTGATAAGTCCTTCGGAATAATCCAGCGCGTTGAGGCTCCCAAGGAGGAAGATCAAAGGGATGCATTAAGGCGTGTGAATGATTTGCTTTGTCGTCAGAATTTTGTTTCGCAATCGTTGCTTCGTTTCCTACGTGATGAGGCAGTAGAATCTTGTATCGCAGATATTTTAAGAGATATTCTGAATCTTTATAATGGAAAAGGTCGTGTTTATATTTTTGAATACGATGAAATTTATGCCCATCATAGTTGTATCTACGAAGTTGTTTCTGAAGGAGTATCAGCAGAGATAGACAATCTGCAGGACATGCCTGCCAGTGAGTCAAAATGGTGGAGTGAACAGATATTATCGGGCAAGCCGATTATTTTAAATACACTGGAGCAGTTATTAGAAGAGGCTCCTGATGAATATCAGATTCTTGTAGTTCAGGGAATCAAATCGTTAATGGTGACTCCTTTGATGACAGGCGACCGCGTTTGGGGATATATGGGGATTGATTTGGTTGAGACTTACCATGACTGGAGTAATGAAGATTTTCAATGGTTCTCCTCATTGGGAAATATTATAAATATCTGTATCGAGCTGCGTAAAACTAAGGACAAGGTAATCCGTGAACAGACTTTCCTAAATAATCTGTTTCATTTTATGCCGATGGGATATATACGTATGTCCATTATCCGTGACGAGAATAATAAACCTTGCGATTATCGGGTGACGGATGCGAATGAGGTCAGTTCAACCTTTTTCGGGCTTCCTTTGGAGTCGTATATTGGTTCTTTGGCATCTGAAAAGCATCCTGACTATCTCCAAAAACTTAATTTTCTGGAAGAAATACTGGATAGTAATTCTTATAGGGAGAAAGATGAATATTTTCCAAGAACGGAACGGTATACGCATTGGGTTATTTATTCTCCCGGAAAAGATGAAATAGTCGGTTTGTTCCTCGATTCTACAGGATCGGTACAAGCTAACCGGGCATTGGACCGTAGCGAGAAGCTCTTTCAGAACATATTTGCTAATATTCCGGCAGGAGTAGAGATCTACGATAAGGATGGCTATTTGATAGACCTGAATAATAAGGATTTGGAGATATTCGGTGTAGTGAATAAGTCGGATGTGATCGGAGTTAACTTCTTTGATAATCCGAATGTGCCGCAGAACATACGTGATCGTGTACGGAATGAAGATTTAGTAGATTTCAGACTTAATTATTCTTTTGAGCAAGCAGGAGGATATTATGAGACAAGCCGTTCTAATGTGATAGAACTATATTCGAAGGTTAGTAAACTATATGATAATGAGGGCAACTTCAGCGGATATATTTTAATAAGCATTGACAATACGGAGCGTATTGATGCAATGAACCGTATTCGTGATTTTGAGAATTTCTTCTTGATGATATCCGATTATGCAAAAGTAGGATATGCTAAATTGAATCTCTTGAACCGCAAAGGTTATGCTATAAAACAGTGGTATAAGAATTTAGGTGAGGAGGAAGATATTCCTTTGAGTGAGGTGGTAGCAGTTTATAGCCAAATGCATCCCGAAGACCGTAAGCGTTTCCTTGATTTTTATGATGGAGTCAGAGACGGAAAAAGGAGGCATTTCCAAGGGGAGATGCGTATTCGTCGTCCCGGAACGAAGAACGAATGGAATTGGGTCAGCAGTAATGTGATGGTCACCAATTATAAACCGGAAGAAAATGAAATAGAAATCATCGGTATCAATTATGACATTACAGAATTGAAGGAGACTGAAGCCGAATTGATTCAGGCACGTGATAAAGCAGAGATGATGGATCGTTTGAAAAGTGCTTTCCTTGCCAATATGAGCCATGAAATCCGTACGCCGCTGAATGCCATTGTCGGTTTCTCCGATTTGTTGGTGGAAACTGAAGAGTTGTCAGAACGTCAGGAGTATATTAAGATTGTACGTGAGAATAATGATCTTTTGTTGCAATTAATTTCAGATATACTCGATTTGTCGAAGATTGAAGCGGGTACATTTGAGTTTACCAACGGAGATGTAGATGTAAATCTGTTATGTGAGGATATTGTCCGCTCTATGGGGATGAAAGCGAAAGAAGAGGTGGAACTGGTGTTTGATGATCATCTTCCGGTTTGTCATGTCATTAGTGACCGTAACCGTATACATCAGGTGATCTCTAACTTTGTTAACAATGCAATGAAGTTTACCTCTGAAGGTAGTATTCATGTGGGATATAAACTAAAAGATGGCGAATTGGAATTCTATGTTGAAGATACAGGCATCGGTATTGAAAAAGAGCAGTTGCCACATATCTTTGAGCGTTTTGTGAAGCTTAATTCTTTTGTACACGGTACAGGATTGGGACTTTCTATCTGTCAGAGCATCGTTGAACAATTAGGTGGGCGGATTGGTGTTGATTCTGAAAAAGGAAAAGGATCAAGGTTTTGGTTTACTATTCCCGGGGTGATCGTGACGGAAGAGGTGGGCTGTGCCCGGTAGAGTGGTAATGAGGCAGGTGAATATCTTCCTTCCTCATTAATAAAAGCGGCTTTTATATAGAAGAAACGGTCTTGGTTTTGATGTCGATTGATACTGACATGAAACCAAGGCCGTTTCTTTGGTGAAAAGGTGTAGTCCGTTTAAATTCCGAACGACAGTTTATCGATAGATTGATATACGATACTTGCAATACCCAGTCCGATGATACCCAATGTGCAAAGTGCTAGTCCCCATTTTGTGCAACGATCGCTGCGGAAAGTAGGAATCGGGTTGTCGGAAGGAGTGATGTACATTGCTTTTACAATCAATAGATAGTAATACAACGAAATCACTGTATTTACCAATGCGATGAATACCAGCAAGTGGAAACCTGCATCGAAAGCAGCCATGAAGATAAAAAACTTAGAGAAGAATCCGGCAAACGGAGGGATGCCTGCCAATGAGAACAGAGACAGAGTCATCAAGAGAGCGATTTTGGGATTCGTTTTATAAAGTCCTGCGTAATCTTCGAGCGTGAATTTCTGACTGCGTAATGCCACGATAGTGATAACGGCAAATACTCCGAGGTTGGCGGCAGCGTACACTAATACATAATATACCAATGCCGTCATGCCTTGTGCTGTGCCTCCGATAACGCCTAACATAATATATCCCGCTTGCGAAATACTGGAGAACGCCATCAAACGTTTCAGGTTTTGCTGACGGACAGCAAATATATTTGCAATAGTGATAGAAGCGATGGTTACCCAATAAAGTACTTCCTGCCAGTCATTAATCATTGGAGCGAATACTTTGATAAGGACAGCCAATAAAACAAATGCTGCCGATCCTTTTGATATAACACTCAAATAAGCGGTAACTGTACTCGGAGCGCCTTCGTAAACGTCTGCTGTCCATAAGTGGAACGGAACCAGTGACAACTTGAATGCCATTCCTGTGAAGAAGAATACAAATGCCATGATCTGTAACGGATTTCCGTCGATATGGGCAGGGAGGTCATCGAAATAAAGAGTCCCGGCAGAACCATAGATCATGGACAGACCAAATAACAGCAATGCACTGGAGAAAAGAGCTGTCAGAATGTATTTGGCACCTGCTTCGGCAGAGTTGTGACGATATTTATCGAAGGCAATCAATGCTGCCATCGGAATAGAAGCTGTTTCAAGACCGATGAAGAACATCAGGAAATGTCCGGCGGAAATCATGAGATACATACCAAACAAGGTAGAGAGTGTAAGCACATAGAATTCTCCTTGTTTGAATGAAGTGTCTTCTCTTTTCATCCACTCGTGCGCCATCAGGAAAACAATCAGTGTACCGACATTCAGGATCGATTTAACAACTGTGTGCATCGGTACATAGTGATACATACCACCGAATGCATCGGTAGCAGTTCCCGGAATCAAGTTGATAGCCGTATGGATAGCCATCAGAATAACGGGCAACATAGTGTTCAGGCGTGCTTTCCCACTATTTTTGTGTGCATCCGGACTCATGAAGAGGTCAGCTAGAAATAGCAGCAGTAAGACAGCTATGAGCGACAGCTCTTCTCGCATATTTAGAAATTGTGAATAATCCATCTTGTTTATTTATGAATTAAGAATTATGATTTATGAGTTAGGGGATTAGTTGTGAGACAACCGGTAATACGCTTTCACCAATCATGTGGCTAACCCAGAAAGGAGCCATACCTAGTCCGGCAACGCAAACGATGAGGCAGATAACGGCTACACGTTCGTCCCAAGTTGCGTCGGTCAGTTCGAGGTGATGTTTGTTGGTGCAGGTTCCGTATAGAATCTTACCTACCAGGCGCAGGATGTAGACTGCGGTAATCACAATCGAAGAGCAGGCGATGATGGTCAGTGTGCGGTGAAATACGTCGTTGTTCTGGAAAGAGCCGACGAAGATGGTCATTTCAGCAATGAAACCGCTTAATCCCGGCAGACCGAGGTTGGCAAGACCGGCAATCACATAACATACACTAAGGAACGGCATAATTTTCATTAAACCGGCAAGTTCGCGAACGTCACGTGTGTGTGTACGTCCATATATCATACCGATCAGAGCAAAGAACAAGGCTGTCATTAATCCGTGTGAAAGCATTTGAAGGATTGCTCCTGTTGCTGCTGTCTGGTTTAGCATCAGAATGGCGAAAAGAACCAGTCCGCAGTGAGATACGGATGAATAAGCATTGATATATTTCAAGTCGGTCTGTACGCAAGCGGAGAAGGCTCCGTAGACTACAGAGATACCTGTCAGTATCAGGAATATCCAGGAAAGTTCGTTGGCTGCTTCCGGCATCAGATACATGGCGATACGGAAACATCCGTAACCTCCCAGTTTCATCAATACTCCGGCATGAAGCATGGATACGGCAGTCGGGGCAGAAGCGTGACCGTCAGGACTCCATGTGTGGAACGGGAAAAGGGCGCCCAATACACCGAAGCCGAGGAAAGTCAGCGGGAACCAGATGCATTGCTGTGCAAAAGGTATGTTGTGCAACTGTGCAATTTCGAGAAGGTTCATGGTGGTTGCTCCCGAGCCGAAATAGATTCCGAGAATACCGATCAATAGGAAAGCGGAACCGCCCATCAACATAAGGGTCAGTTTCATGGCTGCATATTCTTTACGTCCTGATCCCCATACACCAATCAGCAGGTACATCGGTATCAACGCAATTTCATAGAACATGAACATGGTGAACAAATCGACGGATATAAAGAATCCGAATACTCCCATAGACAACAGGGTGAACCAGAGGAAATATTCTTTCGTCAGCGGTTGCAGGCGCCAGGAAGCGAATGTACCGGTGAATACGATGACAGCAGACAATAACAACATGGCTACCGAAATTCCGTCAACACCTACTGAATAAGATATGTGAAGCGGGGCATACCAAAGCGTATCTGCACGGAAAAGCATTTCTGCCGTATTTCCGGCGCTACGCTCTCCCAGATACAGGAATGTAAGTACGACGGAGGCAATCAGAAGTGCCGATGCGCCAGTAACCATAACCCCCCGGATGGCTTTGATTCCTCGTGCTGCCCAAAGTCCGGCCAGCATCAATAAGGGGATAAGTACGAATATGGATAAGAAATTCATCTTTATGATTTACTATTTAAAGATTTACTATTTACTATTTAGAGAATCAGCAGTAGGATAAGTGCCAATGCACCGCAAAGGAACACATACGCATATTGTTGTACCTGACCGCTCTGCAAACCACGAATCTCGTCGCTTGTTGTATTGGTGGCCCATGCCAGGAAGTCAAAGAATCCATCCACTACATGACGGTCGAACCATGCGATAGGAGTAGAGATGCAGCGGAAGATAATCTTATGCGTAATAAACTGGTAGATATCATCAATATAGAAGCGATTATAGGCTGCCTTGTGCAGACCTTTGAATCGTTTTGCCAACGAATCAGCAACAGGCTGTTTGGCATTCTTGTACATCCATGTAGCGATTGCAATCGAAATAATCGCAATAACAACGCTCGTAATAGCTACTGACGGATCGAGATGGATAGAATAAGATTCACCATTCGAACTGATGAAGTGTCCGAAAGGAATAAATCCTGCTCCACAAGTTACAACTGCCAGGAACATCAGCGGGAAAGTCATAGCCAACGGACTCTCATGTGGGCGGCAAGGTGCCGCTTCCAAGTTTCCGTGCGGCGTGTTATGTTCCGAATGGGAACCTGCCCGGGGCGGCTCGCTCCCCCAAAAAATACCGTAGTAAAGGCGGAACATATAGAAAGCTGTCATTGCAGCGATGACTGTCATCACCCATCCCATTACAGGGCTGTATTGGAAACAAGCAGCCAGAATTTCATCCTTCGAGAAGAAGCCCGAGAACGGAGGAATACCGGCAATAGCCAGACAAGCAATCAGGAATGTCCAGTGAGTGATCGGCATATATTTGCGTAAACCTCCCATAGCGGACATTTCATTAGAATGTACGGCATGGATAATGCTACCTGCACCGAGGAAGAGTAATGCCTTAAACATGGCATGTGTGAAAAGGTGGAACATGGAAGCCATGTAGCCCAAACCTCCTTCGTGCGGATTCATGGAAGTACAAACACCCAGAGCTACCATCATGAAGCCAATCTGTGAAATGGTAGAGAAAGCCAGTACACGTTTGATGTCTGATTGTACGCAAGCCACACTTGCCGCGTAGAATGCTGTAAATGCACCTACCCAAGCAACCATGTGCAGCGTATTCGGTGCGTATGTAATGAAAAGTGGGAACATACGTGCCACCAGATATACACCGGCAACTACCATGGTAGCCGCATGAATCAATGCGCTGACCGGAGTAGGACCTTCCATTGCATCCGGCAACCAGATATGCAACGGGAACATGGCACTTTTACCGGCACCACCGACAAACATCAGTCCGAGAGCCAACGGAAGCATAGAAGCTCCACCGCTTATCAAGGATACTGTATCCGGAGTGAATCCGAATGTACCACCGTAATATCCGTAAATCAGGATACCGATCAGGAAGCCCAAGTCAGCAAAGCGAGTAACAATAAACGCTTTCTTGGAAGCAGCGATGGCAGCCGGTTTTGTATAATAAAAACCGATTAGCAGGTAAGAACTTACCCCCACCAGCTCCCAAAAAAGGTACATCTGGAAGATGTTGGTTGCAACGACCAATCCCAGCATAGACATGGTAAACAGGGATAGGAAAGCGTAATAGCGTTGAAAACCGACTTCTCCTTTCATGTAACCGAAAGAGTAGATATGTACCATCAGTGACACTGTAGAGATGACGATCAACATCATTACCGATATAGGATCGAGCAAGATGCCCAAATCGAAGTGTAAAGTCTCTGTAAAAGGAAGCCACGTGAAGTTGTAAGGCATCAGTGTGGCGAATGTTCCGTCTTCCAGTCGTGGAGCGGAGAAATATTGGATAGCTGTAACGTAGGATAGTACTGCTACTGCTCCCAGTATCAGCGTACCGATTGTACCCGCTGTCCGGTGGGACATCCATTTACCTCCGATTCCCAATATGAGAAAGGAGAAGAAAGGAAGAAGGAGTATTAGAATTGTTAGTTCCATACAGTTTTATTTAATTACT
>ERZ772937.1756-NODE-1756-length-14821-cov-3.521265_pt1 | contig 14821 bp, 11 predicted proteins | sample MGYA00512113_ERZ772937 | MGnify/ENA primary metagenome ERZ772937 (study PRJEB29015, sample SAMEA2737649) | human gut metagenome | biome: human gut; feature: human-associated habitat; material: faeces | place: China | collected 2012 ... | reverse complement strand
GCGCGAACCGTGCGCCCGGTATAGAGCACATCGTCCACCAGAACGACGGTCGCGTTTTCGATGCGCGGGTCGGGGGAGGGGAGCGGCGTGTCCTGACGCGGCTTGTCATCGCGCCACGGCGTTACGTCCAGCTCGATGACGGGCGGGGTGCGCCCCTCGACTTCGCCGAGCTTTTGTGCGATGCGCTGGGCAAGATAGATGCCGCGCGTGCGGATGCCTGCGAGCAGCAGATTGTCTACGCCCTTGTTCTTCTCGATGATCTCAAACGCGATGCGGGTCAGCGCGCGGCGGATGCCGTCCGCGTCCATGATCACGGTTTTCTGACCTGCCATGCGACACCTCCTTCGAGAATAAAAATGCAATAAGACGAATAAACTTGCGTTTCAAAATAAGAAAAATGACTTTCCGCACATGACAAAGTCGCAGAAAGCCGCACTGAAGTTACACCTGTCCCCTGTACCGGCTGACGGCGTATGCACTGTTTTCTGCCTTGCGCGGCTCACGGGCCGCACCCTTAAAGGCGGATTTTCCAAATCACACCGGAAACGCATTTTCGGTGTCCTCTATCATTATACTGTATGTGCGCGAATTTGTAAACAGTCGATTGCGCAAAATATTCGAGATTTCGCAGTAAGATTTTGTCTGCGCTGACGGAGAGAGAAAACGGGAAACGCGGGGCATACTCTGTGGCAGAGCGAAAACCACGAGAAAAACACACGAAAGGCGGAGGAAAAACATGAAGGTATCACCATTTGTATCGGGCGTGGCGACGGGAGCAGTCGCGGGAGCGGTCATGAGTCTGGTGGCGGCGGGCGCGATGCTCAATCCGTCGCTGCGCCACTCGGCGGAGCACGCCGCCAACCGGGCAGAACACGCAGTTCACCGCGCCGTCGGGAAAATCGGGTAAGAGCATCGAAAAACAGGCATAAGAAAAAGGCTTCCTTATATAAGGAAGCCTTTCATTTGTTTTACATCAGCGTACGCTGCGGTGCAGGAAATTACTCCTCAACCTTTACGTAAACGCCGCCGTTACGGCAGGACTCGGTAGCAGCCTTAGCCATCAGAACCGGACGCAGGCCGTCAACAGCGCCGACAGCAACCGGCTTGTCGTTGTTGATCGCATCAACGAAGGAGATAACCTGGTTGATGAATGCCTGGTTGTAGCGCTCGAGGAAGAACCACAGCGGCTTCTCGGAGTGAGCGCCGTCTACGGTCATAACGGTGGTGGTGTTGACCAGATCGTTAGCGTCGGAAGCCATGCCCTTGGAGCCGAAAGCTTCTACGCGCTGATCGTAGCCGTAAACTGCCTGACGGGAGTTGTTGATGACAGCGATGCAGCCGTTAGCCATCTTCATGGTAACAACAGCGGTGTCAACGTCCGGAATGCCGGACTCTTCCTGCAGCTTCGGGTTAACGAGGCAGGAACCAACAGCGGAGATCTCAACAGCCTCGGAACCGGTTACGTAGCGAACCATATCGAAGTCGTGGATCATCATATCATAGAAGATACCGCCGGAAACTGCAACGTAGGATGCCGGAGGGGGCTCCGGGTCACGGGAGGAAACGATAACGATATGCGGATCGCCGATCGTGCCGTCCTTAACTGCGTCTGCAACTGCCTTGTGGTTGTGGTCGAAACGGCGGTTGAAGCCTACCTGGAACTTAACGCCCTTCTCCTCGACGAGTGCGAGCAGCTTCTTGATCTTGTCGATATCATAGTCGATCGGCTTCTCGCAGAATACGTGCTTGCCGGCCTGAACTGCTGCCATAGAAACGTCGCAGTGCGTGTCGGTAGAGGAGCAAACGAATACTACGTCTACTTCCGGGTTGTTGATAACGTCCATGAAGTCGGTGGAAACGCCCGTGATCTTGCGCTCTGCTAACCACTCGCGTGCGCCGGACTTATCCAGCATCGGATCTGCTGCTGCGACTACCTGTACGCCCGGTACAGAGTTGATCAGGTTGTTGATGTGCAGCTTGCCGATACGGCCGCAGCCAACTACGCCGATTTTCAGAATGCCCATTGTAATTCTCTCCTTTTCAGTAGGTCTGAGAGCGTTTGTCACTCTGCACAGTGCAGAGCGGCTTGCGCAGTCATCCCTTGGATAACTTTATTATAGCCCACTTGCGCTTATGCTTCAAGTGGGGATTTCAATTTTAGCGTACCGCCCAATTTTTACATGTTGCTTTGGTGAAAAGTGCAGGATTCGGCGGGCAAAATCGTGCAAAATCACCGTGCATTGTGCAAACACAAAAAATGCACAACCCAATGCGACAAATTCGCGTAGGATGTCTAAAATGCGTCGAATTGCTTGTCTGGCCTTGTCTTGTGTGTTAAAATAAACTGTGTAATCATGGATGAAATGCACAATAAGCTGAGTTTTTCGTGCAAAAAAAGCAAAAATGCACGAGAGACCGGCAGTCCATGTTTTGCGGCGTCAAAATACAGGGTGTCGGAAAAACGCCGGTTTTTCGACAGTCTTGAATCAGAAAGGGTATTTCCGCATGAAGGTAACTGCACAGTGGATCGCCGACCAGTGCGGCGTGTCGCGCGGTACCGTGGACCGCGTGGTAAACGGCCGTCCGAACGTCTCGCCCGAGGTGCGCGAGCGCATTCAGAAGCTCATCAGTGAATACGGCTACAAGACCCCCTCGCAGCGGCAGGCAGCGCGCGCAGGACGCGGCGTGTACCGCATCGGCGTCATTCTGCCGAGCTGGGACGCTTTTTTCATCCGCCGGATGCGCGACGGCATTCGCACGGCGGTGCACAACCGCGGCCTCAATGACGTGAGCGTTCTGGTCGAGGAGCTGAAAAACCGCTCGCCGCGCTCGTATTTCGAGGCGATAAGCCGCATGGAGGAGCGGGGCATCGATGGTCTCATCGTCACCGCGCCGGATACCATCGTCATGCGTGAGGAAATCGACCGCCTTGTTGCGGTCGGCATTCCGGTCGTCACCTGCGACTCGGACGTCTATCAGAGCCGCCGCCTGTACCATGTCGGACAGGATATGGTGAAATCCGGCCGGGTCGCGGCGGGCCTGCTCGCGCCCTATGCAGAGGGCGGCGAAATCCTTGTCGTGACCGGCAACCGCGAGTTCGCGGCGCATGACCTGCGCGTGCGCGGCTTCCTCGACCGGCTGCACGAGATATACGGCGATACCGTCGCCGTGAACGTTATCGAGAGCGTCGAGAAGTACGACCTTACCTATGACGGCGTTATGGCCCACACCAAGACGCATCCGCGTCTGCGCGGCATCTATATGGCGAACGAGTCGGTGCGCGGCTGCATGGACGCGCTCGAACGCGCGAAACCGGCGCGGCGCGTGCACGTGGTCTGCCACGACCTCACGCCCTACGCCCGCAAGTACCTCGAAGAGGGGCGGCTGGATTTCATCATCGACCAGGACTTTTCCACCCAGACCACCCGTGCCATCGAAGTCCTCGCGCATACGCTGCGCACGGGCGAAACCCCGCGCCAGAACATAGAATATATTCACACCAGTATCATCACGAGAGAGCTGCTGTAAGGGCAGCGAGAGGAGAGAACAGCATTTATATGAAACGAAAGCTCATCAGTGCGCTTCTGGCCTGTGCGCTGCTTGCAGGGACGGCGGCGCCCGCGTTCGCGGCGGAGGACACGGCGGATACAGCGGCTAAGACTCCCGCCGGCATCGGCGCGGAAGCACCGGCGCTCAAGGTGCGGCAGATGGGTTTGCTCGCCGTGCAGAAGGCAGTGACCGAGAACAACTCGACCGTGCGCATGCTGAGGAAGAACGCCTCCGCCATCGAAAGTGCAACGAGCGGTTCGTCGTCGATGGGGAGCACGGCAAGTCCCGGCGCGATGTATTCCAAGCTCGCGGACGATCTTCAGGGCATCATCAACGGCGGCGGTCTGAGCGACGACATGAAAAAGACCTACGAGGCGCAGATCGAGGCGCTGAGAGCGAACGCCGACAACCTGAATTTCAGCGTCAGCAGCCAGATGCAGAGCGCGATGGCGATGCTCTCGCAGCTCGACGATCAGGCGTATCAGCTTCGCCGCCAGGCGGACAGCATCGCGAACCAGATGGCGAAAACCGCGCAGGACCTGCTCTACACCATGGAAACCATGGACTATCAGATGGAGAACCTGAAAAACGGCATCGCGACCCTCGACCGCAATCTCGCGGTTCTGCGTGTGCAGCGCAGCCGCGGCATGATCGGTCAGCTCCAGCTGGAAACGGTCGAAAATCAGCGCATTCAGCTGGTAAATTCGCAGCAGACGCTCGCCAATATGCGCGAGCAGATCGGCCTGACGCTTTCGCAGCTGTGCGGTCTGGACGCGGATACGATCGTTGAACCGTCCACGCTCGTCATGCCCTATGAGGGCGAGCTTGACCGCATCAATGCGAAAACCGGCCTTGAAAACGCGAAGAAGAACAGCTTCGACATCTGGAGCAAGCGCGTGTCGCTGCGCACGGCGCAGAACGTCTACGACAAGGACGTTTCGGGCACGGCGGAAGCCGTAAAGGCCGCCGAGGACCAGCTTGCGGTCACGCAGGAGTCGGTCGAAAGCGCCTACGCCACCGTCATTCAGGACATGAAGGACAGCCGCGTGTCGCTCAAGGCGGCGGAAAACGCGCTGACGCAGGCGAAGGACGACCTGCGGCTTGCGGGCGTCAAGTATAAAATCGGCACCCTGAGCAAGCTGGGCTACCAGTCCGCGCAGGACAGCGTGGCCTCGGCTGAAATCAACGTCAAGCTGGCGCAGCTCAAGGTCGCGCAGTGCTATTCGGCGTGCCAGTGGGCGGAGCAGGGTGTGCTTACCCTGCCGACAGGCGTATAATCAAGGATAAACACCACCCGATACATAAGAAAGGTTGATTTTTCATGAAGAGAGCAGCTGCCGCCGGACTTTGCGCGGCTCTGCTGTGCGGTATGTGTGCCCCGGCGTATGCGGCGGACACGGCGAAGCCCGCACAGACCACGACCACGGCGCAGACCGAGGTGAAAGCGCCGGTCAAGCTGACCTTCGACACGCTCGAAAAGACCGTGCGCGAGGGCAACGTATCCATCCGCTCGTATCAGCAGACCGTCGAGAGCGCGGAAAAGACCGACGTTTCCGACCAGTACATCAACAAGTATTTTAATCTGTCGCAGCAGATTGACGCCTACGACAAGCAGATCAGCAGCCTGAAGAAATCCCGCGACAGCATCGAGGACACAGACCTCAGAAAAACCATCACCGCGCAGATCAGCGTGCTTCAGGCGACGCGCGACAGCCTGTATCAGCAGTACAAGGACCTCGACGACGACGAGGACGACGCAAAGGACGAGCAGAAAAAGACGGTCGATTCGACCCGCCGCCAGATGCAGAACAACGCCGACACCATCTGCCTGTCGGCAGAGAACAACTACATCTCCCTCGCGTCCATGCAGTATTCGCTCGCGCAGACCGAACGCAGCCTTCAGCAGCTCGACCGCAGCATTGCGCAGACGAAAAAGCAGGTAGCGCTCGGCATCGCGACCAAAAACACCCTGTCTGGCCTCGAGAGCCAGCGTGAGCTTCTCGCGGCGCAGCAGAAGAGCGCGCAGACCTCGGCGGACAGCCTCGCGAACACGCTCGCTATCCAGTGTGGCTACCCGACTGGTACCGAAATCACCATCGAGTCGCTGCCCGAAGTGACGGCGGAGCAGCTCGCCTCCATCGACTATGAAACCGACCTCGCCGAGGCACTGAAAAACAGCTATTCCATCTGGTCGGCTGACGACAGCGTGCGCAAGGCGTCCGACGACTACGAAAACGACGTCACCAACAATCTGCACGCCTACGAGGCGGCGAAAATTCAGCGCGACGCGACCGAGGAGAGCGTAAAGTCCTCCTTCCGCAAGCTGTACAAGACCATGCAGGAGAAGAACACCGCCATGACCGCGGCGCAGACCGATCTGGCGCAGGCACAGAAAACCTTCGCGGTATCTCAGCTCCAGTACAACCGGGGCATGATCTCGCGCATCAAATTCGAAGAGGCGCAGGACACGTACACGACCGCTCAGGAGACGGCGGAAAATGCACGTACCGACCTGCTGACTGCATATAACAACTATCAGTGGGCAAAGCGCGGCGTGATGACGAGCGCGTCCTGAGCAGGACAGGGACCAAAGGAGGAGACCGATGAAAAAACGTATTTTGGCAGCGCTGCTTGCAGCTTCCATGGCGCTCTGCGCCGGCTGCGGCAGCCAGAGCGATGACACGGCGGAGGACGACCAGACCCCGTCTGGCACCGCCGTTGAGGTGACCGAGGTAACGCAGGGCGCGATGAGCACCGAATACTCGGTAAACGGCAAGGTGGCCGCAGACAACGAGGTGCAGGTGTTCCCGATGCTCGCGGGACAGGTGCTGACGCTTTCCGTCAGCGAGGGCGACAAGGTGTCCAAGGGGCAGACGCTTCTGAGCGTTGACACCTCGACCGTTACCTCGACCATGTCCTCGCTGCGCGAGTCGTACAACGCGACCAAGACCGCGACCGACAAGGCGATCGAAAACGCCCAGATCAGCGTGCAGCAGGCGCAGCTTGCGGTGGAGAACACCGAAGCGCTTCTCGAAGCGGGCGCCGCCGCCGAGCAGGACCTGACCAAGGCCAAGCAGGGTCTGGAACAGGCGCAGGCGGGCGTTGCGCAGGCACGCGCACAGCAGGCCGCGTCCCTTGCCCAGATTCAGGCAAGCATGGACCAGATCAACAAGCAGGCGTCCCTCGGCACGGTCACCGCGCCCTGCGCCGGTACGGTCACGACCGTGAACGTCGTGCAGGGCGGTATGGCGTCCTCTGCGCAGCCGGCCGTCGTTATCGCGGAGGACAGCCGCGTGAAGATCAAGGCGTCGGTCTCCGAGGACGTCTTTGCGGGCCTCCATGTCGGCGACAGCGCAGGCGTGCAGATCTCTGTCCTTTCTGACGAGGTCAAGACCGCGAAGATCCTGTCGCTCCCGGCGGCTGCCAACCAGCAGACCAACCTCTATGACGTATCGGTTTCCGTTCCGGATGGCAGCGACCCGGCCATCGGCTCGTTTGCTACCGTTATCTTCTACACCGACCGCCGCGAGAATACGCTCTCCGTTCCGACCGAGTGCGTGCTGACCGGCAACGACAACGAGCGCTATCTGTTCACCGTGGACGAGGGCGGCACGACCGCAAAGCGCGTCACGGTTGAAACCGGTCTTGTCGGCAAGACCCAGACCGAAATCACCTCCGGCCTGACCGCCGGCGACCGCGTCGTTACCAAGGGTCAGTCTTACCTGTCCGACGGCTCCGCCGTCCGTGTCGTCACCTCTGACGGCGGGGAGGGTTAAAACCGAATGAAAGTAGCAGCAACCTTTATCAAGCACCATGTAATGACCATCCTTCTGTATCTCATGGTCATTGTGTTCGGCTTTTACAGCTTTTCGACCCTGCCCCTCGCGCTCATGCCGTCCATGGAAATCCCGGCGGCTATCGTGTACGCGACCTATCCGGGCGCGGGCCCGGAGGACATCGAGCAGCAGGTCACAAAGCCGCTCGAAAGCGCGGTGGCGGGTCTGTCCGGTCTGGACACGCTCCAGTCCACCTCCTCCGAGAATATGTCCATGGTCATCATTCAGTTCACCGACTCCACCAATCTGGACGACGCGATGACCGACCTGCGCGACAAGGTCAGCCAGGTCAAGAGCCAGCTTCCCGATGACGCTTCCGACCCGACTGTCATGAGCATCGACATCGACTCGATGCCGGTCGTTCAGGTCGCGCTGCGCGGCTCCGACCTTGCAGCCCTCCAGTCCATCGCGGAGGACGACATCTCCCCGGCGCTTGAGCGACTGGATGGCGTGGCGTCCGTCGATATTTCGGGCGGCTACGAGGACGAGGTCGCGGTAAAGACCAACGCCGCACGCCTCAAGGGCTACAACCTCACCATCACCTCGGTCGCGCAGCAGCTCGGCGCGGACAACATGGCCATTCCGGGCGGCGACCTGGATAACGGCTCGCAGACGCTCAGCGTCCGCACGGACGGCGAGTATTCGTCGCTGAACGACGTCAAGAACGCGCTGATTTCACTCCCGACCGGCGGCACGGTCCGCCTGAGCCAGATCGCGGACGTCGCCATGCAGCCGAAGGACCGCTCGACCATCGCAAAGGTTGACGGCGAGGAGTGCATCATGCTCTCGGTCAACAAGCAGTCCGGCTCGAACACGGTTAAAATCGCAGAGAGCGCGGTAAAGCGCCTCAATGAGGTCATCGCGGGCAACGAGTCGCTTCAGGCGGACGTTGTCATGGACCAGTCCGACTACATCAACCTGACCGTTGACAACGCGGTGTCGAACATCTGGATGGGCGTGCTGTTCGCGGCTATCGTTCTTCTGGTGTTCCTGCGCGACATCGGCGCAACGTTGTCGCTGACCATCGCGATGCCGTGCTGTATCCTGTTCACCTTCCTTATCATGAACGTGCTCGGCATCACGCTGAACATGATGTCGCTCGGCGGCATTACGCTCGGCGTCGGCATGATCGTCGATAACTCCATCGTAGTCCTTGAGAATATTTTCAGCTACCGCGCGGACGGCTACGACCGCTGGGATGCCTGCACCAAGGGCACGGGCGAGGTCATGACCTCGGTCACGGCGTCCACCCTGACCACCATCGCGGTATTCCTGCCGATCGCGCTTTCGGGCGGCATGACCGGCATGATGTTCCGGGAATTCTGTATCACCATCGTAGCACTGCTGCTCAGCTCGCTCATTATCGCGCTGACGCTCGTGCCGCTGCTGTGCTATATGCTGCTCGGCGCGTCCAAGGTCAGCAAGGCCGCCTCGGCGGGCTCGGATGAGCTCAAGGCCACCACGATCGTGGAGAAGCCGCTCATGCGAACCTACCGCAAGTCGCTGAACTTCCTCATCACCCACCGTTGGGCCGGCATCGGCGTCACGCTCGCCATCTGCGTCATCAGCGTCGCCAGCATCGCCATGGCCGGCATGGAGCTTATCCCGGAGATGGACCAGGGTCAGGTTTCGGTGTCCATCTCGATGCCGAACGGCTCGACCATGGAGGATACCGCCGCCATTCAGGACCGCATCGCGGGCATCGTCATGGACACTGTGCCGGAAACCGAGCAAATCTACTACTCGACCGGTGACTCGACCTCCATCATGTCGTCCGCGTCCGGCGCAAGCGTTACGGTTTCGCTCGTTGACCTCGATAAGCGCGACCGCTCCGCACAAGAGGTCACCAAGCAGCTCCGCCGCGACCTCGCGGACATCGCGGGCTGCGAGATCACGGTTTCCGCAAGCGAATCCATGGGCATGTCCACCGACTCGGACATCAGCGTTGAGCTGACGGGCAGCGATTATGACCAGCTGGCCGACACGGCGAACGACCTCGTGCAGAAAATCGAGGCCATTCCAGACGCCATCAACGTCGAGTCCTCGGCCGGTGAGCAGACGCCGCGTGTCGCGGTCAAGGTACGCCGCGAGAACGCTTCGCGCTTCGGCCTGACCCCGGCGGCTATCGGCGGTCTGGTGCGCGGCGAGCTGACCGGTTCGACCGCGACCACGCTCCGCATGAACGGCGAAGAGTACGACGTCACCGTTTCGGGCGACGAGGATGTTGCGACCAGTCTGGATTCGCTGCGCTCGATGCAGCTGCCGACCGCAACGGGCGGCAACGTGCCGCTGAGCTCTGTCGCTGACGTTTACACCGAACTCAGCCCGCAGTCCATCGTCCGTAAGAACCAGAAGGAAACCGTAACCATCACCGGCGAAAGCGAGTCCGGTGACGCGAACGCCATCACCGAAAAGGTGAACGCGCTGCTCGACTCCTACGAGGCGCCGGAGGGCGTGGAGATCGGCAACGGCGACACCATGGCGTCCCAGATGGCGGAGACCACCGGCAGCCTGATGCTGGCGCTCGCGGTCGCTATCGCGCTTGTTTACTTCATCCTTGCGACCCAGTTCAACTCGTTTGCGCTGCCGGTTGCAATCATGCTCATCCTGCCGATCGGCCTGCTCGGCTCGATGATACTGCTCGCGCCGACCGGAAACCATGTGTCCATGGTCGCGCTGCTCGGTGTTATCATTCTGGCCGGTACGGTCGTAAACTCCTCCATCGTCCTCATCGACTACACGCTTCAGCGCCGGGAACGCGGCGAGGATAAGAACACCGCCATCCTGAACGCCTGCCCGCGCCGTGTTCGCCCGGTTCTCATGACCGCGCTGACCACCATCCTCGGCCTTGTGCCGATGGTATTCTCGGGCGGCGAAGGCTCGGAGATGATGAAGCCGATGGGCATTGTCATGATGACCGGCATGGTCGTTTCGACGATCGCGACCCTGTTCATCACGCCGGTCTACTACTCGCTGACCGACAGCGTGGCGGAGCGCCTGAAGAAGCTCGTTCGCCTGCCGCACCGCAAAAACGGCAAGCGCGGCGGCAAAAAGGGCGGCAAGGGGGAGGATGCCCCGGTTTCTGCCGAATAAATCCGTAAACTTTCGGTTGCAAAAATCAGTAAAATATTGTATCATAGGTGTATCAACGCCTGAGAGAGAACGGCTGCGTGAGCAGCCGTTTTCTTTTGATGACAGAAATGAGCGATAGCAGGAAGTTTCAGCCGCGCGGCAGCGCGTGTGAAATACAATTTGCACAGCAAATTGATAAAAACCGGGAGCATGTATCACGGTTTTTATACTCTGAGAGAGATAAAAGTTTCTGTATAGGAACTTTTATCCGCCCGTGTTTTGTGAAGCAAAACACAGATTGTCGGAAAACGATAGTTTTCCGACAGGCTCAGCGGCTGCCTTAATGCGGCCGTTTTTCTGTCGGGGTGAAGAAGAGAGGAGAACGCGGCCCATGAAACGATGGCCAGTTGTAACCGTGCTGCTTGCGGCGTGCCTGACCGGCTGCGCAGGAGAAAAGGCCGAGAGCGTCAATTTGCAATCGCAGGCGCTCGAGCGGGCCGAGCAGGCGGGCCTTATCCGCGAAGAGGCGAAAAAGCCGCAGCTTCTGTCGGTTTACGAGTCACAGCAGCTCGCGGGGGAGCAGTTCGGCAGCGAAAACTATGCGGTCGCGCCGTCGGACGAAAAGCTCGAATGCGAAATCGAGGGCGACACGCACGAATTTGCGGTGTTCGAGGTCTGCCGCCGCTCGGACGGCAGCGAGGTCGGACAGGTCGCGGTGGACCGCGTGACGGGCGAGCGGTACAGCTACGAGGGCGAGGGCGTTCTGGGCGACTACGGCGCGATGCTGACCAAGGACGAGAGCGAGAGCGCCGACTGGTCGGGCAGCTATACCTGCGAGTCGAGCGGCGTCAACGTGACGCTTTCGCAGACCGACCCGGAGACCTTTTCCTATGCCTTCTCGGACGGCGTGAGCGGCGCGGCGACCGCCGCAAAGGACAGCGCAGCGTCCGAGGACGGCGCGATACGCTTTCTGCTGCATGAGGGCGTGCTGACCGTCATAGGCGGGGGCGAAACCGGAAATTATACGCTGTCTGCCGGAGAATAAGAGGCGGACTCGGAGCACGGACACGGTATCCGTGCTCTTTTTCTTTGGCTGCTCACAAAAATAAGGCGCGATTTTTGGTCATTTCATGAAATATCCGGAAGCATATTGCCTTTTAATCGAGATCTATGCTATAATGTCAACAGAAACATTGTTAAGATTTTGTCAAAAAAGTCAGCAAGAAAAAAAGAGAGAAGAGTAAGGAGAAAGAGAAAAATGAAGAACCAGTTCCGGGACCGATTGTCGTTCTGCGCGACGATGATCGAAATGGTGGTCGGCGCGCTCATCCTGATCGGCTGTATCATATCGGGCATCGGCCTTATCGGCACGACCAGCATCACCGAGCTGCTCGGGGACGCGCACTATTTGCAGAACCGCATGAGCGATGCGTGCCTTATCCTGATCGGCGCGGAGATGCTCAAGATGATCACGAGCTACACCATCGACTCGGTGGTGGACGTCATGCTTCTTGCCATCGCGCGTCAGATGATCGTCGAGCATACCTCGCCGCAGGAAAACCTGCTTGCCGTGCTGTCGGTCGGCGTGCTGTTCGTCATTCGAAAGTTCCTGTACATCTCCCGTCTGGACAAGCGGCGTGAACTGGAAAAGAAAAAGAAAGAGGACAAGCAGAAGGACGAAGCGCAGCCCGCCGCGGTGCAGGAGAGCGTGGAGGAGGCCGAAGCACGCCTCAAAAACGACGAAATGCGCAAGCGTGACGAGTTCCGCATCGATGAAGAGCTCGAAGAGCTGGAGCGGCTCAAAGCCGCCGTCGAGCGCAAGGCGGAGGAAGAGCTCCGCCGCATCGAGCAGATGGAGAGAAACGTTATCCGATGACGTTCTGACGCCGCGCGGCGTCCGGCATTCCAAGCAAATCGCCTTGATAAACAAAAAACCCTCGCAGAGCACTGGAAAACTCTGCGAGGGTATCTTTTTGCCTTAGTTGAAGTAAACGATGTCGTCCTTTGCCTTTTCGGCCGGCTTGACCTCGATGGCATGGAGCACCGGGCCTTCGCCGCGGTACTGCGGCAGGGTTTCGACCGTAATAGACGCGGTGACCGTGACCCAGTCGCGCACGCCAAGCTCTTCCGCCTTGTCGTAGCGGCAGATGAAGCCGAGGAAGGTCACATCGTCCGCGCAGCAGACCATGCCGAAGCGGCCGGGCACGAACGAGCCTGCCGGAACGTCCTTGCCGCGGTAGACCTGCGCGAGGAAGCGGACGGTCTTGCCGTCATACTTCTCCGGCTCGCCGGTCGCGTCGATGTACCAGAGGCCGTAGTCCTCCGGCTTGATGTCGATGATGTCGGCGTTGATGTCGAACGGCAGCGGCATATTGCGCGAGTAGTCCTCGGAATTGCCGTTGAGATCGTCCAGATAGATGGCCGCACGCGGGTTCATCGCCTTGATGTTCTTCTTGTACAGCATCTCCTTGAGCGCGTCCGTGCAGCGGTTGAATACCACCATGTCGGCGGTCGTGATGTGCTCGAACATCTGCGGGCCGATGTTGTTCGAGTAGACCTCGAACGTGGTCGCGTCAACCGTTGTGATGATCTGATACAGCTCCCAGCGGGACGGGAACGCCTGCATGAGCGTTTCCAGCTTCCACATACCGTTGTACTCAACGAGAATGCGGTCGGGGTTGTACTTCTGCTCGATGCGCTTGAGAATGTTCGGGGTCAGACGATCCTCGGACTCGATCGGAACGAGCGCCGTGCCGTAGTGGGCGAGCCACTTTTCGTCGTATTCTTCGATGCCTTCCTCACAGCACAGCAGCGCGGTGACTTCGTTTTCGGTAAAGTTCGGGTCGGCAAGGATTTCCTTGATGAACTTGGTCTTGCCGCTTTCCAGAAAGCCGGTAAAGACATATACCGGAATGGGATTGTTAGCCATAAAGGTTCCTCCCTTTTAGTTTACGCCGAACAGGGAAGCGATGCGCTCCTCGTCCAGTTCGGAACCGATGACGCACAGACGGCCGGTGTAGTCGGCGGAGCCGCGGCGGATTTCCGGTGCGCCCGGAACGTAATCGAAGTGCAGCCACTCGCCGCCGTCGGAAGCCGGAACAATGCCCTTTGCGCGGAGAACCGTGCCGAGGGACGGGTCGCCCAGTGCGGTGAGGGCGTTCTGAAGCTCTGCCTCGGTGTACTTGCGCGGGGTTTCCTTGCCCCAGGAGGTGAATACCTCGTCGGCGTCATGGTCGTGGTCGTGACCGCAGCAGCAGTGACCGTCGTGGTCGTGATGATGGTGATGCTCATGCTCGTGGTCGTGGCAGCCGCAGGTGCAGTCCGGACCGTGGTCGTGATGGTGCTCGTGCTCCTCGTGGTCATGGTCATGATGGTGCTCGTGCTCCTCGTGGTCATGGTCGTGATGGTGCTCGTGCTCCTCATGCTCATGGTCGTCATGGTCATGATGATGGTGATGATGCTCATGATGCGGCTCGTGGGCGATTTCGTCCAGCACCTCGGCAACCAGATCGCGGCTGCCCTCCATGGTTTCGAGCAGCTGCTCGCCGGTCAGGTCCTTCCACGGGGTGGTGACGATGCGGGCGTGCTCGTTCAGGCCGCGCAGCATGGCAACGGTTTCGTCCAGACGCTTTTCCGGGCACTCTGCGGTGCGGGACAGCAGGATAGCGCCGGCGTGAGCGACCTGATTTTCGAAGAACTCGCCGAAGTTCTTGAGGTACATCTTTGCCTTGAGCGCGTCAACAACGGTGACGAAGCTGTTCAGCTGAACGTCCAGATGGGCGTTCTGAACCGCCGAGATAACGTCGGACAGCTTGCCGACGCCGGATGGCTCGATGAGGATGCGGTCGGGGTGGTACTGGTCTACAACGTCGTGCAGCGCCTTGCCGAAGTCGCCGACGAGCGAGCAGCAGATGCAGCCCGCGTTCATTTCGTTGACAACGATGCCTGCATCCTTGAGAAAGCCGCCGTCGATGCCGATTTCACCGAATTCGTTCTCGATGAGGACGACCTGCTCGCCCTTGAGCGCGTCCGCGAGCAGACGCTTGATAAGCGTGGTCTTGCCTGCGCCGAGAAAACCGGAGATAATATCAATTTTTGTCATGATTTATCGCTCCATTCCTAATATTCAAAATTTTCTGCTGAAAGATATTATACCACATTTATCGCAAAAAGAAAAGTTTTTTAGTTAGCGTCTGCTAATTTTGTATAAGCGGACGGCGGCGCGGACATACTGCGGATAAAAGGAGGAAAAAGGTCATGAAACATTACGAACCGAAACATATCGCGGTGCTGTCCGACCGCGGGTTTTATACCATTCTGACGGTGTGCGGACTGATCATTGCGGCGAGCGCGTGGGTGCTGTG